>ENA-OQAB01000721-OQAB01000721.1-human-gut-metagenome-genome-assembly--contig:-NODE-721-length-17046-cov-2.734677_pt1 | contig 17046 bp, 16 predicted proteins | sample MGYA00242490_ERZ504517 | MGnify/ENA primary metagenome ERZ504517 (study PRJEB26092, sample SAMD00036298) | human gut metagenome | host: Homo sapiens | study: EMG produced TPA metagenomics assembly of...
GTCAGGCCGATCAGGGCGATCAGCACGTAACCCACGACGATTTTGGTGCGTACGAATTTAGACTCTTTCATCATAGCGGATCGACTTATCCTTCGCCCAAAGATAGCATCTGTTTCGGTGATTTTCGCTGCGGAAAGCCTTTTTCTTTCCAAAGCCTTTCCGCAAGGGGGTCTGCACCCTATTTGATCCGGGCGATGATCCTCTCCAGCGTCAGCTCACGCACCGCATCGCGTCCGATCCGGCGGGCTGCCGCCCCCTCCTTCGCCGCCAGTCTACGGGCCAGCGCCAGCGCATCGGGGTAAAGCCCCCGGCTACGTTTGCCGATCTGCCGCAGGGCCCAATTCACGGCTTTTCCGCATCCGGACGCGGGAATCCTCCGCACCCCGTTCGATCAGCGGCAGAAAGGCCCTGAAATCGTCGTCCGAAGCCCGTTTATCCCCGACGGCGAGCGCTAGCCAGCCAGAGCGAACCCCCCCGCCCGTCGGGTAAACTCCTCGTCCGAAGCGGCGTATTCGCGCACCTTGCCGTAAGCGTACGACGTATAGCGGAACAGGTTGATACAACACTGGTCGCACAGGTCCCACGACCGAAATTCGGCGACCCAGGCATCCATCTCCTCCGGACGGAACAGCGCCGGATCGGCGATCATCGACGCCAGGATCCGCCCTTCGTGCACCGGCCTGCGGTAGAGTTCCAGCGCCAGCGCATGATCCCGGCCGATCTCCCGCGCCAGACGCCGCAGATCGACCACCCGCACCCCGACCGCCAGCCGGGCGTCGATTCCGAACCGCACCATTCCCTCCCGGAACTCCGGATTGGCATGGGCCGCAAGCCACTCCAAGACCTCTTCGCAGGTCATATCCTTTCCTTTTTTCGTCTTCATCTCTATCTCACTTATCCGCACGAATGAAATTCTAAAAATAGTCATTTATTTTATTTCTGCAAACCGATCCGAAAAGAAGGACGGTTTTCATACCCCGCAATGCGTAAATTTCATCCGACCGTTTTTCAACATCGAAAAGGGGAGAACGCTGCGAGCGTTCTCCCCTTTTCGATTCGCGGACATGCGCCTGCAAAGCAAACGCACATTCGCCGTATTTCCAGTTACTTACGCTTCTTGTCCGCTTTCTTGGCGTTTTTCTTCGAAGCCTTCGTCTCCTTTTTCTTCACATCCTTCTGATCGCATGCCTTGGTGCAGTCGCTCTTCACGAGGGTCATCTCGTCGAGCAGCCAGTCCGCACCCGCGAACTTGTCGATCACGAAGAGCACATAGCGAACGTCCACGCCGATAGTACGCTGTACATCCGGCTCGAAGGCGATATCGCCCGACATAGCCTCCCAGTTACCGTCGAAAGCCAGACCGATCAGCTCGCCGCGGCTGTTCATCATCGGCGAACCCGAGTTACCGCCCGTGATGTCGCAGTTGGCCAGGAACGCTACGGGAAGTTCGCCCTTGCAGTTGGCATAGGGACCGAAATCCTTCGCCTCGTAAAGCTCCTTGAGCTTGGCGGGAACGACGAATTCGGGATTCGAAGAATCCTCCTTCTCCATCACGCCCTTGAGCGTCGTGTAGTAATCATATACCACGCCGTCGGCAGGTTCATAAGGCAACACCTGACCGTAAGTCAGACGAATGGTGAAGTTCGCATCCGAATACCAGGCCTTGTCGGGCTGCATGCGCATCAGACCGGCTACGTAAAGACGATGTCCGTCCGCATATTTCTGCAGGTTGGGTACGGCCTTCTCGCGCAGCTCCTTCATCTTGTTCAGAACCGACGTAGCCAACACTACCGCCGGATCGTTCTTGATCTGCTCGGACGTAGCGGCCGATGCCTTGGCCTCGTCCGTGAAGACCGAATTGTCGTACAGGTAATCCACATAAGCGTCGATGTCGCCGCCGAACTGCGCGTCGATCACCTCCGCGAAAACGGTCGGCAGATCCTTCACGTTCTCCTTGACCATCGAAAGCATCTTCCGGGCTACCTTGCGGTCCGTCGGCAGGTTGTAATCCTTGTAGAAGTTGGCGTAATACTCCTTCGCCTGCGCTTTCGCTTCGTCGCTTACCTCCTCGGCCGTCAGCATCCGGTTAGCCACCAGAGCCGGGGTCATGATTTCGACCGAACGGACCATCGCCTCGCTCAAATACTGGAGCGGACCGGTGTAGGCCATGTTGTCGTTCACCGCCTCGCGGATCATGCCGAGCGCATCGACGAATCCCTCTTCAGGCAGCGTATTCTGCTCGGCCCAAGCCTGGAATTCGGCTTCCTGCGCCTCCTTCAAGGCTTTCACGTCCAGTTTTTTCAGACCGCGCAGCATGCCGATCGTATTCTTCCAATAGTTCGACGAATTGGCATATTTCGAAGCGTACTGGATACGCACCTTGTCGCTGGCGGCCATGTCCTCCTTCAGGATGTCCTGACGGGCGCCGCGAATGTCGATGCGCTGCGGACCCGAAACCTGGAACATCTCGTCGATCTCGTACGAAGTCATGTAACGCTCGGTCGAACCGGGGAAGCCCATGATCATCGTGAAATCGTCGGCCTTGTAACCGTCGAGCGACACCTTGAGGAACTCTTCGGCCTTGTAGGGTACGTTCTCTTCCGAATATTCCGCCGGACGGTTGTCCTTGCCGGCATAGATGCGGAAGATCGAGAAGTCGCCCGTATGACGCGGCCACATCCAGTTGTCGGTGTCGCCGCCGAACTTGCCGATCGACGTCGGGGGAGTACCGACCAGACGGATGTCCCGATAAACCTCCATCACGAACGCGAAGTACTGGTTGCCACCGAAGAACGGCTGGATGTTGATCGTCATGCCGGGATTCTCGGCCCGCAATTTCTCGTACAGCGCCTCGATGTTCTTATCCTCCATTTCCGAACGCTCCTCGCCCTTGGCGATCGAGGGGATGTTGCCCAGCACCTCGGGCGTTACGTCGATGATTCGACGGATGCAAAGTGACCGTCAGCCCCGGAGCCGGCAGCTCCTCCTCGTTGGACATGGCCCAGAAACCGTCCTTCAGGTAGTCGTGCTGCCACCGAAGAGAGGGCCTGAATCGAACCGTAACCGCAATGGTGGTTGGTGAAAACGAGTCCTTCGGGCGATACGACCTCGCCCGTACAACCGTTACCGAAAATGACGATCGCATCCTTGAGCGATCCGTGATTCACCGAATAGATATCTTCGGCCGTGAGCTGGCAGCCCTTGGCTTTCATATCCCCGATGTTCATCTTCTGAAGATAGGGCAGAAGCCACATACCCTCGTCTGCAGCGGCAGTCAGCGATACGACTGCCGCAGCCAGGCATAAAATCAGTTTTTTCATCTCTCCTTAAAAATGTTTGTTTACTTGGTTTATAAAAAAATATATAGTTGAATTTCTCTGTTCGCACTTCATACGACCGGCTCCGCATCCGCCCAACCGGATCGGAATGCCGCACTCTCTCCGTTCCTTCCCCTGTTCTCTTTTTTCGTCCTTCGCCGCAACCGGCCGGGCAGGTTCTCCCTCGTTTCTCCTCTTTGGCCGCCGACCGGAAATCCGCCGTTCCGCCTCCGTAACCGCACAGGCCGTGCGACCGGAGGATCGCCCTCCGGCGAGCGAAAAACCTACTTGATGGCGATCATGTTGAGGATCGAACGCTCGGCACGGCGGCGTACCTCCTCGTCGAGCGATATTTCGGGCCGCTCGTCGCGCAGCGTGGTGAAGATATTCTCCAGCGTAATCATCTTCATATACCTACAATTGTTGCATCCGCACGCCTCGTCGTCGGGAGGGGCCGGGATAAACGTCTTCTCCGGATAGCGGCGCTTCATCTCGGTCAGAATCCCCGCTTCGGTCACCACGATGAACTCCCTGGCGGAACTTTTGCCGCAATAGTCCAGAATAGCCGCCGTCGAACCGACGAAATCGGCCACCTGCACGATATAGGCCCTGCATTCGGGATGCACCACCACCTGCGCTGCGGGATGCTGCCGCTTCAGTTCCAGGATTTTTTCCAACGAAAACTCCTCGTGCACATGGCAGGCGCCGTCCCAGATCACCATATTCTCGCGTCCAGTCAGCTTTTGGATATAGGAACCCAGGTTCCGGTCGGGAGCGAAGATGATCGGCTGGTCGGCCGGAATCGACTCTACGACCTTCAGGGCATTGGACGAGGTGCAGCACACATCCGTCAAGGCTTCACCCCGACCGAAGTATTGACGTACGAAACCACCTTGTAGCCGGGATATTTCGCCTTGAAAGCCGCGAAAGCGGCCGCATCGCACGATTCTGCCAGCGAACATCCCGCTTCGAGATTCGGAAGCAGCACCTTCTTTTCAGGCGAGAGCACCTTGGCCGTCTCTGCCATGAAATGCACGCCGGCGAAGAGGATGATCCGGGCGTCGGTCTTCTGCGCCTCGATGGAGAGCGCCAGCGAATCGCCCAGGAAATCGGCTACTTCCTGCACTTCGGGCAGCGTATAGTAGTGCGCCAGGATAACGGCGTTCTTCTCGCGTTTGAGCCGCTCGATTTCCGTTTTGAGTTTCGATGAGTTATCGACCATCGTTTTTTATTTTTTATACTTTTATTTTATTAAAAAAATAATTAAAAGTAAATATAATGCCTGTTGATAGTGTTGATAATTATACCGTATTTCGGGTTATCCACAGCATAGCTTTTCGAAGTTCCGTATTCTGTTCTGCCGATAAGGTCCGGGAGGTTGTCGAAACCCGTTTTTTGGAAAGTTACCGACAAATGTTCAAAACAGGTTTCGACATTTCGACATGTTCGGATTATCAACATTCGCTTCTCTTTTTCCGTGCATATCCCGAATCATACTTTGCGAAAACTTTTTTTTGCCGTTTTCTTGTTTTGTCTATACCGGGCGAAAGATGGATTTTGCAAACGGTTCCGGGTTTTTCTTTTCAAAAGTTATTGCGGGTTTATCAACATCGTTCGTGGGGTTATTTGACCACCTTATCAACAATCCGGTCGGCTATCTCCCGGTAGTAGGGTTCGACGCGGGCGTCGATCGACACCGACGGCGTTCCCGTATCGGCGCCTTCCATAATGGACTGTATGATAGGTATTTCTCCCAACAGGTCTATGCCGTTTTCCTCGGCGAAGCGGCGGGCGCCTCCCTTTCCGAAGAGGTAGTAACGGTTTTCGGGCAGCTCTTCCGGCGTGAACCAGGCCATGTTTTCGACGATGCCGGCCAGGGGGATGTTCACCTGCGGATTGCGGAACATCTCCACGCCGCGCCGTACATCGGCCACGGCGATCTGCTGGGGGGTGGAAACGATCACGGCCGTGTCGATTTTCAACTCCGAAATGATCGAGAGGTGAATATCTCCCGTGCCGGGAGGAAGATCCACGAGCAGGAAATCGAGCGCTCCCCAGCGTGTCTGGTGGATCATCTGCCGCAAGGCGTTCACCGCCATTGCACCGCGCCACAGCAGGGCGTCCGAAGGTTTCACGAAGAAGCCGATCGACATGATTTTCATATCCATCGTTTCGGCCGGCAGGATGATATCCTGCCCGTCCACCTGTTCGGCTTCGGGCAGGTAACCTTCCAGACCGAACATCTTGGGCTGCGAAGGGCCGTAGATGTCGGCGTCGAGGATGCCGACCCGGAAACCCCGGTTGCGCAGGGCGACGGCAAGGTTGGCCGTGACGGTCGATTTTCCGACACCGCCCTTGCCCGAAGCGATCGCTACGATGTGGGCTATGTCGCCCGTCATGGTCGGTTTGTCCGCAGCTTGCGGTTTCTTGGGAGCGGCCTCCTTAATAATAACGGTGATGGATCCTTTCAGGGCGGGAAAATTCTCTTCCAGCAGTGCTTGAACCTGCCGTTTGATCTTCAGGGCGAAGGGATCGCGCACTTTGGCGAAATTCAGGGTGACGGTTATCTTGTCGCCGGGAGTCGAAACCTGTTCGACGAATCCGCTCTCGACAAGACCGTGCTGGGTCTCCGGATGGAGGATACGGTTGAGTAATTCCTTGACTCTCTCTTCCATATTTTCAGTTAAGTTGGTAGCAACGATCGTGCAAACCGGGCGGCAAAGAGCCTGCTCCTGCTCGTCCGGATGCGGCTTATCTGGACAAAGATAACTATTATTTCCGATATAATAAGTCTTTATGGAAAATTATGTTATCGATAAACGATAAATATTATTTGTTTTTCATAAAATTAACGGTTATATTTGCCGCATATTAACTCCGATTCGGAGGGGGGCCGGGATTCGGCGATGCGGAAAAGTTTCGCCCCGTTCGCGCCTCATGCGCCGTTTCGCAGCGAATGAATATTAAATAAATCGGTATGAAATTTTTGAAAATGTTTTTCGCCGGTCTGCTCGCTTTTGTCGTGGGCAGTGCGGTGATGCTCTTTCTTTCCGTGGTGATTTTGTTCGGAATCGTAGGTTCCATGACCTCTTCGGAACCGGTGACGGTCGGAGAGCACGCGATTTTGAAACTGGATTTTTCGGAAGACCTGATCGAGTCGCCGAGCAGCGATCCTTTCGCCGGCATCGATTTCGCCACGATGACGGCCAGACACCAGGTTACTCTTTACAATGCGTTGCGGGCCATCGAAACGGCCAAGAACGATCCCCGCATCCAGGGTATTTATCTGCGTCCGAACGGAGGCGGAGTCGCCACTTACGCCATTCTGGAGGAGCTGCGCGAGGCGCTTCAGGATTTCCGGCAGGGCGGCAAGTTCATCATCGCCTATAACGGAAACCTACGGCCAGGGGGGATACTATCTGGCATCGGTCGCCGACAAGATCTACCTGGAGCCTCACGGAGGGATGCAGTGGACAGGTGTTTCTTCGACGCTGATGTTTTACAAGGGTCTTTTCGACAAGCTCGATATTCAGGCCGAAATTTTCCGTCCGACGGCCTGCAGGTACAAGAGTGCCGTGGAGCCTTATTTCCTTTCGAAGATGTCGAATGCCAACCGCGAGCAGATGCAGTTGTTGGTGGATTCCTATTGGAATGTGATGGCGGAGGCCGTCGCCGAGTCGCGCGGTATCGAGCTTTCGACCTTGAACCGACTGGCCGACGGGCTCGAAGTGTCGCTGGCACAGGAGGCGCTCGATCATGGGATGGTGGACGGATTGCTGTTCGAGGATCAGATGGACGATGTGTTCCGGGAGTACGGCGCCGTCGCCAAGAACGACGGACAGTTCGAGTTCGTGACGTTGGGACAGTACGTGTCGCAACTGAATGCGGACCTTAAGAATATCTCTTCGTCGCAGATAGCGATCGTCTATGCCGACGGTGCGATCGTCGATGGCGAAGGCTACGGTGCCGATATTTACGGCAATACGCTGGCTGCGAAGTTGGCGAAGGTACGTCGCAACGACGATGTCAAGGCCGTGGTGCTGCGTGTCAATTCGCCGGGCGGCAGCGCGCTGGCTTCGGATGTGATCTGGCGCGAGGTGGAGCTGCTTCGGGAGAAGAAGCCGGTGATCGTATCGATGGGCAGCTATGCGGCCAGCGGCGGTTACTATATTTCGTGCGGTGCCGATGCCATCGTGGCGGACAAGACGACCCTTACGGGGTCGATCGGGGTGTTCGGAATGTTCCTGCGCCTGGAGGATGCCCTGAAGAATAAGCTGGGCATTACGTTCGATGCCGTGAGAACCAATACGTCGGCCGATATGGGCGTGATGCGTCCCCTGACGGGAACCGAACGGGCGGCGATCATGCGCTCGGTGGACGAGGTGTACGAAACTTTCACCTCCTACGTGGCCGAAGGCCGTAATCTGCCGCTGGAAAAGGTGCTCGACATTGCCGGCGGACGGGTTTGGAGCGGCACGGATGCCCTCGCTCTCGGGTTGGTGGATACCAACGGCGGTCTGAAGACGGCCATCGCTATTGCGGCTGACAAGGCCGAATTGGGCGATAAGTTCCGCATCGTCGAGATGACCGAGGCTCCGACCGGCTTCGGGGCGTTCTTCTCCGGATTCATGGCCAAAGTCAAGGCCGACATCGTGGCCGGAGAACTGGGACCCTGGGCCGGCGAGTGGCGCAAGATCCGTGAGGCGGTGGGACAGCAGGGCGTAGTGATGTATTGTCCTTATGCGGTACAGCCGGAGATGTAGGAAATCGCGGACGGAATGCCCGGACTCACTTTAAGTTTTCGATCGATTATGGAGATATTGAAAGTAGAACACGTTACCAAGCGCTTCGCCAGACATACGGCTCTGGACGATGTGTCGCTCACGATTCCCAAGGGGTCGGTTTACGGCCTGCTCGGACCCAACGGTGCGGGCAAGACCACGCTGATCCGCATCATCAACCGCATTACGGCGCCCGACGAGGGGAAAGTCATCTTCGACGGCTGCGAAATCCAGCCGCAGGATGTCTATCGCATCGGCTATCTGCCCGAGGAGCGCGGTCTGTATAAAAAGATGAAAGTGGGCGAACAGGCCGTCTTCTTCGCCCGCCTGAAGGGGCTTTCGCGCCACGAAGCGGTGGTGCGGCTCAAGAAGTGGTTCGTCAAATTCGGCATCGAATCGTGGTGGGACCGCAAGGTGGACGAACTTTCGAAGGGTATGGCCCAGAAAGTCCAGTTCATCGTCACGGTGCTGCACGAACCTGAGCTGCTGATCTTCGACGAGCCTTTTTCGGGTTTCGATCCGATCAACGCCAACCTTTTGAAGGAGGAGATTCTCGGCTTGCGCGACAAGGGTTCGACGGTCATCTTTTCGACCCACAACATGTCGTCCGTCGAGGAGATCTGCGACCATATCACGCTTATCAACAAGTCGCGCAACATTCTTACGGGCCGTGTGGACGAGATCCGGCGCAGGCACGGCAACAACATTTTTCAGGTAGCCTACCGGGGCGACGCGGAGGCGCTGCGCGGTGTGCTCGAAGGTCGCTGCGAGGTGCTCGAACAGCCCGAGCCGGAGTTCGGGGCGGCCTATTCGTCGCTCAAGCTGCATGTGGAGCGGGATGCCGACGTGCGGGAGGTGATCGCCCGGATCAACGATGCGGTGGAGCTGCGCTCCTTCACGGAGATCATCCCGTCGATGAACGACATCTTCATACGGGCCGTCGGGGGAACCCTCAACGCGGAGTAATCGGAAGAAAACGAACAAGCAAAAGTAGAAAGCCATGGCAAATTCGAAGATAGGAATTATCATTACCCGGGAATTCAACGAACGGGTGCGCAAGAAGTCGTTCATCGTGACCACGATTCTTATGCCGGTGCTGATGATCGGCCTGATGGTGGCCCCGGCGCTCATCATGCGCTATTCCCAGGGGGAAACCCGGCATATTTCCGTGATCGACGAGAGCGGTGTGATCGCTCCCCGGCTCGAGAGCAGCGAGGAGGTGGTCTATGAGCCGACCGACCTGACGCTCGACGAGGCTCGCAGAGAGCATACCGACCGTTTCGGCATACTCTGGATCGGCGGGGACATAATGACCAATCCCGGCAACGTGAAACTCTATACCAACGGCTCCTCGGCGATGTTGGTCGAGGAGAGCGTGTCGGGGCAGATCGCCGACATCATCGAGAAGGAGAAACTCAAGGACTATAACATCGAAAATCTGTCGCAGATTCTCTACGAGGTGAAGACTACGGTCTATATGCAGGTCTTCCGCAACGACCAGATGCAGGACGACGGCAGCGACAAGCAGGCCAATTCGTCGGCCGTATCGACCGTCGTGGGGCTGGTGCTCGGTATGATCCTCTACATGTTCCTGATGATTTACGGTGCGATGGTCATGCAGTCGGTCATCGAGGAGAAGAACAACCGGGTGCTCGAAGTGGTCGTCTCTTCGATCAGCCCCTTCCGGCTGATGCTGGGCAAGATCCTGGGTATCGCTTCCGTCGCGGTGGTGCAGGTGCTCATCTGGGGCGTGCTGGTGTGCGGCGTGGGTGCGCTCGTCATGCCGCACCTGATCTCTGCCGAGATGATGGGAAGTGTCGAGGCGATGCGTGCCGGGACGCTCGATCCGACGGCGGCGGGCGTCGATATGGAGATGGTGCAGACGCTCGCCACGGCGACCGATTTCGGATATGTCTTCCAGATTTTCGCTTACCTGCTGCTCTACGTGATCGGTGGTTACCTGCTCTATTCGGCGATGTTCGCTGCCGTCGGTTCGGCTGTCGATAATGTGCAGGACGCACAGCAGTTGCAGACCCCGATCATGCTGCCGATCATCCTGAGTATCTTCGTGATGATGGTGGTGATGAAGGACCCCAATTCGCCGCTGGTCTTCTGGTGTTCGATGATTCCTTTTACCTCGCCCGTGGTGATGATGGCCCGCATCCCGTGCGGTATTCCGACCTGGGAGATCGTCGTGTCGCTCGCGGTGCTCTACGCTACGTTTATGGCTATGGTATGGCTCGCGGCGAAGATTTACCGCGTGGGTATCTTCATGTACGGCAAGAAACCTACCTTCAAGGAGCTTTACAAGTGGATCCGCTACAAATATTAGCGGGCACGCTGCGGGGCCGGCCGGGTTTTACTTTTCCGGGCACCCTTTTTGCAGGCGGTGAATACATAAAAGTTTTTTCATAAATAGATTTTTTGATCGCGGGTCCCGGTTGTCGTAAGACGTCCGGGACCTTTTCGTGATCTCTGTCCGGAAATATCGTCGGATCGCGGGTATGTTTCCGATGGTACGAGTAATCCGGCATTACTCCGGTTGGACACGAATGAGAGGTTTTGCGTCCTGATACGTCGTTTCGGCAGAAGAGAGGATGTGTCCCGACTTTTGTTCGGAAAGGGCTTCGATGGCGCGAAAATGCTCGTTATTCGCTTTCCTGCGTTTTTGCGACGAAGGTCCGGTGTTTGGATGAACCGGCGTTGCAGCCGAAAAAATCGTGATTTCGGCTGTGCGATCTTATCGCGTTGTTTCTCCGATAAGAAGGCGGTGTGTCATAATTGCCCATTGCTGCGTTATCTTCGGGATTCGGACTCGATCGTTTACACCGAGTAAACTCCTGTCTTCCTCACCTTCGAAGCTTTGCATAGGGCTAATTCTTATGCATATAAAAAGGAGTGTGCCGAAATTCCTATTTCGGCACACTCCTTTATGGAAACGATGCGGAATTACCAGATAATCACGCGCTCCTCGACCGGCATATACATCTTGCCGTCGGTGATGTTGAAGGCGTCGAAGAAATCCTGGAGGTTGCGCAGCGTAGCGTCCACGCGCCATTGACCGAGCGAGTGTACGTCGAGTTTGGTCAGACGGGCGATCTCCTCGTCGCGGATGTTCTGTGCCCAGACGGTCGCGTAGCTCAAGTAGAAACGCTGGGCCGGCGTAAGTCCGTCGATCGGCTCGGGTTCGGTGCCGTTCAGTGTGTTCATGAGTGCCGTGTAAGCCACGCGCAGACCGCCCTGATCGGCGATATTCTCGCCCAGGCAGAGCGAACCGTTGGCGAAGACGGCCGGCTGGTCGCCGCGTGCGGGCAGCACCTCGATCGCGTCGAACTGCTTGACCAGAATGTCGGTCTTCTGTTTGAAGGCTTCGGCATCGGCATCGGTCCACCAGTTGTTCATGTTGCCGTCTTTGTCGAACTGACGGCCTTGATCGTCGAATCCGTGCGTCATTTCGTGGCCGATCACTACGCCGATAGCGCCGTAGTTCACCGCGTCGTCGGCTGCCGGGTTGAAGAACGGCGGCTGGAGGATTGCTGCCGGGAAGCAAATTCATTGTGGTCGGGTTGTAATAGGCATTGACCGTCTGGGGAGTCATGAGCCACTCCTCGGGATCTACCGCCTTGCCGACTTTGGCGAGTTGATCGCGGGTCGCCCACTCGCTGGCACGCTGGATATTCTCCCAGTAGGAGAGGGTCGGGTCGATTTCGAGCGTGGAGTAGTCCTTCCATTTATCGGGGTAGCCGATCTTCACGTGGAAAGCGGCGAGTTTCTCGCGGGCACGCATCTTGGTCGAGTCGCTCATCCAGTCGAGCTGATCGATGTGCTGGCCGAGGGCCGTGCGGAGGTTCTCCACCAGGGTCATCATGCGGCCTTGTCTTCGGCGGGGAAGAACTTCTCGACGTACATTTCGCCTACGGCCTCGCCCAGGGCGCTGTTGGGAATGGCCATGGCACGCTTCCAGCGGGGGCGGGGCTCCTGTTTGCCTGACATCGTGCGGCCGTAGAAGTCGAACGATGCGGCGTAGAAGTTATCGTCCAGGTAGGGCGCTGCGGCGTTGAGGTATTGCGATGCCAGGTAGTAGCGCAGGTCCTCGATCGGAGTAGTTTCGATTAGCTTGTCCAACGCCTCCATGTATTCGGGCTGGCAGACGATCACACGCTCCGGATTGATCTTGGCAAAGTCGAAGAGATACTTCCAGTCGATAGCGTCGTAGTTCTTTTTCAGATCGGCGGTCGCCATCGGGTTGTACATGCGCTGCAAGTCGCGCAGTTCGACGTTCGAACGCATGTTCTTGGCCAGTTCGGTTTCGATGCGCATCACGGCGTCGGTCGCTTTGCTTACCTGGGACTCTTCGAGTCCGGCCAGCGTGAAGAGCCGGTTCAGATAAGTTTTGTAGGCTTCGCGGATCGACTCGTTCTCGGCGTCGAGGTAGTAGTCGCGGTCGCCCATGCCGATGCCCGACTGTCCGATGTAGAGGGCATTGACTTTGCTGTCCTTCAGATCGGCCTCGGGACCGAAGCTGAACAGGGGCGAGCTCGAAGTCATCTGCATCACGGACAGGATCGGAGTGAGTTGTTTCTTGTCGTCCAGAGACAGGATCGTTTCCAATTCGGCCCGGATGGGAGCGGCGCCCTCCTGGTTCAGGCGTACCGAGTCGAGGCCCAGCTTGTAGAGGTCGGCGATCTTCTGATTGACCGTGCCCTTCGCAGGGTTCTCCTTGGTCATCTGGGTGAAGAGCTCGTTGATGCGGATTTCGTTGTTGTCGTTCAACACGTTGAACATGTTGTAGCTCGAATGTTCGGGCTTGAGCGGATTTTTAGCCTGCCAGCCGCCCGTAGCGTACTGGTAGAAACTCTCGTTGGGGGCGACCGAAGTGTCCATGTTGGACGGATCGAGCGCCGGCGTCGAGTTGGTCGGTTTGTTTTGGCAGCCCATCATACAAAGAACGGTTGCAGCGAAAAGAATTTTTTTCATTGGTTGTTTACTCTAAAATATTTTAAGGTTTCTGTCTGTTTTCGATTCAGTACGAAGAACGGTTCGACGGGACCGCGCTCCGTTCGTGCCCGGCTTATTTGCGGATGGCCGCCACTCCCGGCAGCTCCTTGCCTTCGATGTATTCGAGCAGTGCACCGCCGCCCGTCGAAACGTAGCTCACCTTGTCGGCCAGGCTGAACTTGTTGATGCAGGCCACCGAATCGCCGCCGCCGATGAGCGAGAAGGCTCCTTTCGAAGTGGCTTCGGCGATCGCTTCGGCCACGGCTTTCGAGCCGGTAGCGAACTTGTCCATCTCGAAAACACCTACGGGGCCGTTCCACAGGATCGTTTTGCAGCCCAGGATGTGTTCGCGGAAAGTCTTTTTGCCCTCCTCGCCGATGTCGAGACCCATCCAGCCGTCGGGGATGTCGTTCACCGGAGCCTGGCGCGTATCGGCGTCCTCGGCGAATTTGTCGGCGATCAGCGCATCGGGCGAGAATACCAGCTTCACGCCGCGCTCCTCGGCTTTCTTCACGATTTCGAGTGCCGTGGGGAACATCTCCGGCTCGCAGAGCGAGTTACCGACTTTGCCGCCCTGCGCCGCTGCGAAGGTGTAGGACATACCGCCGCCGATGACGATCGAATCGACCTTTTCCATCAGGTTTTCGAGGATCGAGATCTTGGTCGAAACTTTCGACCCGCCGATGATCGCCGCGAACGGGCGCCGGGGATTCAGCATCAGACGATCGACCGCCTGCAATTCGTTCTCCATCACGTAGCCGAACATCTTGTCGTGGGGGAATTTATCGGCGATCAGGGCTGTCGAGGCGTGTGCGCGGTGCGCGGTGCCGAAAGCGTCGTTGATGTAGCAGTCGGCATACGAAGCCAGCCGCTCGACGAACTCTTTCTGCGAGGCTTTGACCGCTTTTTTGCAGCGGCTTTCTCCTCTTCCGAAGCATCTTCGGCAAGTCCGCGGGGCTTGCCCTCCTCCTCGGCGTAGAAACGCAGGTTTTCGAGCAGCATCACCTCGCCGGGTTGAGGTTCCGGGCTGTTTCGGCCGCTTTTTCTCCCATGCAGTCGCCGGCGAAAATCACGGGTTTGCCCAGCAGCTTTTCGATCGCGGGGACGATCTGTCCGAGCGAATATTTCATATCGTTGTCTTCTTGGGCCGTCCCAGATGCGACATCAGGATTACCGAGCCGCCCGCGTCGAGTACCTTGCGGATCGTGGGGATCGCCGCCCGGATGCGGGTGTCGTCCGTTACCTGGCCCTTGTCGTCGAGGGGGACGTTGAAGTCCACGCGGATAATCGCCCGCTTGCCTTTGAAATCGTAAGAATCGATTTTGAACATAATTCGAAATATTTAATGGTTGAACGTGCTGGTTCCACAACCGGCTATAACGTGACAAATTTAGCAAAATAGTTTGTAAATGCGTCGTGTCCGCCGGGGAATTTGAGATTGTGGGGGCGGGAAACGATCCTGTGGATCGCTTTCCGATGCCGGAATTTGTCCTTTTGCTTCGTGCCGGCGCTATGTTTTCGGTGGAACATAGCGGGTTGTCCGTTTATTCCGTTTTCGTTCGCGGACGACTTCGGCGACCGGTCGTAAGCTTGCGGAATCCGGGCCGGATTTTGTCGGATACCGCCTTGCGGGGCCCGGGATTTGCAGGGGTTGCCGTCGGGAGGGTCCGGGGTCCGGCGGCGATCGGATAAAAAATTCGACGACAGGTATCATTTTTATAAAAAACAACTATCTTTGCTGATAGTTTGATAGTAAAACACCCCTCGAACGTCACAAAATCTAACAATATGTACGGTAAAATTAAAGAACATTTGGAGCATGAGCTGGCCGAAATCAAAGCGGCAGGGCTCTACAAGAACGAACGCATCATCGAATCCCCGCAGCGTGCCGAGATCACGGTCGGCGGACGTCAGGTGCTGAATTTCTGTGCGAACAACTACCTCGGCCTTTCGGACAATCCGCGTCTGATCGAAGCGGCGAAGAAGGCGATGGATGCACGCGGCTACGGCATGTCGTCCGTGCGTTTCATCTGCGGTTGCCAGGATATGCACAAGCAGCTCGAGAAGGCGATCGCCGACTATTTCGGTACCGAAGACACGATTCTCTATGCCGCTTGCTTCGACGCCAACGGCGGCGTGTTCGAACCTCTGTTTACCGAGCAGGATGCGATCATCTCCGATTCGCTCAACCATGCGTCGATCATCGACGGCGTGCGTCTGTGCAAGGCCGTTCGCTACCGTTACGCCAACGCTGACATGGCCGAGCTGGAGGATTGCCTCAAGAAAGCCCAGGCACAGCGTTTCCGCATCATCGTAACCGACGGCGTCTTCTCGATGGACGGCAACGCCGCTCCGCTGGACGAGATCTGCAAGCTGGCCGAGAAATACGATGCGCTGGTGATGGTCGATGAGTGCCACTCGGCAGGCGTGCTGGGCAAGACCGGTCGCGGTATCACCGAACTCTACAACCTGCGCGGACAGGTCGATATCCTGACCGGTACGCTGGGCAAAGCCTTCGGCGGCGCGGTAGCGGTTTCCACCACCGGCCGCAAGGAGATTATCGACATGCTGCGCCAGCGTTCGCGCCCGTACCTCTTCTCGAACTCGCTGCCCCCTGCCGTAGTGGGTGCTTCGATCGAGATGTTCAAGATGCTCGGCGAGAGCGATGCGCTGCACGACAAGCTCGTGAAGAACGTCGAGCATTTCCGCAAGGGTATGATGGCCGCCGGCTTCGACATCAAGCCTACGCAGTCGGCTATCTGCGCCGTGATGCTCTACGATGCCAACTGTCGCAGGATTTCGCCGCCCGTCTGCAGGACGAGGGTATCTGCGTGACCGGCTTCTACTATCCCGTGGTGCCGAAGGGACAGGCCCGTATCCGCGTGCAGGGTTTCGGCCGGCCACACCACCGAGCAGCTCGAACCGTTGCATCGCAGCGTTCGTGAAGATCGGTAAGGAGATTGAACGTAATCAAATAAGTTTACAACCGACTAAAACGAGTTTTTCCATGCCTAAAGCAACTTTGGACGCTATCGACGGGAAGATTCTCCAGTACCTCGTCCGGAATGCACGCATGCCGTTCCTCGAGATCGCACGCGAGTGCGGGATTTCGGGTGCGGCCATTCACCAGCGTATCCGCAAGTTGCACGATTCGGGGGTGATCCTGGGAAGCCGCCTGATCGTGGACCCCAAGATGCTGGGTTTCGACGTATGCGCTCTGATCGGTATTTGCGTGCAGGATCCGATGTATATGATGCAGACGATGGAGAAACTCAAGGAGATTCCCGAAATCGTGGAGTGCCACTTCATCACCGGAAATTTCAACATTCTGGTAAAACTCTACTGCCTGGACAACGAACACCTGATGAAAACCATTTTCGACGGAATTCTGCGTATCCAGGGCATTTCGACCACCCAGACCTTCATTTCGCTCAACGAGGCTTTCCAACGCCAGGTGAGCATCGATTTCATCCGGGCTGCGGAGCGTTGAAAAGAGGACGGGAATAGGAAACGACGGGACGTGCCTGCGGGTGCGTCCCGTTTTTTATGGCTCCCGGGTCCTGCATCCTTGCGAATCCCGAAAATTGTGACTACCTTGCAGAGGCTATGGAAAATGAGAAAAAACCGACGATCATTCGTCTTACCAAGGAGTTTACATTCGAGGCGGCTCATGCGCTGGAGGGTTACGACGGCCTTTGCCGCGAGATTCACGGCCACTCCTATCGCCTGTTCGTGACGGTCAAGGGGACGCCTTGCGCCGACGAGTCGAATCCCAAGTTCGGCATGGTGATGGATTTCGGAGAGCTGAAACGGATTGTGAACGAACAGATCCTCTCCCGCCTCGACCATGCTTTCGTCATGCGCCGCACGGCCGAAAGCACCCGTGTAGCGGAACAGATCGGCTGTCGCTTCGGCCGCATCGTGCTGGTCGATTATCAGCCTACGTGCGA
>ENA-OQAB01000722-OQAB01000722.1-human-gut-metagenome-genome-assembly--contig:-NODE-722-length-17045-cov-4.547228_pt1 | contig 17045 bp, 9 predicted proteins | sample MGYA00242490_ERZ504517 | MGnify/ENA primary metagenome ERZ504517 (study PRJEB26092, sample SAMD00036298) | human gut metagenome | host: Homo sapiens | study: EMG produced TPA metagenomics assembly of...
TCGCTACGCTTACTTCATTATTCCTGAGAATACTAACTATGTTATGGTAGATAATTGAGAATCTGAAAGTCAATTTCGATCATAAATAATAAGAGCATATGTATACAATAGATAGGTTGAAATATAAAAAATACGGCTTCTTGTCCGGTATTATGTCTATATTATTAATTGTCATCGGAGCTTGCTCCGATGACAACAGTACAGGAACTGATGTTTGGGAAACTCCCGGTAATGTTGTTGTTTCTACTATTCCGGAACGTACCGCAATAGTTAAGAATCCCATGATGGGTTGGGTGCTCTACGCGGGGCTTGGTGATGGATTGGCTGATTCTTATTGGGAAGATTATGACAATATGCAGTCCTCCGCAGGAATTGTGAGAGTTTCCGATTATGCTACCACACTGTTTATTCGTGCTTCTTGGACAGATTTTAATCCGGAAGAAGGTAAGTATGCATGGGATGAAGATGTAAATACTAAGGCGGCTCAGCGTTTCAAGATGCTGGTCGAGGGTGCTGCCGAAAGAGGCTTGAAGTTGGCATTTGCGGTGATTATAGATAGTCAGGATAAGAGCTATGATTTCACACCTGCATATGTGAAAAATGGCGGTGCGGCCGGTTATACGTCTCAAACAGGTTCTAAAACAGTATGGTCTCCTTATCCGGATGATCCCGTTTTCCAACAGTATTATGAGAAGTTCATCATGGATTTCGCTAAAAAGTATAATGATCCGGATGTAGTGCAATATTTCAGTGGCCAGGGATTCGGTAAATGGGGAGAATCTCACACTGTATTCTATTCCACAGGAGACAATACTCCACGTGAAGCTGTATTCAATTGGTCTACCGATCTCATGCGGAATGCTTTTGACAAAATTCCTGTAGTAGTATATTATCATCGCTATATCGGATTACGCGGTACGGATTCCGGTTATGATGAAGAAACGGAACGTTTATTGCAAAGTGCAGTAGATAAAGGCTATTGCCTTCGTCATGATGCTTTTGGAATGAAGAGTTATTACTCAACCTGGGAACGTGCGTTTGCTGCCAGCCAGCGTTATAAACGTCCTATCATAATGGAAGGCGGATGGGTGAAAAAGACTCATGGAAACTCTATTAAGGGAGATGGTTATAACGATTTCGCTGATGTTCGTCACGGAGAATTTGATGAAGGAAAAGGTTCTTATGTAAATATGATGGACTTACGTTACAGCAGTGATATCATAAACGGTGAAACGTACTCATGGTTCAACGATGCGTACGGTCTGGTGCAGGAATTTATTGCAGAAGGCGGTTACAGACTGTATCCGGATAAGATTTCGGTACCTTATGAAGTAGCTAATGGCTCAACATTACGCATCACTCATCGTTGGTCTAATTTGGGTTGGGGATACTGTCCGACTAATATTCCGCAATGGAAAGATAAATATCAGGTGGCATTCGCATTATTGGATAAAAACACACTTCAGCCGAAGTATACTTTCTTGGATTCAGAGCCGGCGCTGTCCGATTGGATTGAGGGTTCTCCGAAGACTTATACTTTCAATTTAAAGCTGACAGATGTTGCTGCCGGTGATTATCTTTGGGCTGTTGGATTGGTGGATACAACCAAAGACAATACTATCGGTATACAAATTTCAGCCAAGAAAGACAGATTGACTACCGAGGGCTGGTTGAAATTATGTGATGTTACAGTTCATTAATGTCTTTAATCTATGGTAAAAAATATATTAGTATACTTCTGTTTGCTTTTAGTTTGTTTGCAAACGAGAGCTGCATCCGTATGGTTAGAGGCGGAGAATTTCACGAATAAGGGTGGTTGGGTAGTAGACCAACAGTTTATGGATCTTATGGGATCTCCTTATTTGATGGCTCACGGTATGGGAGTTCCGGTAGAGGATGCTTCTGCAAAGGTGCAAATTCCGGAAAGTGGGGCCTACTGTGTATATGTCCGTACCTTCAATTGGACTTCTCCCTGGCATCAGGGGGAAGGACCGGGAAAGTTCCGTTTAAAAGTTGGTAATAAGAGGTTCTCTACCGTTTTAGGATGTGAAGGTAATGAGTGGAAGTGGCAATATGCCGGTAAAGTAAGTCTGAAGAAAGGGGAAACCACTATCTCATTGACAGATATGACCGGTTTTAATGGCCGCTGTGATGCCATTTACCTTACGACGGATTCTAAAGAAGTCCCTCCTGCTGATAAAGTCGGATTGGAAGCTTTCCGGCGAAGGATGCTGGATTTGCCTGTATCTCCCGTAATGCATCAATCTTATGATTTGGTTGTGATTGGCGGTGGTATTGCCGGAATGTGCGCAGCGGCAGCGGCTTCTCGTTTAGGATGTAAAGTGGCGCTGGTTAATGATCGTCCGGTTTTGGGAGGAAATAACAGTTCCGAAGTACGTGTACATTTAGGCGGACATATTGAAATTGGGCCTAATAAAGGGCTGGGGCGTATGATTCGTGAGTTCGGGCATTCACGTAAGGGAAATGCACAACCCGGTGAGTACTATGAAGATGAAAAGAAAGCAGCTTTCATAGCCGGAGAAAAGAACATTACCTTATTTTCCAATTATAGGGCTGTTTCCGTTACAATGGACGGCACGCGTATTGGTTCGGTCATTATCAAACACGTTGAGACCGGTGAAGAACAAAGCTTGCAAGCTCCACTCTTTTCCGATTGTACAGGTGATGGTACTATTGGTTATTTGGCCGGTGCCGATTATCGTATCGGACGTGAATCCCGTTCGGAATTCGGTGAAGAACTGGCACCCCCTACTGCTGATAGAATGACAATGGGAGCTTCTGCCCAATGGTACTCGGAAGAAACAGATAAGAAAACCTCTTTTCCGGAATTTTCTTATGGTGTGGACTTTAATGACACTAACTGTGAAAAAGTGACGATGGGAGAGTGGAAATGGGAAACGGGAATGAATTTTGACCAGATAAGTGATGCGGAACGTATTCGTGATTACGGGCTTATGGTAGTTTATTCGAATTGGAGTTTCTTGAAAAACCACTTAAAAGATAACGGAGTTTATAAAAAACGTTCTTTAGCTTGGGTAGCGTATGTTTCCGGTAAGAGAGAGTCCCGCAGGTTGTTGGGAGATTATATCCTGAAGCAAGATGACATTGATAAGAACGTTTTCCATGAGGATGCTTCATTTGCTACTACCTGGAGTCTTGATTTACATTTCCCTGATCCGGAGAATTCCAAAAAGTTTCCCGGAGCAGAATTTAAGGCTGCAACCAAGCACATTTATATACACCCTTACGCGGTTCCTTATCGCTGTTTGTACTCCCGGAATGTGGAGAATCTGTTTATGGCCGGACGTAATATCAGCGTGACCCACGTGGCTTTGGGTACAGTGCGGGTTATGCGTACTACCGGTATGATGGGGGAAGTGGTCGGTATCGCAGCTTCTCTATGTAAAAAGTATCAGGACTCTCCTCGTGGAGTATATCAGCATCATTTGACAGAGTTGAAAGAATGGATGCAAAGAGGAGTCGGTAAGGAGAGCGGTTTACCGGATAATCAACGTTTTAACGAAGCCAATGAGCTGTTACCGGTGCCCCGTGCTTTAATCAAACGATAAAACAGGTTATACTATGAGAATATTATTAATATTATTAGCCGTATGTTGCATACAGCCCTCTGTTTCCGCAGGCAATTCTTGCTATAGTAAATGGACAGGAGATACGCTGATCATTGGCAATAACCGTATTGAACGGAAATTTATTTGGAATGGAGGTAATCTGATAACTTATAGTTTGAGTGATAAATGTAATGGAAAAACCGTATTATCGGCATCTGCCACTCCTGATTTTTTTATTTCTAAAGGTGATAAAACAGGACTTGGCGGAGATTGCCGGGTTGAGGATATAGCGGCAACGGATATTCATCCTGCCTATCAGCAGACCATTGTTACCTTTTCCGTAGGGACATTGGATGTGAAACGAGTGTATCGTGTCTATGATGATTGTCCGGCAATAGCCTGTGATACGTATCTGAGAGGTACTGCTAACAGTGTTTTTGGCGGGAGAGAGACTGACATGGCCGATCGTAAGAATATTGAGTTTGCCGAAGATATGAAGTCCAAGTCGGTTACGGCTATTTTGGATCAGCTCCATTTTAAGGGACAGCATTGGCATGTCAAAACCGTTGAGTTTTGGGATGTAACAGACTGGAACAATAATTTGGTGACTGAACGGAATATCATAGCTTATCGTAAAAACAACTATCGCGGTAATCATTTTTTTTTGCGCGTAACGGTGAAGACAACTGCGGTTTCTTTTTTTTTGAAAGAAGCTCCAGCTCCTGGTGTGCAGTTAGCTTATAACGGAGTGGACTTCATGCAGAGTTTGGCAAATTCATGGTTACCGGTTTGGGTATTACGGAAAAAGATATTCAGCAAGATAGATGGATACAAACTTACAGTTGTGTAACAGGTGTTTATGGTGAAGGAGAATTGCAGGCTTTGACAGCGCTCCGTAATTATCAGAAGAATATTCGTCGTCATTTCCGTAGTCGTGATGAAATGATTATGATGAATACGTGGGGCGACCGTAGTCAGGACACTAAAGTAAATGAGAGTTTCTGTCTGCAAGAATTGGAGCGTGCTGCCAAGTTAGGAATTACTCATTTTCAGATAGATGATGGGTGGCAAGTTGGGAAAAGTCCTAATTCTGCTGTAGCCAAAGGTTCTTTCCGAAATATTTGGGATAACGAGGACTATTGGACTCCGGACCCGGTCAAGTATCCTCACGGACTGACTCCAATCGTTGAGAAAGGAAAAGAGCTGGGTATTGAAATCGGTTTATGGTTTAATCCGAGCGTTCAGAACGATTTTGCTGATTGGGAAAAGGATGCTGAAACTTTGATAGGGCTTTATCGTAAATATGGCATTCGTGTATTTAAAATTGACGGGCTGACTATTCCGACAAAAAGAGCGGAAGTTAATCTGCGCAATTTGTTCGATAAGGTATTGGCGGAAACGGGCGATAAAGTAATGTTTAATTTGGATGCGACGGCAAGCCGCCGTGCCGGTTACCATTTTTTCGGTGAATATGGAAATATCTTCCTTGAGAACCGATATACCGACTGGGGAAATTATTACCCTTATTGGACGCTTCGCAATTTATGGATGCTTGCTAAATATGTTCCGGCTGAAAAGTTACAGATAGAATTCCTGAATAAGTGGAGAAATACTGAAAAGTATGGTAATGAGCCGTTTGCTCCGAAACATTATTCGTTTGAGTATCTATTTGCAACTGCTATGGCAGGGCAGCCATTGGCATGGATGGAAGCTTCCAATCTGCCGGACGAGGCTTTCTCCGTAAAAGCATTGATAGACCGTTACAAAGAAGTTCAATATGACTTTCATCAAGGAGTTATACTGCCGATAGGTGAGGAGCCGTCCGGACGCTCTTGGACAGGATTTCAGTCTATCAGCGACGATAAAAGCGGCTATCTGCTTGTTTACAGAGAGAATAACGGACAGAATAAAAGCTGGATAGAAACATGGTTGCCTGCAGGTGCGAAAATTAAATGTATGCCGGTGCTTGGTAATGGCAAAGCTATGACTACGGTTGTGGGTAGACTGGGAACAGTGGAAATTTCACTACCTGCGATAAATGATTTTGTAATGTATAAGTATGAAATAAAATAAGTATATATCATGAAAAGTTATCGTTTTATTTTCTTGATACTGTTTGTTGGCTTGAGCATAATGTTATATGCCCAGCCGGCAGAGAGAATGGTGCAAGTGATTGTTTCTCCCGAACGTGCCGATTGGTTGTATAAAGAGGGAGAAAAGGTTAATTTTAAAGTTATGGTATTGAGATGTAATGTTCCGGTTCAAAATGTGGAGATACGCTATGAAGTATCTGAGGATATGATGAAAGCACATAAGACGGGAACACAGCTGTTGAAGGTGGGTACGGCGGATATCAATGCCGGAACCATGAAGAAACCGGGATTTCTGCGTTGTCGTGTATTTGCCAAATATCAAAATCGGGAATATGAAGGGCTTGCCACTGTGGGTTTCAGTCCGGAAAAGTTACAGCCGGTAACGGAGATGCCCGATGACTTCCTTGATTTTTGGAAAACAAATAAAGAGGCCGCTGCTAAATGGGATTTGGAGCCTACCATGACATTGGTTCCGGAAAGATGTACGGATAAGGTGAACGTTTATCATATTTCTTTTCAGAATAATGATTACGCTTCTCGTATGTATGGCATGTTGTGCATACCGAAAGCGCCGGGTAAATATCCGGCGATATTGAAAGTGCCGGGTGCAGGTATCCGTTCTTATAGAGGAGAGACAGAACGTGCAGCGAAAGGGGCTATCATTTTGGAAATAGGCATTCATGGAATTCCGGTAAATATGCCGGGAAGTGTTTATAATGACCTGTCTATGGGAGCCTTGAAAAGCTATCATTCATTCAATTTGGATAATCGCGATAAATATTATTATAAGCGCGTTTATATGGGGTGCGTAAAGGCTATTGACTTTATCTATACTCTTCCTGAGTTTAATGGTAATTTGGCCACCTTTGGTGGCAGCCAGGGCGGGGCACTTTCCATTATTGTTGCCGGTTTGGATAGCCGAGTAAAGGGATTGGTATCCTATTATCCGGCTCTGTGTGATATGGCAGGATACGCTTACGGGCGTGCAGGTGGTTGGCCTCATATGTTTAAAACGGAAATTAACCGTACTCCTGATAAGCTGAAAACTGCCGGATATTATGATGTAGTGAATTTTGCCCGCCAAGTAAAAGTTCCCGGATTTTACACTTTTGGCTATAACGATATGGTTTGTCCGCCTACCACTACTTATTCCGCTTATAACGTAATCAATGCCCCGAAAGAATTATTTGTGGCCGAGACTACCGGGCATTATGCTTATGCGGAACAGACAAATGCGGCGTGGAGCTGGGTAATGAACTTCTTGAAAAACTGTAAGTAATCACACAAGAAAAGAAGAAGATGAAAAAACATTTGATACTATGTTTGCTATTCGCGTTGTTTACCGGTGAATTGGCGGCACAGGAGCTTATCACGAATGTATATGGACGTAGTGTGCGTTCGTTAAATGGTAAGTGGAATGCTATTGTAGACTTATATGACCAGGGACATCGCATGGAAATTTATAAAAACATGTCTCCTCAAGGAAATACGGACTTCTATGAATATTCGTTTGAAAACGGATTGCGCTTGAATGTTCCCGGCGATTGGAATTCGCAGATGCCGGAGTTGAAGTATTATGAAGGAACAATTTGGTATGCCCGTCATTTCGATGCTCGTCGTGAGCCGGGTAAGCGACAATTTCTGTACTTTGCCGCAGTCAGCTATCGTAGCCGTGTCTATTTGAATGGAGTGGAAATTGCCGACCATGAAGGTGGCTTTACTCCCTTTCAGGTAGAAGTAACGGACTTATTGAAAGAAGGTGATAATTTCCTGACAGTAGAAGTCAATAATCGCCGTACCAAAGATGCTATTCCCGCACTGTCGTTCGATTGGTGGAACTATGGCGGTATCACTCGCGATGTATTGCTTGTAACTACTCCGCAAACTTATATTGAAGAATATGTCGTCCAATTGGATAAAGAACAACCGGATCGATTGATTACTAAAGTACGGCTCTCCGAGCAAAAAGCCGGCGAGAAGGTTTCGGTAACCATTCCCGAATTGAAAATCACATTCGAGTTGTATACCGATTCGGAAGGAAAGGCGGAAGCAGTGAAAACAGTGAAGAAGTTTCAGCGTTGGTCTCCCGATACCCCGAAATTGTACGAAGTCCGAGTTACTTCTGCTACTGATTGCGTAACGGAACAAATAGGTTTTCGTAATATTACGGTGAAGGGTACCGATATTTATCTGAACGGTAAACCCATGTTCATGTGTAGCATTTCTTTCCATGAAGAAATACCTCAGCGAATGGGACGCGCTTTCTCGGAAGCGGATGCTGCCATGCTGCTGAATGAAGCCAAAGCATTGGGAGTAAATATGATTCGTTTGGCGCATTACCCGCAAAATGAATATACTGTTCGTCTGGCGGAAAAGATGGGATTTATTCTTTGGCAGGAGATTCCTATTTGGCAAGGTATAGACTTTACAGATGATACAACTCGCCGGAAAGCGCAGAATATGTTGTCTGAGATGATTAAGCGTGACCGTAACCGTTGTGCGGTTGGCTTTTGGGGTGTTGCTAATGAGACGCAACCTTCCAAAGAGAGAAATGCTTTTCTGTCTTCGTTGCTTGAAACCGGTAAACAGTTGGATACAACACGCTTGTATGTGGCCGCTTTTGATTTGGTACGTTTCAATGCCGAGAAGCAACGCTTTGTGATGGATGATTCGTTCACCTCTCGGCTGGATGTGGTAGCTGTCAATAAATATATGGGATGGTACCACCCTTGGCCGGTCGAGCCGAAGGATGCCATTTGGAATGTTGTTCCCGACAAACCGCTGATTATTTCAGAGTTCGGTGGTGAGGCCTTGTATGGGCAGTCCGGTAGTGAAGATGTAGTCAGTTCCTGGAGCGAAGAATATCAGGCGCGTTTATATCGCGACAACATTCGTATGTTCGATAATATTCCTAATTTGCGTGGAGTTTCGCCATGGGTGTTGTTTGATTTCCGTTCTCCATTCCGTTTCCATCCGACTAATCAGGATGGTTGGAACCGCAAGGGATTAATCTCTGATCAGGGAATGAGAAAAAAGGCCTGGTATCTTATGCGTGACTACTATCAGAAGAAAAAACTTACTAACAGATAATTAACCAAAAACTAATGATAATGAAGAATTTACTATTAAAGAGCAAAACATTGCTAAATGTTTTGTTCATACTGATGGTTACATTGACCGGTTCGGTAACCCTGTTGACGGCATGTTCGGAGGATGATGATACTACTCAGAATTTAAGTAATACATGGATGAAATCTGCTTCTGACGAGGTGGAACTTGAAATAGGTGTTCGTACTCCGGTGAATTTATTATTTAAGGATGCGGTAGCCGAGAAATTAGAATATACATGTACTTCTTCTGATGCGGCTGTTGCCACGGCAGCGTTGAGTAAGGGTAATAAAACAGTTACCATTGAAGGACTTGCTGAGGGGACTGCTGACATCAAGATAGCTTATGCCTCCAGTGCACTTGATAATCTGACGGCAACAATCACAGTGACGGTAAGCAAACCGAGCGGTGATTATGAAGCCGAATATGCGGACAATGGACGCTGGATGAAAGCGGCTGTTGAGAAAGCGGAAGTAAATATAGATGAAGAAACTCCGGTGGCGCTTACTTTCAGCGATGATGAAATGAAGGCGTTGGAGTATGAGTGTAAATCGTTCGATGAGGCTGTTGCCATTGCAACAGGATTCTCAATGGATGCCGATAATAATAAGATTGTCAATGTAAAAGGTGTAAAGGTTGGAACCACTAAAGTCAAGATACAGTATTGGAAACCTCTTGAAGGTGGCGGTAGAAGAATTATCCGTTGTTTGTCCGATACTATAGAGGTTTCTGTAAAGGATAGATTGGCGGGAGCTACTATGACACTTGCCAAGGAGGAAATGAAATTGAAACCATCTGAAGAAATGCAGATTCCGATGATATTCGGAACAGATGTGGATGTTGCGGCTACAGATTATATATGTACTTCTTCTGCTGCGGATGTAGCAACTGCGGAAGTCGAAGAAATAGACGGTAAATTGGCTTTGATTGTAAAAGCAAAAGTTGATGGAGAAACAGATATTAAGGTTGAGTACAGTAAAAATGGCAGAAAGAATGAGACTCTTTCCGGTAATGTGAAGATTAAGGTATTGAGTAACCTTACCAGAATATTGGCGATTGGTAACAGTTATTCTCAAGATGCAGTGGAACAATATTTATATGACCTGGCAAAAGCGGCAGGGTATGAAGTTATTATTGGTAACATGTATATTGGCGGTTGCGACTTAGAAACACATTGGGCTAATATGCAGTCGGATGCAGCGGACTATATTTATAAGAAAATAGTAGATGGAACCAAAACTGAGTTTAAAGAACGAAAGTTGTCTCAAACGCTAAATGAAGAAAAATGGGATTATATTAGCTTACAACAGAAAAGTGGGAAGTCGGGCGATTATACTACTTATACAAGTTATTTGCCTAATTTAATTACTGCGTTGCAACAAACTAATCCCGATGCCGAATTAATGTGGCATCAGACTTGGGCATATGCCTCTGATTATGGAAGTTTCCCAAGTGATATAACAGAGCCAAAACAAGAGAATATGTATAATGCGATTGTTGCTGCTTCTTTTCAAACTATGCAGGATAATCCGGCATTAAAAATACTTATTCCATCAGGAACGGCTATTCAAAATGGACGTACCTCTTATCTGGGTGATACTTTTAATCGTGACGGAACTCATTTGAATACTGCTTATGGACGCTATACAGCAGCTTGTACCTGGTTCGAAGCTATATTTGAAACTGAGGTAGTGGGGAATTCTTATGTGCCCGCTACTGTAAGTGCTGCGGAGGCGACAATAGCACAAAATTCTGCTCATATGGCAATAAAGAATCGATATGAGGTTACAGATATGAGCATATATAATCCTTCCGCTTCTGGTAAGCTTGCAGCTCCTATTTATGTGGATTTTGGTGTGGTTGGTAATGGGGTATCACATCCTACCTCTTCTGATATAATTACATGGAATAATATTCAAATTGGAAGTAGTGTGACTCAGACTGATGCAGTGTTTTTGAATGATGCAAACAAGGATTATACTGGTATACGTATGAGTCTGTCAGGATTTAAAGGGTTTCAAGGTGGTAGTTCTGGTTCTGCCTATAATGAGGCCTATGAAATAGTCTATGATGGAATTTCATTCCCGTGTAGTGCATGGAGAGATTTCTTGGTTGTTAGTGGAACAAAAGGTATCGGTAATTTATCTGACTTTGCAACTATAAATATCACACGAATGGATCCGAATATGAAATATGACTTCGTGATTGTAGCAGTACGTACAGATAGTAGTAAGGGCGCTCGATTTGCAAACTATAAAATAGAAGATGTTACAGGAGAGAAGAGTATAGTAGATAATAGAGATATTAATTTGAAAGTGGGTAGTGCTACAAACTGTACGGATAATCAGTGGGAAAGAGTAGATTTCAGTCGATTTGTTATTTCTGTTAAAAATGTGCAACCTACTACTGAGGGCAATGTGACACTTAGCGTACAAGGTGTTGGTTCTGCAAATGCATGTGATGGTGTTGTCAATGCATTAGTTATTAAAGCGGCGGACGAATAGTCTGATATAGGAATATTTATTATTCTAATCTGATTAAAACAACGCAATGGATTAATATCCATTGCTATACAAGTACCAATTTTATATCACCCTTTGGTATTGGAAGTACCATGTTTTGGTACGACAAATACCAAAGGCTGATACTCCTTGTACCAATCGTCGGTACCTCTCGTACCTACGGTTGGTACGGAAGGTACCTTGTGGAAGGAGTTAGGAATAGACGGGGCGTTTGTCCTTTTTAAATACAGACCAAATGAATATCAGTAAGAGAGTTTTTTTGAACATACTATTGCTTTATTGTTATATGCTTGCTGCCGACGCTCAAGTATACATCACTCCCCAAGCGGAACAGCGTGCCAAAGCCTTAGTTTCCCAAATGACTTTGGAAGAGAAGATTGATTATATCTCCGGTCCCAAGTCATTTTATATTCGTGCTGTTCCCCGATTGGGGATTCCCGAAATAAGAATGGCTGACGGACCTCAAGGAATACGTAATAATACCCAAAGCACTTTGTACCCTTGTGGTATTCTCTCCGCTTCAACATGGAACCGGAGACTAGTCCGGGATTTGGGTAATGGCTTGGGACAAGACGCGAGAGCTCGCGGAGTTAGCATTCTGTTAGGTCCTGGTGTCAATATCTACCGTTCTCCCTTGTGCGGACGTAATTACGAGTATTTCGGTGAAGACCCTTATCTGACGGGTGAAGTTGCTAAAGAATATATATTGGGCGTTCAGGAAGAGGGAGTGATGGCTACGGTGAAACATTTTGCCGCTAATAACCAGGAATGGAGCAGGCATCATGCAAGCTCGGACGTAGACGAACGTACTTTGCAAGAAATTTATTTCCCAGCTTTTCGTAAAGCGGTACAGGAAGCCCGGGTAGGAGCGGTGATGGATAGTTATAATCTGCTTAACGGAGTACATGCCACCGAGAACCGATGGCTTAACATTGATGTGCTGCGTAAGCACTGGGGATTTAAAGGGATTCTGATGTCGGACTGGACTTCTGTATATTCCGGGGTGGGAGCCGCCAATGGCGGGCTGGATTTGGAAATGCCTGTCGGCCGATTTATGACAAAGGAGATTCTGATTCCGGCAATAGCGAATGGTATTGTAACCGAAACAACGATTGACCTTAAAGTACAGCATATTCTTCAGACATTAATAGCTTTTGGAGCCTTTGACACCCCCAAGAGAGGATAAGTCGATTGCCAAAGATAATGTCCGGTCTAAAGAGATAGCCCTCAATCTTGCCCGGGAAGGGGTTGTTTTGTTGAAAAATGATAATCAGACCTTGCCTTATCGGAAAGGCAGGATACTGATTCTCGGTCCGAATGCTGATATTATCCCGACAGGTGGCGGAAGCGGGTTTGTCACTCCTTATTCTACCGTATCACTTTATGACGGTATGGTTCAATTGAAAGGAGAAAAACAAGTAGAGTTGCTGCCCGACAATATTCTGTATAAAGATATATCCGGGCGGATTTACACAGACGAAAGCCTCACCCGAAATGGATTTAAGAGCGAATACTATAATACTCCTAATCTTACCGGGAAACTTTTTAAAACGTCGATAGAACAGAATATAGATTATACCTGGAAATATGGCGCACCCTTTGAAGGTATGCCGGCGGATAAGTTTTCTGTTTGCTGGAACGGTCTTTATCAGGCTGATAAAGACGGTACGATTAAGTTTCAGTTGGCGGGAGATGATGGCTATCGCTTGTTTGTGAACGATAAAATGGTAACCGGGGATTGGGGCAATCATTCGTTCAGTACCCGTAGTGCATTTATGCAAGTCAAAGCAGGGGAGTTGTACAAATTACGCATCGAATATTTCGATAATGCAGGTGAAGCAACTGTAAAATTCCAGGCCGGCATGCTGGATGAGGAACGTTTGTCGGCTTCTTTGAGGCGTGCGGCAAATGTGATTGTATGCGCCGGGTTCAATAGCAGTACCGAGGGAGAAGGGTTCGACCGTCCGTTTGCATTGTCTCATGGGCAGGAATATCTTATAAATAAGGTGGCATCGCTTCATAAGAATGTAACGGTGGTTGTAAATGCCGGTGGCGGTATTGACTTCCGTAACTGGGGAAAGAATGTGCAAGCCGTTCTGATGGCCTGGTATCCGGGACAAGAGGGGGGGAAAGCCATCGCTGAGATTATTACGGGAAAACTCTCGCCAAGCGGAAAGTTGCCTGTCAGTATTGAAGAAAGGTGGGAAGATAATCCGGTATATGATAATTATTATGATAACCGTAACGTGCCTCACAAAAGGGTACAATATGCGGAAGGTGTTTTTGTAGGCTACAGGGGATACGACCGGACAGGAAAGCGACCGTTATATCCTTTCGGTTACGGACTTTCCTACAGTCGTTTTGAGTACAGTGATATGACCGTAGAGAAGCTTGGCGACAACCGTGTCTCAGTAAGTTTCGATGTGAAGAACATCGGAAATATGGATGCTGCGGAAGTGGTGCAGGTATATGTGCGGGATGTGAAGTCTTCTGTGCCACGTCCGCTGAAAGAACTGAAAGGATATGATAAAGTTTATTTGAAAAAAGGGGAGACCAAGCGTATCGGTATATCTTTGGATAGGGACGCTTTTGCTTTTTACGACATAAATACCCGGAGCTTTATCGTGGAAGAAGGAGAATTTGAAATCTTGGCAGGAGCTTCTTCCGAAGATTTGCCTTTAAAACAAACTATTACTTTATAATATGAAACAATCTCGAATATTAAAACTGTTACTTGTCTGCCTGTTGTTTTGTTTCGCGGGTGAGACTTATGCCCGGCAGAAGGCCGTTAAGATTCTTGCTATCGGCAATAGTTTCTCACAGGATGCTGTGGAACAATATTTGCACGAACTGGCCGAGGCTGACGGTATTTCTACTATTATCGGCAATATGTATATCGGCGGGTGCTCTTTGGAGCGCCACGTAAAAAATGCACGTGCTAATGACTCCGCTTATTATTACCGTAAGATAGGTCTTGACGGAAAGAGAGTTGAAAAAAAGAAAGTTTCATTGGAAACAGCTCTGGCGGATGAAGAATGGGATTATGTCAGCCTTCAACAGGCCAGTCCGTTTTCCGGTATGTATGAAACGTACGAGGCGTGGTTACCCGAATTGGTACAGTATGTGCGCGAACGGTTGCCAAAGAAAACTAAACTGATGTTGCACCAAACTTGGGCTTATGCGGCTGATGCCAAACATACGGGTTTTAATAACTATAACCGCAATCAGCTGACGATGTATCACTCTATTGTGGATGCTGTGAAGCAGGCTGGTAAGCTGGTAGGTATAAAGATGATAATTCCTTCGGGTACCGCCATACAAAATGCGCGTACTTCTTTTGTCGGCGACCACATGAACCGTGACGGTTATCATCTGGATTTGAAAATAGGCCGGTATACGGCTGCCTGTACATGGTTTGAACGTATCTTCAAACATTCTGCCGTTGGTAATGCTTATGCGCCGGAGGGCTTGGACGACGCGCGCCGTAAAGTGGCGCAGCAGGCTGCTCACGAAGCTGTGTTGCATCCTTATCGGATTACCGATTTGGGCGGTGAAAAGAATCCCTTGTACAAAGACCCGAAAGCTCCGATTGAAGAACGTGTCAATGATTTGGTTGCACGAATGACATTGGAAGAAAAAGTTCTCCAACTGAACCAATACACATTGGGGCGTAATAATAATGTAAACAATGTGGGAGAGGAAGTGAAGAAGCTTCCGGCAGAAATCGGTTCCGTGATTTATTTCGATACAGATGCTGAGCTGCGTAACGGTTTGCAACGTAAGGCGATGGAAGAGTCCCGCTTGGGCATTCCTGTTTTGTTCGGTTACGATGTAATTCATGGTTTCCGTACCGTTTATCCTATCTCTTTAGGACAGGCATGTTCCTGGAATCCCGGATTGGTGGAACAGGCTTGCGCTGTTGCCGCCCAAGAGGCGCGTATGTCGGGAGTAGACTGGACTTTCTCTCCGATGATTGATGTGGCGCATGACGGTCGTTGGGGACGTGTAGCCGAGGGGTACGGAGAAGACCCGTATACCAACGGGGTTTTCTGTGTGGCTTCGGTGAAAGGCTATCAGGGTGATACCTTGGCGGATGAACGGAGAGTGGCTGCCTGCCTGAAACACTATGTGGGGTATGGAGCTTCGGAAGCGGGACGCGATTATGTTTATACGGAGATTTCCAAACAGACGCTTTGGGATACCTATATGCTTCCTTATGAGATGGGAGTTAAGGCCGGAGCTGTTACTTTGATGAGCGCATTCAATGATATTAGCGGAGTTCCCGCATCTGCCAATCGTTATACGATGACTGAAATACTGAAAAACCGTTGGAAGCATGACGGATTTGTTGTATCCGACTGGGGAGCAGTGGAACAGTTGGTAAATCAGGGTGTGGCATCGTCAAAGAAAGAGGCCAGTCTGAAAGCCTTTCAGGCGGGTATGGAAATGGATATGATGTCTCACGGTTATGATAAATATCTGGCGGACTTGTTGAAAGAAGGGAAAATCTCGGAAGAAAGGCTGAACGATGCGGTTCGTAGGGTGTTGCGTGTTAAATTCCGGTTAGGGCTGTTTGATAATCCTTATACTAAGAAGAGTACGGAGGAAGAGCGGTTTTTGCTTCCGTCAAGTTTGGAGATAGCCGGAAAGCTGGCGGAAGAATCAGTCGTGTTATTGAAGAATGAAGATAATGTACTGCCGCTTTCTGCATCTGCCAAGATTGCAGTGATTGGTCCGATAGGTAAGAATAAGTGGAACTTACTGGGCTCTTGGTCCGGTCATGGTCGTGACGGTGATGTGGTAAGTGTATATGAGGGTTTGGAAGCGGAGTTTAAGGATAAGTCCCGGTTATTGTATGCTAAAGGATGTGACTTTGAAGGTGAAGATGAGTCGGGATTTGCCGAAGCTGTAGCTGTTGCCAAGCAATCGGACGTCATTCTTCTTTGTCTGGGTGAGAAAAAGACCTGGAGCGGTGAGAATGCCTCGCGTTCTACACTGGCATTGCCGCAAATTCAGGAAAAGCTGGCTATGGAGTTACAGAAAACAGGCAAACCTATTATATTGCTTCTTTCTAACGGACGTCCTTTGGAGTTAAATCGGTTGGAACCTGTCAGTAAAGCTATTGTAGAAATATGGCACCGGGTGTTGCAGGGGCAAACCTATTGCCGGTATTCTTAGCGGCGAATCAATCCTTCCGGAAAGTTGGCTATCACCTTCCCGTACTCTACCGGACAGATTCCCATCTATTATAATCAGAGGAAGAGTGGACGCTCGCATCAGGGATTCTATCAAGATATAACCAGTAAGCCGCTTTATCCGTTCGGTCATGGTTTGAGCTATACGGAATTTGAGTATGGTGCAATCACTCCTTCTGCCACAGTGGTAAAACGTGGTGAAAAGCTGACGGTGGAAGTACCTGTCACTAATGTGGGAGAGCGTGACGGCGCAGAGACTGTACTTTGGTTTATCTCCGATCCGTACAGCTCGATAACCCGCCCGGTAAAAGAACTGAAATTTTTTGATAAACAACTTATCAAAGCCGGAGATACAAAGGTTTTCCGTTTTGATGTTGATTTGGAACGTGATTTCGGCTTCGTAGATGAGAATGGAAAACGGTTTTTGGAAGCAGGCGAATACTACATCATGGTGAAAGACCGGAAAGTGAAGATCGAGCTGGTTGATTGAGAGTCTTGACTTCATAGAAATAAATAAGCCCTTCAAAAATAATCATT
>ENA-OQAB01000723-OQAB01000723.1-human-gut-metagenome-genome-assembly--contig:-NODE-723-length-17037-cov-4.690183_pt1 | contig 17037 bp, 18 predicted proteins | sample MGYA00242490_ERZ504517 | MGnify/ENA primary metagenome ERZ504517 (study PRJEB26092, sample SAMD00036298) | human gut metagenome | host: Homo sapiens | study: EMG produced TPA metagenomics assembly of...
TTTACCAAAGTGGAAAACAGTGATAGAATGATATCTATAAGTGAAGAAGAAGGGGCACTTGAAAAAAAGAAAGGTGGATATGAAAATGATTACAGTAAATGCGATGGGTGATAACTGCCCGATTCCAGTAATTAAAACGAAAAAAGGCAATGCAGGAGATTACAGGTCCTGAGACGATAGAAGTACTTGTGGACAATGAGATCGCTGTTCAGAATGTGACAAAGATGGCAGTTAGCTCAGGGGGAAATGTAACTTCTGGAAAAATTGGGAGAGAAAGAATTTAAAGTGACGATCCAGATGAACGGTGCAGTAGCCAAGAAAGCAGGAGAGGAAGCAGTATGTACACCAGATCGTAAGGGAGATACGATTGTTGTGATCGCTTCTGACAAAATGGGAAGCGGTAATGATGAACTCGGAAAGGTACTGATCAAAGGATTTATTTTTGCGGTGACACAGCTGGAAGAATTGCCAAAGGCGATGATCTTCTACAATGGAGGGGCAACTTTGACAGCAGAAGGTTCGGATTCTCTGGAAGATTTAAAGAGTTTAGAAGCGCAGGGTGTTGAGATTCTGACGTGCGGAACATGTCTGAACTATTACGGCCTGACAGATAAGCTGGAAGTAGGATCTGTGACAAATATGTATACAATCGTGGAGAAGATGGCAGAGGCAGGAAAGATCATTCAGCCTTAGCAAGCAAAAAGAGGTTTTATTTCATATAAGGAAAATCCGGCTGAAGGAGAAACAAAGATAAAAGACAGAGAGAAGGAGAACAAAAAAGCGATGAAAAAAGACGTGAAATTAACGCAGTTGACGAAGACGGCGGGTTGAGCTGCCAAAATAGGTCCAGAGACACTTGCCCAGGTGTTGGGTAAGCTACCAAAATTTCATGATGACAATCTGCTCGTCGGCATCGAGACGTCCGATGATGCGGCAATCTATAAAGTGACAGAGGATATTGCACTGATTCAGACCGTGGACTTCTTCACTCCAATTGTGGATGACCCCTATACTTTCGGTCAGATTGCAGCGGCAAATTCTCTCAGCGATGTTTATGCGATGGGAGGGGAACCGAAGATTGCGCTGAATATCGTAGGATTTCCGAATTGTCTGGATCCGGCAGTGTTGGGAGAAATCCTGGCAGGAGGAGCAGATAAAGTGAAAGAGGCAGGAGCGGTACTCGTAGGAGGACACTCCGTGCAGGATGATGAGCCAAAATATGGACTTTGTGTATCCGGTTTTGTTCATCCGAAGAAGATTTTTAAAAATTACGGATGCAGACCGGGGGATATACTGATCTTGACAAAGCAGATCGGTACCGGAATCGTCAACACGGCGATCAAAGCGGAGATGGCATCGGAAGCTGCTGTGAAGGAAGCGGTGACGGTAATGGCATCTCTGAATAAGAAGGCAAAGGAAGTTGTAGAAAAATATGATGTGTCAGCCTGCACCGATATTACAGGATTTGGACTATTAGGTCACTGTGTCGAGATGGCGTCGGCAAGTGAAGTTACCTTTGAACTGCATGTGGAAGACATTGCCTATCTGGAAGAGGCAATCTCATACGCACAGATGGGGCTGATTCCGGCAGGAGCTTATAAGAACCGGGGATATTCGATCGATCAGGTAGACTGTGGAACTGTTGCAGAACATTATGTAGATCTTCTGTATGATCCACAGACATCAGGCGGTCTTTTAGTCAGTGTCTCCCCAGAGCAGGCAGAAGAAATGATAAAAGATTTTGCAGAAAAGGGAATGGATACGAAAATATCAATAATTGGAAAGGTACTGGAAAAGGGTGAGAAATTGATTCACCTGAAGTAAGGAAAGTAAAATGAATAAGAATTTATTATACCGCAGGATACCGAAGGTAGATGTACTGCTGGAAGATGAAAAGATTCGGGAGCTGACAGAGCAGTACAGTTACGATACCGTGCTGGAAGCGGTGCGGGAGGAGTTGGATAAACTCCGGGCGTTGATCGGAACATGCGAAGACGAAGCAGAAGGAATCCGGGAGATTGAACAATTGTCTGTACGGATTCAGGAGGCAGTAAAGGCGATGCATACGCCGAATATGCGTACAGTGATCAACGGAACCGGAACAATTTTGCATACAAACCTTGGACGTGCACCGATTGGGGAGCGTCATATGAGACATATTGCAGATATTGCAATGAATTATTCTAATTTGGAATATAACCTGGAAGCAGGAGCAAGAGGGGAACGTTATTCGCATTTTGAAAAATTACTTTGCAAAATTACCGGAGCAGAGGCGGCGATGGCGGTGAATAACAATGCAGCGGCAGTTATGCTGATCCTGAGCACAATGGGAAAAGGAAAAGAAGTGATCGTCTCCCGGGGAGAACTTGTAGAGATTGGCGGAAAATTCCGGATTCCCGATGTGATGGAGCAGAGTGGAGCAACGCTTGTAGAGGTCGGTACGACAAATAAGACGCATTATACAGATTATGAAAATGCGATCACAGAGGAGACGGCAGCGCTGTTAAAAGTACATACAAGTAACTACCGAATCGTTGGATTTACAGATAACGTAAGTATCGCAGAACTTGTTCCGCTTGGGAAAGAGCGGGAGATTCCTGTAATCGAAGATCTTGGCAGCGGTGTGCTGATCGATCTTAGCAAATATGGACTGACCTATGAGCCAACCGTACAGGATTCTGTGCGAAATGGTGCAGATGTCGTGTGCTTCAGCGGGGATAAGTTGCTCGGAGGTCCGCAGGCGGGAATCATTGTCGGCAAGAAGAAATATATTGACCAGATGAAGAAAAATCAGCTGACGAGAGCACTTCGGATTGATAAGTTTACAGCGGCAACGCTGGAGGTCGTTTTACAGGAGTATTTATCTGAGGAAAAAGCAATCCAGAATATTCCGGCACTTCGCATGATCACAAAAGAGATCGAAGAGATTACAAGAGATGCGCAGGAATTGGAAGCACTGTTACAGCAGGCAGAATTGCCGGCTCAGATTCAGATGGAGCCATGTGAGTCACAGATTGGAGGAGGATCTCTGCCGTTGGAGAGGATCCCAAGTATGGCTGTGACGATTCATCCGGAAAAGATTACGACAGCAGAGTTGGAACTTCGGCTGAGACATATGTCTGTTCCGATGATCGTGCGTACAATGAATGACAAGATTGTGATCGATGTGCGCACAGTGGATAAGAAATGGTATCCGAAGATCGCAAAGATGCTCAAAGAAGAAGAGATATTGGAGTAAGGGGAAGCAAAGAGATTCGCCTGAATCAGAAAAAAGGGGATCGGCAAAGATCCCCGAAGGTAGAAAGGCAGTACAGATGAAGAATATCATTATTGGAACCGCAGGTCATATTGACCACGGAAAGACAACTTTGATAAAAGCGCTTACTGGGCGAAATACAGACCGGTGGGAGGAGGAACAGAGGAGAGGGATTACGATCGACCTCGGATTTACTTATTTTGATCTGAAAAAACGGGGATCGTGTCGGAATCATCGATGTTCCCGGACATGAAAAATTTATCAACAACATGGTGGCAGGCGTCGTTGGAATGGATCTTGTCATGCTTGTTGTGGCAGCAGATGAAGGAATCATGCCGCAGACGAGAGAACATATGGATATTCTCGGGCTGCTTGGAATTGAAAAAAGCATTCTTGTTATCAACAAATGTGACTTGGTTGATGAGGAGTGGCTGGAACTTGTGGAGGAAGAAATCAAGGAAGAACTGGAAGGCACTTTTCTGGAAGATGCTCCGATCGTAGAAGTATCTGCAGCGACAGGAGAGGGGATTCCACACTTGATCGATGTAATTGAGCAGATGACGGCAAAAGAGGTGGAGCCAAAAGAGATCAACACGATCCCGCGGCTTCCGATCGACCGTGCGTTTACTTTATCCGGATTTGGGACAATCATCACAGGAACGCTGCTGACGGGAAGTATCAGCAAGGAAGATGTTCTTGAGATGTATCCGATTGGCAAAGAGTGCCGAATTAGAAGTATTCAAGTGCACGGGCAGGATGTGGACCGCTGTTATGCGGGGCAGCGTGTGGCAATCAATCTCTCGAATGTAAAAAAGAAGGAAATTGCGAGAGGATGTGTGCTGGCGCCGCCGAACAGTATGAAAAATACAATGCTTCTTGATGTGAAGCTGAATATGCTCCCATCTTCGATGCGAGTGTTGACCAATCATGCGAGACTACATTTCTTCACGGGAACAAGTGAAGTGCTCTGTCGGGCGGTACTTCTTGACAAGGAAGATCTGGGTCCGGGAGAGAGTGGATATGTGCAGCTTCGTCTGGAAGAAGAGGTGGCATTGCGAAGAGGAGACAAATTTGTTGTCCGTTTCTATTCTCCGATGGAGACAATCGGGGGAGGTGTTGTTCTGGAGCCAAATCCAGAGCGAAAGAAGCGTTTCCAGCAGGATGTGATCGAGGAACTGAAGCAGAAAGAATCAGGTTCCTCCGAGGATATTATCGAACTTCATGTCAAGGCGCATGCAGAGACGATGGTAACACTTGGGGAACTTGCGAAATTGACTGCACTTTCTATGGAAGAAGTGGAGGCAGATGTACGATCACTGGAAGCACAGGGAAAAGTATATGTATTCCAGATGAAGAAAGATGTCTATGTATGGCATGCGGCGAGTGAAAATGCAATGAGAGAGACTTTGTGTGAGACACTGCGCAGTTATCATAACAGTCATCCGTATCGATATGGTATGAAAAAGGCAGAAGTACATATGACTTATTTGAAGAAAGTCAAGGCGAATGTATTTGACCTTTATATGGAATTGCTTGTGGAGAAAGGTGTCTTGAGACGCCATCAGGAATTTTTGGCATTGCCGGAGTTTGAAATCCCAAAAGATGAAAGATATCAGAGACTGCATGATCAGATGATCACTGTGTTTGAAGACGCAAAATTTGATTTCGCGAAATTTTCTGAGATCCCATTTGAGGAGAAGGAACGTCCGATGGCCGAAGATATTGTAATGTTTCTTGTAGATGAGGGAAGTGTGGTAAAGGTGGCAGAGGATCTGTATACAAGGAAGCATTTCATGGAAGAAGCAAGAGAGATTGTGGAAGGAATGCTGAGGGAGCGCGAGATCATCACGATCGCAGAGCTTCGAGATGCACTGAATACGAGTCGCAAGAGTGCGAAGCCGATCATGGAATATATGGACAGCATAAAAGTGACAAAACGAAACGGAACAGAAAGTGAAAGGGTAGCATACGTATGAATTTAAAACAGCTGGAAGCATTTGTGAAGGTTACGGAAGGACGGAGTTTCTCCAAGGCAGCAAAAGAATTATTCCTGACACAGCCGACAATCAGCGCACACATTGCTTCTTTGGAAAAAGAGTTGAATACAAGGCTGTTTGTGAGGAATACAAAAGAGGTCAGCCTCTCAGAAGATGGAACCGTTTTATATGAATATGCAAAGCAGATGGTAGAGCTGGAACGGAAGATTGAGTATGCGTTTCTTCATGAAGAACAAGATGCACCGCAGTGTATTACGATTGCGGCATCTACGATTCCGGCGCAGTATCTTTTACCGCGAATTTTGGCAAGATTTAGTGAACGGTACCCGAAAGAACAGTTTAAAGTGATGGAGACTGACAGTGCAAGAGCGATTGAACATGTGATCAATCATACTGCAGATATCGGTTTTACCGGGACGGTGATGGAGAAAAAGAACTGCAAGTACATTCCGTTTTATTGGGATGAACTTGTCGTGATCACACCGAACAATGAAAAATTCCGCAGACTAAGGGAGATTGGTTCCCCACTTGACTGGATCATGAATGAGCCGATCATCATGCGTGAAGAAGGATCGGGAACGCGGAAAGAGGCGGAACGTCAACTTCGGGAAAATGGTATTGAGGTGGAGAGTCTGAATATCATTGCAAGTATTGAAAATACAGAGACCATCAAGCGGTCTGTCGGAAATGGACTGGGTGTCTCTGTGCTGTCAAAGCTCGCAGCGCAGGATGAACTGATCCATGGAAGGATATTAAGTTTTTCTCTTCCATCACAGCGCGGAGGAAGAAATCTGAATATCGTATACAACAAAAATTTTCATCTGCCGCAGGCAGTAGAGAAGTTTATTAAGGTGACAAGAGAGGTTTACCAGACATTTTAGAAGAAAATGCTGGTGGGAACCGCAGGGAATGTGAAAGTTGTTTTCTGCGGTTCTGCAAGAAAAAGAAAGCAGGCAGGTACGGTTATGATATATATGGATAATGCTGCGACGACGATGAGAAAGCCGAAGGAAGTCATCGAGGCAGTCACAAATGCAATGCAGTGTATGGGAAATGCCGGCAGGGGGGCACATGAGGCATCTTTAGATGCATCGAGAGTGATTTACGATACGAGAGAGCGTCTGGCAAAGCTTTTTGGGGCGGAGAGTCCAAAAAATATTGTATTTACAAATAATTCGACAGAGAGTCTGAACATTGCAATCCGGGGTGTGTTATGTCCGGGGGATCATGTTGTGACGACGATGTTAGAGCACAATTCAGTATTGCGGCCGCTTTATGCAATGGAAGAAAACGGTGTGGAGCTGACGATTGTTTCCAGTGATCCGTCGGGGAATATTTCGTACGATGAAATGGAAGCGGCGATTCGTCCACACACAAAGGCGATCGTCTGTACGAATGGCTCAAATCTGTCGGGAAATATGATCGATATTGCTCGTGTGGGAGAAATTGCGAAGAGACATCAGGTGCTTTTGATTGTCGATGCTTCACAAACGGCAGGGGTATATCCGATTGATGTACAGCAGATGCAGATTGATATTTTATGTTTTACCGGGCATAAATCCTTGTTAGGTCCGCAGGGAACCGGGGGAATGTATGTCCGCACAGGATTGGAAGTCCGCCCACTCAAGTGTGGCGGCAGTGGTGTCGATACTTATAATAAGCATCATCCGAAAGAAATGCCTACTGCTCTGGAGGCAGGGACACTAAACGGACATGGAATCGCAGGGCTTGGAGCTGCAGTGAAATATTTGGAGGAGACGGGGATTGATCAGATCCGGGAGAAGGAACTTCAGTATATGTGGCAGTTCTATCACGGGGTGAAAAAGATTCCGAATGTAAAAATTTACGGGGATTTCTCGACAGAGCGACGCTGTCCGATCGTGACGCTGAATATTGGGGAGTATGACTCTTCAGAAGTCAGCGATGAGCTTCTGATGACCTACGGGATTTCTACAAGACCGGGGGCACATTGTGCGCCGCTGATGCATGAAGCATTTGGAACGGTTGAACAAGGGGCAGTACGTTTCAGCTTCTCACATTATAATACAGAAGAAGAAGTAGAGACAGCGATCCAAGCAATCCGGGAACTGTCAGAAGAGTAGATGCAGAGACAATAAAAAGAAAAGAAAGTAAGTAGAAAACATGAGAAAGAAAGAATTGAAACTAGTGATCACTTTCCATACAACAGCAGATGCGATGGCGATGGAGAAAGCATGTAAGGAGCATGGAGCTGCCGGAAGACTGATCCCAGTTCCGCGTACAATCTCTGCGGGCTGTGGATTATCTTGGTGTGCAGATCTGACAGAGCGGGAAGCGTTAAAAAGCGTTATGGAGAAAGTTGGACTTCAAGAAGAAGAGATGCATGAGTGCATGGTATAAGAAGGAATAGAAATAAAAATTGTGAGGGTATCGCCCAATCATCTAATTGAATGATTGGGCGATACCCTCAATTTTTATTATATTCTGCAACCCTTTGTTCTTTGTTTGTGTTAATTTTTGGCGAGGAACTGTGCCAGTGTTCCCGGCAGAAGTTCTGCGCTGTATTTGCTCAGAGAGTAGGATCCCTGGCAGAGTAGCCAGTCGTAGATCAGTGAGCGTTCATACATCGTGTAGAGATGAACAAGTTCGTTTGCGGAGCGTTCAGAAGTAAACTCCCCACAGTTCTGTGCAGCTTCGATGATTTCCCGGATGCAGGTGAAATAGAATCGCTGATCATCTAGAAGTGCACGTTGGTCTCTTGTCGTCAGCTGCGAGGAGTAGAGTAGTGTCAGAAGTTCCATATCCACGCTTGTCTCGATCATCAGGAACAGTTCATAGTTCAAATAGAGAAGTTTGTCAGCGGCAGAAAGAGTTGGATCCATCGATGCGACAAGCTCTTCGTATTTATCATCAAACAGATAGGCAAGTGAGCCGAGCAGGGCATCTTTTCCTTTAAAATAATGATAAAAGCTGCCTTTGGATGTTCGGGAGGCAGTGATGATATCATCGATTGTCGTTGCGTGATATCCTTTTTTATAGAAAAAAAGGTTCCATGCAGCTTTTACAATCTTACTCTTTGTCGTCTGTCGTTTTCTAGGCATAAGCTGCCTCCTTTCTTTTTGTGTGAAGATTACCCAACTTGGAACCCATACTTTAGCGGATCATCCGGATCGATCACATAGGTTGCTGCTCCGGTAATGTAGGCACTTCCGGTAATCTGTGGGATGATTGCTTTGTAGTTCCCGACAGTTGTTTCCCCTTTGACGATTCCGGTAAATTTAGAGCCGATGAAACTTTCATATACAAAAGGTTCGTTCATGCCGATTTGGCCGTGGGCATACAGTGCGGCAAGCTTTGCGCTTGTTCCGGTTCCGCAAGGAGAACGGTCAGCCATGTGGTCTCCAAAGATTACGACATTTTTCATGGTGCATCCAGGGGTTGTCGTAGAACAGTACAGTTCTGCGAGATCCACAGAAGTAATATCAAGTGTAGGGTGTTTGATTTTTACTTCTTCATTGACCTGTTTTACAAGCTGCATTCCAAAACGTGTCAGTTCCTGGATGTTTTCCGGTGTGACTGTCTTGCCGATCTGTGAGAGATCTACGAGAGCAAAAAAGCTTCCGCCGAAGGAAATATCGTACTTGATTTTTTTGCCGTCAATCACCGTTGTAAGATTTTCTTTATATAAGAAAGCAGGAACATTTGTGAGTGTGACGTTTAAGACTTTTCCATTTTTGACTTCTGCTTTTGTTCGGATCAATCCGGCAGGAGCATCCAATACCACTTCTGTATAAGGTTCCTTTGCCTCCACAAGCCCGGTTTCGATGAGTGCAGTGACAGAGCCGATGGTTCCGTGGCCGCACATATTCAAATATTCTCCGGTGTCCATGAAGATGACGCCAAAATCTGCTTCCGGATGGATCGGATCGGTCAGAAGTGCACCAAACATATCGTGATGTCCGCGCGGTTCGAACATTAGGGCAGTGCGGTATTTGTCATAATGTTTTGCAAGATAGTTCTTGCGCTCGATCATCGTATCTCCCTTTAATGGGGGAAATCCGGATAAAATAATTCGCGTAAATTCTCCTACGGTATGTGTGTCGATTGCTTTGAAAGCGGCCTCGAAAGAGTCCGTGTTTAAATGTGGATTGATTTCCATTGCGGTACCTCCGAAATTTTTATGTCAGCTGTATATAAGATAGCAGACTTGTTAATAGACTAAATACTAGAACGTAGTTCAGTTTTCTAATAGTATTATCAATGAAAAGTCCTAAAAAGTCAATGGAAAGTGGGAGTTTAAAAGAATAAATAAAATGAAAAAAGTTGGAATTTACTATTGAAAAACAGATAGGTTTGTGATAAAGTAAATGAGCAGAGAAAAATGCATATCTGGGGGTAGATGGGTAACTGGTGTGCCTCCTAGTCTTCAAAACTAGTGTGGGGCGTTAGGAGCGTCCCGGGTGGGTTCGATTCCCACATGCCTCCGCCAAAAGGAGAAAAGTTCCAGATGCATCCGCAGTCCGACTGAGAAGTCGAGAGAGGCTGTGGTTCCGGAAGATGCATTGCGTAGAATGTAAAGCACAGATGTCTTTGAGCGGCTTACATATAGATGTGCAGACTGGAATGGATATAGATGGTCAGTGATGACCGAGAACAGAATAGAGAATGTAGGGCTGTTGCTGTCAGAATACAGGGGCAGGCTTGATTAAATGATGAATGAAAAAGCTGAGTATTATACTCAGCTTTTAGTGAATACAGATAAAGGAGTCGAGAGCAGTGGGACGGGTACATATTTTATTAAAGCAGCATGTGGGGGCACCATGCAAGGCTGTCACGGAGCCGGGGGCGGATGTACAGAGAGGGACATTGATCGCAGTTCCGGACGGGCTTGGTGCCAATATATTTTCCAGTGTCTGTGGAGTTGTGGAGTCGGTAACTGACACAGAGATCGTCATCCGCAAGAAGGAAGAACAGCCAGAAAGTTATGTGAAGATTCCGGAAGGAACGAAGGCTGAGATGGTAGCCTATGCTGGTATCACCGGAATGGGCGGCGCGGGATTTCCGACAGCAGTGAAACTTTCCGCAGATTTGCACGGGGGATATATTCTTGTCAATGCGGCAGAATGCGAGCCGGGACTTTGTCATAACATCCGACAGATTGAAGAACAGTGTGACAAGATCATAAGGGGAGTAAAATATTGCATGGAGCTGACAAATGCATCCAAGGCAATTTTTGCAATTAAGTAAAAAAAATGAAAAGGCAGTTCGCGTTTTAAAAGAAGCACTGAAAGAAGAGGAAGGAATCACACTTCATCTCTTGCCGGATATTTATCCGATGGGAGAAGAACGAGCAGTTGTAAGAGAGTGTCTTGGAGTGGAGCTTGGAGTGGATCAGCTTCCGACGGCAGCAGATGCAGTTGTAATCAACGTAGAGACCGTTTCTAGAGTGGCAGAGGCGATCGATGAGAGAAAGCCATGTTTTTCCAAGAATGTAACTGTCGTAGGAAAGTTAAACGGCGGCGAAGAGCCACATGTCTTTTTTAGATGTTCCGATCGGGACGAGTATCGGGGAACTGATCGAGCGTGCAGGAGGGATTAATGGAATTTACGGAGAGATTATCGTGGGAGGACCATTTACCGGGCATGCAGCGCAGGAGGATACCCCGGTGACAAAGACAACCGGAGGGGTGATCGTGACGATTGATCTTCCAGATCTTCATGGGCGCCGGTAGGACTTCTTGTCTGTGCCTGTGGTGGGACAGAGGAGCGTATGCGCGATATCTGTGCGAAGATGAATGGCAAGGTTGTATCGGTTGCGAGATGTAAGCAGGCCGTTGAGATGAAAAATGGTGCGTTAAAATGTGAGCGTCCGGGAAACTGTCCGGGACAGGTGAAAAACAGCATCCAGTTTAAGAAAGATGGATGTGAGTACATTATAATAGGAAACTGTTCGGACTGTTCCAACACAGTGATGGGATCTGCGCCAAAGATGGGGCTGAAAGTATTCCACCAGACAGATCACGTGATGCGGACAATTCACCATCCGCTGTACAGACACTTAAGAGTATCAAAGAAAGTAGAACAGGATATTTAATCTGCTTTCCGGTCTGGTGGACCGGGAAGCATTCATATAAGGAGGGACATGTTATGTCAATTACAGCAGAAACAGCAAAAGAACATGCGAAGGATCCAGCGGTGCTTTGCTGCCGGGCGGAAGCGGGGATTACGATTGGTGTTGAAAATTTGGAAGATCCAACGATTTTTGATGATCTTGTAGATTCTGGGCTTTTAAATCTGGATGGAGTTCTGACGATCGAGCAGATTCTTGGGGCGACATTGACGAAGACTTGTGATTCACTGACGCCACTTACACCGGATGTGGTAGCAGGAATCAAGGAAGTGGAACAGGAGATAGCTGTTGAAGAGCCTGCAGAAACAGAGGCAGAGCAAAAAGAGGAAGTGGCATCCAGTCAGAGTATTGTCACAACGGCTGGCGGTGTGTTAAAGATTCACATTGGAAAGGGAAAAGATATTGACATCGAAATTCCGACAGGAATCACAGCAGGTGCTGCAGGTGTGCAAATGCCAGCGCTGCAGCCAGCTTCTGTTGTGCCGGTTGCAGCGACGCCGGCAGCGGAAGAGAAACCTGAGAAGGTTATCAGAAGCCTGACAAGAAAGCATTTTAAAATTACAGAAGTAAAACGTGGACCGGAGACGAAGATCGAGGGAACTGTTTTATATATTCGAGAAGGGATTGAGGAGGAAGCAGCAGCTTCCCAGGAACTTGTCAATAGTCTGAAGATTGATATCATCACACCGGAACAGTATCATACATACTCTGAGACGATTATGGATGTACAGCCGATCGCAGCCAAAGAAGGGGAAGATGAGATTGGATCCGGTACAACAAGAGTGCTTGACGGCGTTGTTGTTATGGTGACAGGTACCGATGCAAATGGTGTTCAGATTGGAGAGTTTGGATCTTCTGAAGGAATTTTGGATGAAAATATTATGTGGGGAAGACCAGGAGCGCCGGAGAAAGGTGAAATCTTCATTAAGACAGAAGTGGTCATCAAAGAAGGTACGAATATGGAACGTCCGGGACCGCTTGCGGCCCACACTGCAACGGATGTGATCACACAGGAGATCCGCCTTGCCCTGAAGAAACTGGATGATACACTTGTTGTTGATACAGAAACATTTGAACAGGTGAGAAGACCTGGTAAGAAAAAAGTTGTGATCGTAAAAGAAATTATGGGACAGGGAGCGATGCATGACAATCTGATTCTTCCGGTAGAGCCGGTTGGTGTCCTTGGAGCAAAACCAAATGTAGACCTTGGAAATGTTCCGGTTATGGTATCTCCGCTTGAGGTACTTGACGGATGTATTCATGCGCTGACATGCATTGGACCTGCATCAAAGGAAATGTCAAGACATTACTGGAGAGAACCTCTTGTACTGGAAACCTTGTATGACAAAGAACTGGATCTCTGCGGCGTTATTTTTGTAGGAAGTCCTCAGATCAATTCGGAGAAATTCTACGTGTCAAAGCGTGTCGGAATGATGTGCGAAGCACTGGATGTAGACGGAGCATTTGTCACAACCGAAGGGTTTGGAAACAATCACATCGATTTTGCAAGCCACATTGAACAGATTGGTATGAGAGGAATTTCTGTAGTTGGGATGTCGTTCTGTGCAGTGCAGGGAGCGCTTGTTGTCGGAAATAAATATATGACCAATATGGTTGATAACAATAAATCGGAATCCGGAATCGAGAATGAAGTGCTCGCATGCAATACACTCTGTCATGAAGATGCAATTCGTGCGCTTTATATGCTGAAAGCAGATATGGCGGGAGAAGAGATCAAGAAGCCGGAGAAAAAATGGAATCCAAATGTGAAGGAAAATAACGTGGAGCTGATCTCTAATGTGACTGGGAAACCGGTAGAACTTGTGGCAAATGAACAGTCTCTGCCAATGAGCCAGAAGCGAAAAGAAAAATACGACTAAAATTTTGCGGCAGCCAGAAACTGTCGGAAAGTCGATAGCAGGTGATGACATGAAGTATGGGGATAAGATCATTCGGATGGAAGGGGTGATCGTGGAGGTACATGATGGCTGTGTGGGGATTGATTTGAAAGGTCGTCTCGGCTATCTGAAAGTACCGATGCGGATGTTGATCACAGACTATCCGGTGAAGGTGGGACAGGAAGTTGTATGGAACATGAGTTTTGTGGAACAGATGGGCCCTGAGATCAATGAAAAATATATGAGCAATCTGATGACGTATCAGAAGCGTCAGGAAAAAATGCGTGCGAACAATAGAGACGATGAGGAGGTAACGCAATGAGCTTAACAGTAGTGAAAGGTATGCAGTCGGAAATCTTTGTTCCGATCACACCGCCGGCTGTATGGACTCCGGTGAAGAAAGAGTTGAAAGATATGACGATCGCGCTGGCAACAGCGGCGGGTGTTCACCATAAAAGCGATGAGAGATTTAATCTTGCGGGTGATTTTACTTGGAGAAAAATCACAGATCAGATGAAATCCGATGAATTGATGGTATCCCACGGTGGATATGACAATGGGGATGTCAATAAAGACATCAACTGTATGTTTCCGATTGACCGGATCCATGAACTGGCGAAGGAAGGATTTATCAAAGCGTGCGCGCCAGTGCATGCCGGATTTATGGGAGGCGGCGGAAATCAGGAGAAGTTTAAACATGAGACAGGCCCTGCGATTGCTCAGATGTTTAAAGAGGAAGGCGTAGATGCAGTGATCCTTACTGCTGGTTGAGGTACCTGCCACCGCTCTGCAGTACTGGTGCAGAGAGCGATTGAGGAAGCGGGAATTCCGACAATTATTATTGCGGCACTTCCGCCGGTTGTACGTCAGGCTGGAACCCCTCGTGCGGTAGCGCCGCTTGTTCCGATGGGAGCAAATGCGGGAGCGCCGAACGATGTAGAGATGCAGACTGCAATCGTAAAAGCGACATTGGAACAGCTCATAGAGATTGAAACTCCTGGAAAGATTGTTCCGCTTCCATTTGAATATGTAGCGAAAGTATAATCATGTGTAATATCATATAAAAAAGAAAACGTGTATGAGAACTATTTCTGGTAGAGTGAGTATCAAAGGAACGATGCGAAGAAAGAGAATGGGACTTCATACACGTTTTTTTATTTGCTTTTTGTAATGGGTGTGAAGGGAAAAGCAGATGTGAAGGAAAGGGGAAAGAAAAGTGGAAGAAATCAGAAAGCGGCGTCTTGTCATTAAAGCTTTTCATGCAGAAACTGTTCGGGAAGGGCAAGAAAATCGGATCACAAGGGCGAGGGAGATAGAAGTAGCACCAGAATCTTTTGCAGAAAAAGCGGATCATGAGATGATTGAACAGATTCGTATTCGGCTTGTGCATCCAGATCAGTACCAGGAGGAGACGAACAGCATTATGGATGTAATTCCGATTTCAGCAAAAGTACTAGGAGAAATCGGTGAGGGAGTGACACACACCGTGACAGGAGCTTATGTATTGTTAACCGGGGTGGATGTAGATGGAATCCAGACAGCGGAATTTGGATCATCGGAAGGGGTGATCGAGGAGCAGATCGCATGGGGGAAAGCTGGAACACCTAAGCGGGGAGATGAACTGATTTTGTTTGAGGTGACGTTCTGTGCCGGCAAGGGGCAGGATCGTGAGGCGGTCACAAGGGCGCATGCGCTCTGCGATGAATTTGTCCAGCAGTACCGGGAGTGTTTAAAAAGCTGCGCGGGGAACAGTGTACAGAACGGAGAGAGTTCTATGATATTGAGAGACCGGGAAGAAAGAAGGTTGTGATTGTAAAACAGGTGGCTGGTCAGGGGGCAATGTATGACATGCAGCTCTTTGCAAAGAACCATCGGGAATGGCAGGAGGCAGATCTATCATTGATATGGGAAATATGCCTCTGGTCGTAACACCGAATGAATACCGGGATGGAATCTTGCGATCCATGCAGTAAGGAAAGAAGGAGGAAAAAGCGATGGGAATCGGACCGTCTACAAAAGAAACAAGCCTGCATCATTTTCGGGATCCGCTTCTGGATGTAATATCTTCGGATGAAGAACTTGATCTGTTAGGCATTATTATAGTAGGAACTCCTGATAATCAGGAAGAAAAAATGCTCGTAGGAACGAGAGCTGCCGTGTTGGCGGAGAGTATGCGGGCAGATGGGGCAATCATTTCTGCGGATGGATGGGGGAATAGTGATGTGGATTATGTCAATACGGTGGAGCAATTGACAAAGAGAGGAATTGCTGTCTCTGGATTGAAGTTTGTTGGGACTTCCGGCGGTTTTGTTGTGGAGAGCCCGAATCTGAATGCAATCGTAGATATTAATAAGAGTAAGAGTGGTACAGAGACGTGTGTGCTTGGAGAAAATAGTGTGACAGAGCTGGATGCGAGAAAGGCTGCGGCGATGTTAAAGCTAAAGATGAGAAGAGGATAAAGAAAAAGACGAAAAAAGACATGCCTGCAAGATGACTGACTAAGCTGCGGCATGTCTTTCTTCTATATTTATTGAGAGGTTTGTTGCTTTGCAATCCGTTATATTAAAAGAGGGGGAATGGATATTGGATTGAATTTCGCACAAACTGTCTATTGGGGGAAACAGTTTTTTCAAATCCTTGCAAAAGCAACAGTTAGTGGTATAAAGTTATAAAAGATAGGCTGAAAAAAGACAGTATCCTCCTGAAGATCACCGCCTTTGGTCTGCATCACTAATATAACTTCGGTGATAGTATAAAGCCGGAGTCGAAAATTGTCAATAGGAAAGAAGAAAAAAATTGTACATTAAAAAATACAATAAAAAATCGAAAAAAATGTAAAAAATAGTTGCAAAACTAAAAAGTATCTTGTATACTAAGAGAGCTGTGACATGATAGCGATGAAGCGTGAGGTTGCTGCTTAACATAGCAGGTGTTCCGTGGAGCGAATGTCAAGTTAGGAAACTGGCGACAAGTCACTGTACGAATCAATAACAGCCGATGAAAAACGGTAACAACGTGTGAGAGTTTTATGACACACACGGGAGAGTGTACAGTCACCGCTTGTCGTACTTAAGTTGAATAGTACGAAAAGGAGGCGACTTTTTTTATGGCAAGTCAAGTAATGAGAATCACATTAAAAGCTTATGATCATCAGTTAGTAGATGCATCAGCAAAGAAAATTATCGAAACTGTAAAGAAAAATGGAGCACAGGTGAGTGGACCGGTACCACTTCCAACTAAGAAGGAAGTTGTAACAATCTTAAGAGCGGTACACAAATACAAAGATTCCAGAGAGCAGTTCGAACAGAGAACTCATAAGAGACTGATCGATATCACAACACCAACACAGAAAACAGTTGATGCATTATCAAGATTAGAGATGCCGGCTGGTGTTTATATTGATATCAAAATGAAAAACAAATAAGACAGTAACAATCCTATATTTAGGATGAACACATATATTCATATATTCAGTGTTCCGCTGTAAATCACAGGAGGTAATTATAATGAAGAAAGCTATTTTAGCTACAAAAGTCGGAATGACTCAAATCTTCAACGAAGACGGAGTATTAACTCCAGTAACTGTTCTTCAGGCTGGTCCTTGTGTAGTAACACAGATCAAAACAGTTGAGAACGACGGTTACAGCGCTGTTCAGGTTGGTTTCGTTGACAAGAAAGACAAAATCGTTAACGTAGACAAGAACGGTAAGAAAAGCAAATCGTGCACAGACACGGTACAACAAAAGCAGAAAAAGGACATTTTGACAAAGCATGGTG
>ENA-OQAB01000724-OQAB01000724.1-human-gut-metagenome-genome-assembly--contig:-NODE-724-length-17029-cov-3.656195_pt1 | contig 17029 bp, 18 predicted proteins | sample MGYA00242490_ERZ504517 | MGnify/ENA primary metagenome ERZ504517 (study PRJEB26092, sample SAMD00036298) | human gut metagenome | host: Homo sapiens | study: EMG produced TPA metagenomics assembly of...
AATGCAATCAGGGAATTTCATACTTTGTTTTGTGATTTCTACTGCCGGGTAACGCAGCAGGGGAAATGGTTTTTCTTCTGTTTCATCCGTTCATAAGGTTATGCACAGGCAGCCTGTTTTATTGCAAAAAAAAATTTGCCTCTTATTGCCAGTCCTATGTTTCTGTGCTAATATATAGGTTGCTTTATTGCAGGAAAAGAGGAATAAAAAACGTGATGCAGTATTTAATTGTCTGCCCCCCTGGTATTTTTAGCAGGTCTGGTAGACTCCATTGCAGGGGGAGGCGGACTGATCTCCCTGCCCGGCTATATGATCGCAGGGGTGCCGGCCCACATGGCTCTGGGAACGAATAAGATGAGCTCTACCATTGGTACTCTGGTTTCCACAGCCCGTCTTTTAAAGCACGGATATCTGAAAGGAAAGATTGCTGTTGCCGCTGTTTCGGCTGTGTTTGCCATGACAGGCTCTGTGCTGGGAGCGCAGATTGCCCTCCGGGTACCGGATTCGGTGATCCGGAGCATGATGATCGTGATCCTTCCCATTGTAGCCTACTATGTGCTTCGCAATAAAAATATGGGAGACAGTGAACGGACGGGAACCATTTCCAAAAGGCGCGTCTGTGTGATCTCACTGGCAGCCTCCTTTGTGATCGGAACCTATGACGGCTTTTACGGCCCAGGTACGGGAACCTTTCTGATCCTGGTGCTTACGGGAGCAGCCCGGATGGATATGCGCACAGCCGCAGCCCAGACCAAGGTGATCAATCTGTCGTCCAATATCTCCGCACTTGTCACATTTATCCTTACGGGAAATGTGTATTATACATTGGGAGCAGCCGCTTCCGTCTGTTCGGTAGCAGGCCATTATCTGGGAGCAGGACTGGTGGTCCATGACGGCCAGAAGATTGTCCGCCCCATGGTACTTGTTGTGTTAGGAATTTTGTTCCTTAAGATCATTGCCGGAGCATAAAGAGGAAGGCCGGAAAACTGTAACTGAAAACCTTATTTGAATCAGGAGAAATGCTTATGAAATGGAAGAAATTTACACTTACAACTACCACAGAGGCCGTAGATCTGGTCAGCAGTATGTTTGATGACATCGGGATCGAAGGAATTGAGATCGAGGATAATATTCCGCTTACAGAAAAAGAGACAAAGGGAATGTTCATCGATATCCTTCCGGAGCTTCCGCCGGACGAGGGCATTGCCAAAGTAAGCTTCTATCTGGATGATGATGCGGATGTGGCGGAAATGCTGAAAAAGGTCAATGAGGGACTGGACGAGCTGGCTTTATTTACCGATCTGGGAGCACGCACCATTGAGGCTTCTGAAACAGAGGACAAGGACTGGATCAATAACTGGAAGCAGTATTTTAAGCCCTTTACCGTAGACCATATCCTGATCAAACCCACCTGGGAGCCTATCCCTGAGGAGCATAAGGACAAGCTTCTGGTTCAGATCGATCCCGGCACTGCTTTTGGAACAGGAATGCACGAAACCACCCAGCTTTGTATCCGCCAGCTGGAAAAGCACGTTCACGGACAGGCTGAGATTCTGGACGTGGGAACAGGCAGCGGCATTTTAGGTATTACAGCCTTAAAGCTGGGAGCAAAGGAGGTCTGGGGAACAGATCTGGATGAAAATGCCATTACGGCAGTGGGAGAGAATTTGGAGGCTAACTCCATTTCCAGCGACAGCTTCCATGTGCTTCAGGGAAATATCATTGACGATCAGGCGGTAAAGGACTGGGCCGGATATGAGAAATACGATATCGTGGTTGCAAATATCCTTGCAGATGTAATTATTCTCCTTGTAGATGAGATTCCGGCTCATCTGAAAAAAGGCGGCTATTTTATCACCTCCGGAATTATCAATATGAAGGAAGAGGCAGTAAAGGCGGCCTTTGCGGCAAATCAGGAGCTGGAAGTAACCGAGATCACATATCAGGGCGAGTGGGTGTCTGTCACAGCCAGAAAGAAGTAAGAGATGCATCATTTTTTTGCCGATCCGACCCAGGTGGCAGAGGATACCATCTTCATTACCGGGCCGGATGTAAACCATATGAAACATGTGCTCCGCATGAAGCCGGGGGAAGAAGTTTTGATCAGCGACGGCACAGGTCGCGACTATACCTGTGAGGTAGAGGCCTTTGAGCCGGACCGGGCTGTGGTGAGAATCCATTCTGTCTGTGACAGCCGGATGGAGCTTCCTGCCGAGATTTGGCTCTTTCAGGGCCTTCCAAAAGCAGATAAGATGGAACTTATCATCCAGAAGGCAGTGGAGCTGGGAGCTTCTGCCGTGGTTCCTGTTGCCACGAAAAATGCGGTGGTGCGGCTGGATGAAAAGAAGGCGCAGGCCAAGAAAAAGCGCTGGCAGGCCATTGCGGAAAGTGCAGCCAAGCAGTCAAAGCGCAGCCGGATCCCCCAGGTGGAGCTGGTGATGACCTTAAAAGAGGCATTTTCCTTTGTTCATGACAGGGAATTTGGCCTGTGCCTGATCCCCTATGAGCAGGAAAAGGGGATGGACGCTATGAAACAGGCTTTGGAGAAGACAGCTCCCGGCCAGAAAATTGCAGTATTTATCGGTCCGGAGGGGGGATTTGACGAAGGGGAGATCCGTCAGGCTCTTGAAATGGGCGTCTGTCCGGTGAGCCTTGGAAGCAGGATTTTGAGGACAGAGACAGCAGGGCTTGCCATCCTTTCGGTGCTTATGATGAAGCTGGAAGGGGCATTTTGAGAAAGGATCAGCAGTATGGAAGTATATTTTGACAATTCAGCCACCACCAGGGTTTTAGATGAAGTAAAGGACCTGACGGTGAAGCTTATGACAGAGGATTACGGAAATCCCTCTGCCCGCCACAGAAAGGGAATGGAGGCAGAGCAGTATGTAAAAAATGCCGCTTCCCAGATCGCAAAGACCCTGAAGGTAAAGGAAAAGGAAATCCTCTTTACCTCCGGCGGTACGGAGTCCAACAATATGGCTCTGATCGGCACAGCCCTTGCCAACCAGAGGGCGGGAAAACACATCATCAGTACACGGATCGAGCATGCTTCCGTGTATCAGCCCCTGGCATTTTTTAGAGTCTCTTGGCTTTTGAGGTGACTTATCTTTCCGTGGACAGTGAGGGACACATTTCCTTAGAGGAACTGGAGCAGTCCATCCGTCCCGATACAATTCTTGTATCTGTGATGTATGTAAACAATGAAATCGGGGCCATTGAGCCCGTAGAAGAGATCGCATCTCTGGTACACGGAAAGGGAAAAAACATTATTTTCCATGTGGACGCTATCCAGGCTTATGGTAAAATAGTAATCCGGCCCAAGAAGCAGGGAATTGACCTTTTAAGCGTCAGCGGCCACAAGATCCACGGGCCAAAGGGCGTAGGTTTTCTCTATATAGATGAAAAGGTAAAGATTAAGCCCCTTCTTTACGGCGGCGGCCAGCAGAGGGATCTGCGCTCCGGCACGGAAAATGTTCCGGGCATTGCGGGTCTGGGGCTTGCTGCTCAGGAGATCTACCGGGATCATGAGGCTAAAATTGGGAAAATCACCGGTTTAAAAGATTATTTCATTGACCGTGCGTTGGAGCTTGAGGATGTAACCGTAAACAGCCAGAAGGGCGGTTTAAGCGCTCCCCAGATCGTCAGCCTAAGCTTTAAGGGCGTCCGCAGTGAGGTGCTTCTCCACGCCCTGGAGGATAAGGAAATCTATGTATCCTCAGGCTCTGCCTGCTCCTCCAATCACCCCGCTATCAGCGGCACCTTAAAGGCTGTGGGAGTAAAAAAAGGAGCTTTTGGATTCTACTCTCCGGTTCAGCTTCGGCCTTTTTAACACAAAGGAAGAGATCGACTATTGCATGGATGTATTAAAGGAGCTGCTTCCGGTTTTGAGACGCTATTACAGAGCGTAGCTGTCAGTTTGTTCGTTGTTTAGAAAGAGGTATATATGCAGTATCAGTCATTTTTAATTAAATATGCGGAGATCGGCACCAAGGGCAAGAACCGCTTTATGTTTGAAGACGCCCTGATCAAGCAGATCCGTTTCGCCCTCCGGGAGGTAGACGGAAGCTTTGAGGTGACAAAGGAATCAGGACGCATCTATGTAACCGCTGAGGGCGATTATGACTATGATGACACCATTGAGGCCTTAAAGCGGGTATTCGGTATCGCAGATATCTGCCCCATGGTGCAGATTGACGACAGGGATTATGAGAACCTGAAAAAACATGTGGTAGAGTATATGGATAAGGTCTACCCTGATAAGAACCTTACCTTTAAGGTGGTGGCAAGAAGAGGCGACAAGCGTTATCCTGTGTCCTCCGACCAGATTAACCGTGATATGGGAGAGGCCATTCTTGAGGCGTTTCCTCAGATGCGCGTGGACGTGCACAACCCGGATGTGCTCCTGAGAGTGGAGATCCGCCAGAAGGTAAATATCTTTTCCCTGATGATCCCGGGGCCGGGTGGTATGCCTGTCGGCACCAACGGAAAGGCCATGCTTCTTCTTTCTGGCGGCATCGACAGCCCGGTGGCAGGCTATATGATCGCAAAGAGAGGCGTAAAGATCGATGCGGTTTATTTCCATGCACCGCCTTACACCAGCGACCGTGCAAAGCAGAAGGTAGTAGATCTGGCCAAGCTGGTAGCCCGCTATTCAGGCCCCATGGATCTTCATGTGGTGAATTTTACGGATATTCAGCTGTATATTTATGAGAAATGCCCCCATGAGGAGCTTACCATCATCATGCGCCGCTATATGATGCGGATCGCTCAGGCTATTGCGGAAAAGAACGGAGCCATCGGCCTGATCACGGGAGAGAGCATCGGGCAGGTAGCTTCTCAGACCCTACAGTCACTGGCAGCTACCAATGAGGTCTGCACTATGCCCGTATACCGTCCGGTGATTGGCTTTGACAAGCAGGAGATCGTGGACGTGTCAGAAAAGATCGGAACATATGAAACATCCATCCAGCCCTTTGAGGACTGCTGCACCATCTTTGTGGCAAAGCATCCGGTGACAAAGCCAAATATCAACGTGATCCGCAATTCCGAGCGCCATCTGGAGGAGAAGATAGACGAGCTTGTAAAAACAGCGCTGGAGACAACAGAGGTAATCCGCTGTCAGTAAAAAAGGACGAAAAAACGCCGCCTGCCAAAGCAGACGGCGTATCCTGTTAAAAGCGCTGTTTCATCAGTCGATGATGTAGGGAGCCAGTGTAGATAAGATGTCCTCAACACTATTTTCAGCGTGGATATTTAAGTCGATGGGCTTGGAAAGATCCAGGCTGAAGATGCCCATGATGGACTTTGCATCGATCACATATCTTCCGGATACAAGATCAAAGTCAACATCAAATTTTGCCAGGTCATTTACAAAGGATTTGACCTTGTCAATGGAATTTAAGGAAATACGAACAGTTTTCATATTGAAGAACCCTCCTTGCGGTATGTATAATCTGATTTTATACTAAAGGAGAGACTCATAAAAGTCAATAGTGAGTTTGTATGAAAAAAACCGGAACAAACTGTAAAAAGTTTAAACGGCAGGAAAGGAGATTAAGTTATGCCGAAAGCGGCGTTTCACAATTTGGGCTGCAAGGTAAATGCCTATGAGACAGAGGCCATGCAGCAGCAGCTGGCACAGAGGGGCTATGAAATTGTCCCCTTTGATGAGAAGGCAGATGTATATATTATCAATACCTGCTCTGTCACCAATATCGCGGACCGGAAATCACGCCAGATGCTCCACCGGGCAAAAAAGCTCAATCCTCAGGCACTTGTGGTGGCAGCGGGATGTTATGTCCAGGTGGCCTCAGAGGAGCTTAAAAAGGATGCCAGTGTGGATCTGATCATTGGAAACAACAGAAAAGCAGAGCTGGCAGATATTCTGGATGCCCGTCTGGCAGAAAAAAATGAGGAAAACAGGGTGTATGTGCTGGATATTGCCCATACCCACGAGTATGAGCGCCTTCATCTGGATCGTCTGGGAGGCCATACCAGGGCTTTTATCAAGGTACAGGACGGCTGCAACCAGTTCTGCAGCTACTGCATCATCCCCTACGCCAGAGGAAGAGTCCGCAGCCGCAGCCATGAGGATGTGGCAGAGGAGGTAAAAGGACTGGTAGCAGGAGGGTATAAGGAAGTGGTCCTCACGGGAATCCACTTAAGTTCCTACGGCATTGAGCGCATGGAGGAAAATCCGGTGAGCCATGGCGACTGGAACCACAGGGAGCTGCTGGCGCTGATAAAGGAAGTTCACGCCATCGAGGGGCTGGAGCGCATCCGTCTGGGATCTTTGGAGCCAAGGATCATTACCAGAGAATTTGCAGAGGAGCTGGCAAAGCTTCCAAAGTTCTGCCCTCATTTCCATCTGTCTCTCCAGAGCGGCTGTGATGAGACCTTAAAACGCATGAACCGCCATTATACCACAGAGGATTATGAGGCCAGATGCCGTCTGTTAAGAGAGGTCTTTGACCATCCGGCCATTACAACCGATGTAATCGTGGGCTTTCCGGGGGAAACGGAGGAAGAATTTGCTCTCACAAAAGAGTATCTGGAACGGATCCATTTCTATGAGATGCATATTTTCAAATATTCCAGAAGAGAGGGTACAAAGGCAGCTGTGATGAAGGATCAGATCCCTGAATCTGTGAAGGCAGAGCGCAGCGACGTGCTCCTTTCTCTGGAAACGAAGATGTCTGAGGAATACAGAAAGCATTACGGGGATTCTGTACTTTCCGTACTGTTTGAGGAGATTACAGTCATAGACGGAAAGGAATATCTGACCGGCTATACGCCTCAGTATGTGAAGGCTGCCCTGCCTGTAACGGACAGGGAAATCTGCAGCCGCATGGCAGGAAATATCTTTGAAGTACAGGCGGAAGGCTTTGTAACAGATGAGGTTCTGCGGGTAAAATTGCAGGAAATAACTGTATAAATTAAACAAAAAACAGGGCAAATCAAAAATACTCTATTGCCGAATGGGGAAATATAGGGTAGAATATAGAAGAATACTTAAAGGACGTGATAATATGGGCAATATAAGAGAAACACAATATTTTCAGGCTGTTCAGGACAAAAAGATGGAAGTGAGCGATGTGCTGGAGCAGGTGTATATTGCCTTGACGGAAAAGGGCTATAACCCTGTAAATCAAATCGTGGGTTATATTATGTCCGGAGATCCCACTTATATCACCAGTCATAAGGGCGCCAGAAGCCTGATCATGAAGGTGGAAAGAGATGAGATCCTGGAAGAGCTGATGGCTGTTTACATTGATGCCCGTCTGAAATAACAGTGCCGGTCAGACTGCGGCTGCAGGCGGATACAGGCAGCACTTTGCTGCTTCGGATAAAATACCGTCAGGAGACTGGGAACGGTCTCTTTGTTTGATGACGGTACAGTATAATACAGGAATATGAAACGGTCATTTTCCTGCTGCAACGTCCATTGAGGTCTTCTAAAATGGGGAGCCTGATGGACGTTGTATTGTATATGGAAATAAAGCAGAGGAGGACGCTTTTTAAGTCCGCTCCTGCTTAAAAATGGCGGCTGCCAAAGCCGAAATCCGGCAGCTGCCGTATAGATGTGGAGGAATTGAATATGAGAATCATGGGTCTTGATTACGGCTCTAAGACTGTGGGAGTAGCAGTCTGCGATCCTTTAGGTATCACAGCCCAGACCGTGGAAACGATCACCCGCAAGGATGAGAATAAGCTGCGCCAGACCCTGGCCAGAATTGAAGCTCTGGCTTTAGAGTACGGGGTAGAACGGATCGTTCTTGGTTATCCTAAGAATATGAACAATACGCTGGGAGACCGGGCTAAAAAATCCGAGGAATTAAAAGAAGCCTTAGAGCGCAGGACAGGCCTTCCTGTGGTGCTTTGGGATGAACGTCTTACCACAGTGGCTGCAGAGCGCGTGCTGATGGAAAGCGGCGTGCGCAGAGAGCACAGAAAGGAATCTGTGGATCAGATCGCAGCTGCCATGATCTTACAGGGATATTTAGACCGCATGGCGATGGAACAGAAAAAGGAAGAAACAGCCGGTGATATGCCGGAGAGCGGAGAATAAGATGGAAGAAAGAACAGACTGCATTACCATGGTGACAGAGGATGGAGACGAGGTGGTGTTTTCCGTACTGGAGGAGACCAGGATCCATGGGAAGGATTACCTTCTTGTCACAGACGCCCCTGAGGATGAGGATGGAGAATGTTATATTTTAAAGGATGTATCCGGAGAACAGGAGCCGGATGCGGTTTATGAGTTTGTGGAAGACGACAGAGAACTTGACAGTGTAATGGGGATTTTTGAAGCCCTTTTGTCTGATGCAGATGTGGAAATTGAAAAGTAAAATAAGGAAGAAAGATTGGAGGAATCAGTTTGAGTTTAGAAGAAAAAGAAAATGGAATCGAGCAGGAAAATAATACGCCTGAACCAGCAGGGCATACAGGAGAAGCCGGTTCAGAAAACAGTGCGCCGGTAAAAAGACGCCCTCAGAACCGTCGGCCGGTTCAGAGAAGAACGACGAGACCGAAAAATACATCTGAAGAAGGAAGAAAGGCTGAGGGAGCGGAAAGTACGGTACAGACAGAAGGCGCACCGGAGGCCGCAGAAAAGAAGGAACAGAACAGACGGGCTCCCAGACGCCGCACTCCGGCTCCCAGACAGGGGCAGGGTACCGGCAGAAGACAGGTTCCGGCTCCTTTAAGAAATACAGATGAGACAGCGGCAGCTCTTCCTGCAAAGCGCAGCACACGGGGAACAAAAAAGGACGGAAAAGGCAAGTTAAAGGTGATCCCCTTAGGCGGCTTAGAGCAGATTGGCATGAATATCACAGCCTTTGAATATGAGGATTCTATTATCGTAGTAGACTGCGGACTTGCCTTCCCGGGGGACGATATGCTGGGAATCGATCTGGTGATTCCGGATGTGACCTATTTAAAACAGAATATTGACCGTGTAAAGGGCTTTGTGATCACCCATGGACATGAGGACCATATCGGTGCGCTTCCTTATATTTTACAGCAGGTAAACGTGCCGGTTTACGGAACCAAGCTGACCATTGCGCTCATTGAACACAAGTTAAAAGAGCACAATCTGTTAAAGACCACCAGGCGCCGTGTGATGAAGCATGGCCAGTCTGTGAATCTGGGCTGCTTCCGGGTGGAATTTATAAAGACAAACCACAGTATTCAGGATGCGTCTGCTCTGGCGATTTTCTCACCGGTCGGCATTGTGCTCCACACTGGCGACTTTAAGATTGATTATACACCTGTATTCGGTGATCCCATCGACCTGCAGCGCTTTGCAGAGCTGGGAAAGAAGGGCGTCCTTGCCATGATGGCAGACAGTACCAATGCCACCCGTCCCGGCTTTACCATGTCCGAGCGCAGCGTGGGAAAGACCTTTGATGCGATTTTTGCAGAGCATACGAATCACCGCATTATCGTGGCTACCTTTGCTTCCAATGTAGACCGTGTGCAGCAGGTAGTAAATACGGCTTATAAATATGGCAGAAAGGTAGTAGTGGAAGGCCGCAGCATGGTAACGATCATTGATATTGCCAGTGAGCTGGGATATATCAATATTCCCGACGGAACGCTCATTGACATTGACCAGCTGAAAAACTATCCGCCTGAGTCCACCGTGCTGATCACCACAGGAAGCCAGGGCGAGTCCATGGCCGCTCTGTCCCGCATGGCAGCCAGCATCCATAAGAAGGTGTCCATTATGCCGGGAGATGTGGTTGTATTAAGTTCCAGCCCTATTCCGGGAAATGAAAAGGCAGTGGCAAACGTGATCAATGAGCTTTCTACCAAGGGAGCCAAGGTGATCTGCCAGGATACTCATGTATCCGGTCATGCATGCCAGGAGGATTTAAAGCTGATCTACTCCCTGGTACATCCCAAGTTTGCCATTCCCGTACATGGCGAGTTCCGTCACAGGGTTGCACAGAAGGAACTGGCAGAGTATATGGGCGTTGCCAAGGATAACGCGATCCTGGTTAATTCAGGCGATGTAGTGGCCCTGGATGAGGACAGCTGCCAGGTGATCGACCATGTGACAGCAGGCGGTATTCTGGTAGACGGTCTGGGTGTAGGCGATGTGGGAAATATTGTCCTGCGTGACCGTCAGAATCTGGCTCAGAATGGTATTATCGTGGTAGTGCTTACGCTGGAGAAGCATTCCAACCAGCTGCTTTCGGGCCCGGATATTGTATCCAGAGGCTTTGTCTATGTGCGGGAGTCTGAGGATCTTTTGGAGGAAGCTCATAATATCGTGGCAAATGCAGTAGAGGACTGCTTAGACCGCCGCGTAAGCGACTGGGGCAAGATTAAAAATATCATCAAGGACAGCTTAAGCGAGTTTTTATGGAAGCGCATGAAGCGCAATCCTATGATCCTTCCAATTATTATGGAAGTATAAGCCTTTGATATACAGCAGGAGGAGCGACAGGCCATGAGCAGACGGACAAGGGAGATCAATCAAATAACCACAGCCATTATCACCATTTCCATTAAGCTTATGGTGCTGGCTCTTCTTATCCTGCTTTTATACGAGGCCGTAGTCCGGGGATTTGCCTTTGGCCATGAGATTTTTTATGCAGAAGCGGCAGAGGCGGCTCCGGGGAGAGAAATCACGGTCGAGATAAAAGAGGGAGAGACAGCAAAAGAGGCCGCGGGAGAACTAAAGAAAAAGGGACTGATCACGAATGATTTCGCATTCTGGTTTCAGAGTATTTTCTATGATTACCAGGACATTTATCCCGGGATCTATACGCTTAACACCTCCATGACTTCTAAGGAGATTTTAAGAGAGCTGAATGTAAAACCTGAGGAGGAAAGCGAAGCGTCCCCCGAAGCCCGCACGGTGAGCGGGGAGGCGGATCTCTCAAAAGATGCAGATTCCTCAGAGAACAGGAAGACCAGAGCGGTTCAGGCAGAGCTGGACGGAGAGGATATCTATATGGAGGAAGAGGAATCCGGCGGCTGGATCGAAGAGGCAGAGGAATAAGACATGATTGTAAATGACAGAATCACAGACTATATCCAGTCCCTGGAAACCAGTCAGGGACCGGTTTTGGATGAAATAGAAAAAGAGGCTCTGGATCAGTTTGTGCCTATCATCAGAAAGGAGACGGCAGCTTTTTTAAGAACCATGACGGCAGCCCTTAAGCCGTCGGCCATACTGGAGATCGGCACGGCCGTCGGGTATTCTGCTTTGCAGATGTGCCGGGTGATGCCGGAGCACTGCCGCATTACTACCATTGAAAAGTATGAGAAACGCCTTCCCATCGCCAGAGAGAATTTTCATCGGGCAGGAGAAAGCGGACGGATCACACTTTTAGAAGGGCGATGCAGACGTGCATCTGAAGGAGCTGGGCAAAAAAAAGGCTGTCAGTTTGATCTTGTGTTTATGGATGCAGCCAAGGGGCAGTATCTAAACTGGCTTCCCATGGTGCTTGATCTTATGCCCAAAGGCGCGGTGCTCATTCCGACAATGTGCTTCAGGACGGCGATATCATCCAGTCACGGTTTGCCGTGGAGCGCAGAAACCGCACCATCCACAGCCGCATGAGAGAGTACCTGTATGAGTTAAAGCACACAGAGGAACTGGAAACCTCCGTGATCCCCATTGGAGATGGAGTGACAGTCAGTACAAAGATTAGATAGGAGAACGATATGAGAGAAACAGAGCTGCTGATACCGGCAGGCAGTCTGGACGTATTAAAGACTGCTGTGGTTTACGGAGCAGATGCCGTATACATCGGCGGAGAGGTCTTTGGCCTCAGAGCCAAAGCGCACAATTTTTCCAAAGAAGAAATGAAAGAGGGAATTGCCTTTGCCCATGAGCGCGGGGTCAAAGTCTATGTGACTGCCAATATTCTGGCGCACAATGACGATCTGCCGGGGGTAGAGGCTTATTTTGAAGAATTAAAAGAAGTGGGGCCGGATGCCCTGATCATTTCAGATCCCGGCATCTTTGCCATTGCAAAGAGAGTTCTTCCCCAGATGGAGCTCCATGTGAGCACTCAGGCGAATAATACCAATTACGGCACCTATTTATTCTGGCATCAGCTGGGAGCGAAACGGGTAGTTTCTGCAAGAGAGCTGTCCTTAGAGGAGATTAAGGAGATCCGGGCCCATATTCCGGAGGATATGGAGATCGAGAGCTTTATCCACGGAGCTATGTGCATTTCTTATTCCGGAAGATGCCTTTTGAGCAATTTCTTTACCGGACGGGACGCCAACCAGGGGGCCTGCACCCATCCATGCCGTTGGAAATATTCGATCGTAGAGGAGACCAGACCGGGAGAATATATGCCTGTTTATGAAAATGAGCGTGGCACCTATATCTTTAATTCCAGAGATCTGTGCATGATCGAGCATATTCCGGAGCTGATCGATGCGGGAGTTGACAGCTTTAAGATCGAAGGCCGTATGAAGACAGCTCTTTATGTGGCAACGGTGGCAAGAACCTATCGAAAAGCCATTGATGATTATAAAAAGGATCCTGCCCTCTATGAGCAGAATATGGAGTGGTATAAGGAAGAAATTGGAAAATGTACCTACAGAGAGTTTACCACAGGCTTTTATTTTGGAAAGCCGGGAGCAGATGCGCAGATTTACGACAGCAATACCTATGTAAAAAATTACACCTATCTGGGAACGGTAGAGGAGTCCGAAGGCTGCCGGTTCAGAATCGAGCAGAAGAATAAGTTCTCTGTGGGAGAAACCATTGAGATCATGAAGCCCGACGGACGAAACGTACAGGCCCTTGTAAAGAGTATCTGCGATGAAGAGGGCAATGCTCAGGAGAGCGCTCCCCATCCCAAGCAGATCTTGTGGGTGGAGCTGGATGCGCCGGCAGATGTGCATGATATACTGAGAAAGAAAGCGGAGCAGTAAAAGACAGGAGGCGGTAAGTTTGGTGGATGGTATCCTGCTGATCCTGGCAGCATTGTGTGCGGTTTACTTTGTGATCATTGTGATCTATGGGGGAATCGGCACTTCTTTTGCCTTTATATGGCTGTTTTTTGCGGCTCTTTGCGTATTTCTTGTTTATGGAAAATGGTATTACAGCCGTCATATGTTTGACATTCCCAAGTGGGTGCCTGTGAGTATCGTTACCACCTGTGTGATGGGAGTGACCGTCATGGCAATGATATGTACTCTGGTGTTTTTTGGGCGTCGCTTCCGAGGAAGAACCCGGACTTGATTATGTGATCGTTCTGGGAGCTAAGGTAAAGGAACATACGGTGAGCAATTCACTGAAAAAACGGCTGGATAAGGCCATTGACTATGCCCAGAAAAATCCGGAAACCTATCTGGTGCTTTCAGGGGGAAAGGGAGCGGATGAACCCATAAGCGAGGCTCAGGCCATGTACAAATATCTGGTCTATAACGGTGTCCGTCCAGAGCAGCTGCTCCTTGAGGATCGGTCTGCCAGTACGGTGGAAAATATTGCCTACAGCAGACTTGTGATCGAAGGCCATCGGGAACGGCTGCGTCTGGAACGGGAGCAGCAGGAGAAAAAACGCAGGGAACCTTACCTTATGGTAGATGACAAGCCTGTGGAAATCGGTGTTCTCACCAGCAATTTCCATGTATTCAGAGCCAGGATGATTGCCCGTAAATGGGGCTTTGAGCATGTTTATGGCATCAGCGCCCAGTCGGATCCTGTGCTTTTTATCCATCTGTGCGTTAGGGAATGTGCGTCGATTATAAAAGACCGGCTTATGGGAAATATGTAGGATAGAATGACTGCTTAAAGGAGGACTGAAATGATTGACAAAAAAAGTGTTAGACCGCGTAAAAGAGCTTTCACAGTACCGTCTTGTAGATGAAAGACCTGTTGAGGAGATGAACTCATATGGAATGGTGCTGGAGCATAAAAAGAGCGGAGCCAGGATTTTTTTAATGAGCTGTGAAGATGACAATAAAGTATTTTCCATTGGATTTCCGCACTCCGCCCCAGGACAGCACAGGACTTCCCCATATTCTGGAACACAGTGTTTTGGAGGGGTCTGAGAAGTTTCCCGTAAAAGATCCCTTTGTAGAGCTGGTAAAGGGTTCTTTAAACACATTTTTAAATGCAATGACCTATCCGGATAAGACGGTTTATCCGGTCGCCAGCTGCAATGACAGGGATTTCCAGAACCTGATGGATGTGTATTTAGACGGCGTGCTCCATCCTTCCATTTACCGTGAACCGAAGATTTTTTTACAGGAGGGCTGGCACTATGAGATGGAGGAGACAGACAGCCCCTTAATCATCAATGGTGTGGTTTACAATGAAATGAAGGGCGCTTTTTCCTCGCCGGAAAGCGTGCTGGATCGGTATACAAAGGCGGTTCTCTTTCCGGATACCCCATACCGCCATGAATCCGGCGGCGATCCCGCCTGTATTCCGGATCTGACCTATGAGCAGTTTATTGCCTTCCATAAAAATTACTATCATCCGGCCAACAGCTTTATCTACCTTTATGGAGATATGGATATGGCTGAAAAATTAGAGTGGCTGGACAGAGCGTATTTATCCCAATATGACAGGACAGATTTTACCCTGGATTCCCGGATTCCCATGCAGGATCCTTTTAAGGAGCCCATTGAGCGGGAAACTACCTACTCTGTAACAGCGGAAGAAGGGACAAAGGGGCGGACCTATCTGTCTTTAAATACCGTAGTGGGAACGGATCTGGATCCGGAGCTTTATGTGGCTTTCCAGATTTTGGAATATGCGCTGATCGATGCTCCGGGAGCACCCTTAAAGCAGGCGCTTATTGACGCCCATATTGGTCAGGATATTCTGGGAGGCTACGACAACGGGATCCTTCAGCCCTGCTTTTCCGTAATCGCCAAAAATGCAGAGCGGGAGCAGAAGGGGGAATTTCTTGCTGTGGTTAAGGGAACCCTGCGCCGTCTGGCAGATCAGGGCATTGACAGAAAGAGCCTTCTTGCAGGCTTAAACTACTACGAATTCCGCTACAGGGAAGCAGATTACGGCTCTGCGCCCAAGGGACTGATGTATGGTCTCTGGTCCATGGACAGCTGGCTCTATGACGGAGATCCCATGCTCCATCTCCAGTATCAGGAGACCTTTGACTTTTTAAAGAAGGCAGTATCCGAAGGATATTTTGAGAATCTGATCCGCGGATATCTTCTGGATAATCCCCATGAGGCTTTTGTGATCGTAAGCCCTTGTACAGATCAGACCGCCAGAGAGGATGAGGCTCTGGCAGAGCGGCTTAAGGCTTACAGGGATTCCCTTTCAGAAGAAGAGAGGAGCGAGATTGTCCGAAAGACAAAGGAATTAAAGGCATATCAGGAGGAGCCGTCCTCTCAGGAGGATCTGGAAAAGATTCCCATGCTCCAGAGATCCGATATTGAGAAAAAGGCAGAAGGCTTTTCTTATGAGGTAAAGGAGGAGAGCGGGATTCCTGTCATCCACAGCCCGTTATTTACCTCTGGGATCGGCTACCTGAAGGTGCTCTTTGACTTTTCTGTCCTGCCGGATGAGGATATTCCCTACGGAGCTCTTTTAAAGTCCGTGCTGGGCTATGTGGATACGGAGCATTTACAGCTACAGCGATCTTACCAGCGAGATTTATTTAAACAGCGGCGGCCTGGATTTTTTCCGTAGGCGGCAGCCAGAAAATGGGAGAGCCTGGAAACTTTACCGGTACCTTTACAGCCAGCGTAAAGGTGCTCTATGAAAAGCTGGATTTTGCTTTTGAGATGCTGGAAGAGATCCTCCTGCGCTCTAAGCTTACAGACGAAAAACGTCTGGGAGAGATTTTGGATGAGACTATGTCCAGAGCCAGAATGCGTCTGGAGAACAGTTCTCACAGCTCCGCTGCCATGAGAGCTGCTTCCTATTATTCGCCCCTGTCTTCTTTCTATGACCGCACCGGCGGTATTGGCTTTTATCAGTTTTTGGAGAAAATTACAGAGCGCTGCAGCAAGGAAGAGGGATATCGTCTCAAACTGGGGAAAAAGCTTATGGAAGTTGCAAAAACGCTCTTTACTGCTTCCAATATGACCGTAAGCTACACGGCGGATGAAGAGGGCTATGGCAGGCTTCCGGCTGCGCTGGCTGCCTTTAAGGCGGTTCTTCCGGAAGGGAATGGGATCCGTTACCCCTATGAATTTAAGCCAGAGCTTAAAAATGAAGGCTTTCGGACTGCATCGCAGGTCAACTATGTGGCCTGCTGCGGCACCTTCGGAGAGAGTGCTTATACAGGCGCATTAAAGGTATTAAAGGTGATTTTAAATTACGAATATCTCTGGGTAAACCTGCGTGTAAAAGGCGGAGCCTACGGCTGTATGAGCAGCTTTGGGCGAAATGGGGAAACAATGTTAGTATCTTACCGGGATCCCAAGCTGGGCGAGACAAACCGGGTTTATGAGGGAATCCCGGAGTATTTGAGAACCTTTTCCATTGACGACAGAGATATGACAAAATACGTTATCGGCGCCTTCAGTGAGCTGGATGCTCCCTTAAATCCTGCGGCAAAAGGAGCCAGAAACCTGGGAGCATGGCTTTCCGGCGTTACGGACGAGATGATCCAGAGAGAGCGGGATCAGGTTCTGAATGTGACCCAGGAGGATATCCGAGCACTGGCCGGACTGTTAGAGTCTGTGTTAAACACAGGCGCTCTCTGTGCCATTGGAAATGACCAGCAGATTGTGAATGAACAGGAACTCTTTAACGAAATAAAGCATCTTTACCACTAAATGAGCAGGAGCAGAAATGATGGAAGAAAATGTACAGAAGAAATCAGGCTTTGTCACACTGATCGGCCGTCCCAACGTAGGAAAATCTACGCTGATGAATCATCTGATCGGCCAGAAGATCGCCATTACCTCTGATAAGCCCCAGACCACCAGAAACAGGATCCAGACGGTGTATACAGATGAAAGAGGCCAGATCATTTTCCTGGATACTCCGGGAATCCACAAGGCGAAAAACAAGCTGGGCGAATATATGGTAGATGTGGCAGAGCACACCTTAAAGGAAGTGGATGTGATC
>ENA-OQAB01000726-OQAB01000726.1-human-gut-metagenome-genome-assembly--contig:-NODE-726-length-17002-cov-2.968059_pt1 | contig 17002 bp, 20 predicted proteins | sample MGYA00242490_ERZ504517 | MGnify/ENA primary metagenome ERZ504517 (study PRJEB26092, sample SAMD00036298) | human gut metagenome | host: Homo sapiens | study: EMG produced TPA metagenomics assembly of...
CATGGCTGTTTTTTTAAATATCATCGCCTTCCCCCCGGTTGTTAGTGGATGCGTTTTCCAACCGATTTTCAACCTTAGGCTGCGCCACAACATTTACACGGTAAATATAGCGTACTACATCGTCTTGAATAGCGTCAATCCATCGCCTGGAACATATCATAGGCTTCAAATTTATATTCAACCAACGGATCTTTCTGTCCATAAGCCCGCAGACCTACACCTTCACGCATGCAAATCCATAGAATCCAGATGCTCCATCCAATGGTTATCGACAACTTTAAGCATTACAAGATTTTCCAGTTCGCGCATTAATTCAGGTGTAATAGCATCCTCGCGTTCAGCGTAATGTTCATCGGCAACTTTATGCAGATATTCTTCCAGCTCTTCACGGCTGAGGTTTTGCAGATAATCAATCTGCAGCAAATCAGCCGGAGCATAGAACTCCTCAGCATAAGCAATTAATGCCTGCAAATCCCAATCCTCTGAATAAACTTCCGGCGGCGCATACATCGCCATCGTACGGTCTACAACTTTATGTATCATATCCATAATAGTATCACGCAGATTTGCCTGCTGCAGGATCCTTTTTACGCTGGGCGTAAATAACCTCACGCTGCTGATTCATAACATCGTCATATTCCAAAACCTGTTTACGAATAGCAAAGTTTCTGGCTTCAACTTTTTTCTGAGCCGATTCGATAGAACGGGTAACAAGCTTATGTTCAATCGGTTCATCTTCCTCCATCCCCAGTTTGTCCATAATACTGGAAATATTATCAGAACCGAACAAACGCATCAGGTCATCTTCCAAAGACAAGAAAAATTTTGAGAACCAGGATCACCTTGACGAGCGCAGCGGCCACGCAGCTGATTATCAATCCGGCGGCTTTCATGCCTTTCCGTACCAATAATGTGAAGACCTCCTAATTCTGGAACGCCTTCACCCAAGACAATATCCGTACCACGGCCAGCCATATTCGTAGCAATGGTAACAGCGCCATATTGACCGGCTCCGGAAATTATTTCAGCTTCTTTTTCATGATATTTAGCATTCAAAACATTATGCGGAATCCCGCGCCGTTTCAGCATCGCCGATAATTCTTCTGACTGAGCGATGGAAGTAGTACCCACCAGTACCGGTCGTCCAGACTTATGGCATTCTTCAATCTCATTAACAGCGGCTTTATATTTAGCGCGTTTCGTTTTCAAAATAACATCAGGATAATCAATCCTGACCATAGGTTTATTGGTAGGAATAACAACAACGTCAAGTCCGTAAATTTTCTGGAATTCCTGTTCTTCTGTTTTAGCAGTACCAGTCATACCGGAAAGTTTTTCATACATACGGAAATAGTTCTGGAAGGTAATAGTCGCCAAAGTCTGACTTTCACGCTCAACTTTAACACCTTCTTTAGCTTCAATAGCCTGATGCAAGCCTTCCGAAAAACGACGGCCAAACATTAACCGGCCTGTAAATTCATCAACAATGATAACTTCGCCGTCTTTTACAACATAATCTTTATCACGGTGCATAATAGCTTTGGCCTTCAAAGCACACATCAGCTGATGTGAAAAATCAACGCCGTGTTCAGTATCATACATATTTTCTATGCCCAGCATTTTTTCAGCTTTAGCAATACCGATTTCAGTAGGGGCAACTGTTTTCAGCTTTTCATCAACAGTATAATCTTCCCCTTCATCCATTTTAGCAACTACCTGAGCCAAAACTTTATACAAATCAGTAGATTTTTCGCCAGGTCCGGAGATAATAAGCGGAGTTCTCGCTTCATCAATCAAAATACTGTCAACTTCATCGACAATACAATAATTTAAAGGCCTTTGTACCATTTGATCTTCGTCAACGACCATATTATCACGCAGATAATCAAAACCAAACTCGTTATTAGTGCCATAGGTAATATCAGCAGCATAAGCAGCTTTGCGGTCCGGATAATCAAGCGCATGCGCAATAAGACCTACGGAAAGGCCTAAAAATTTAAAAACACGCCCCATATCCTCACTGTCGCGGCGAGCCAGATATTCATTGACCGTAACGACATGAACGCCCTTTCCTGTCAACGCATTCAAGTATGCCGGCAAAGTAGCTACCAGAGTTTTACCTTCACCAGTGCGCATTTCAGCAATTTTACCACGATGCAGAACACAACCGCCAATAAGCTGCACATCAAAATGGCGCATGCCTAAGACACGTTTGGCCGCTTCACGGACAACTGCGAATGCTTCAGGTAAAATATCATCTAATGTTTCACCTTTAGATAACCGTACTTTAAAATCAGCTGTCTTAGCGGCCAGATTTGCAGAGCTTAAGCCTACCATATCTTTTTCTAATGCGTTGATTTTATCGACAATGACTCCGATCTCTTTTAATTCTTTTTCATTCGGGTCACCAAAAATTTTTTTCAACAAACCTTCGAGCAAAATAATCACTCCTTAAATTTTTACAATAAAAAACACTATACCTAACTTAAAATTTTAGCAGAAAAGCCTGCAAAAGTCAAAAAGCCCGGGGCTTCAACCCCAGGCTTTTTGTGAACTTTCAGTAAATTATTTTCCTATTTAATATTGCCGCTTATTTTAATTCCGGAGCCAACAAACCATAATTACCATCTTTACGACGATAAACCACGTTCACGCCACCAAAATCAGGATCATAAAAAACGAAGAAATCATGATTCAAAAGATTCATTTGTAAAATAGCTTCTTCTGCAGTCATTGGATGCATAGCAAAAGATTTATTCTTAATAATCTTGAATTCACCATCATCTTCTGCAACTGTTTCTACAGAAGCTGGGACCACGGCATCCTGGAAGTTATTGTATTTTCTCTTCATCAGGCGGGTTTTATATTTGTGGATCTGGCGTTCGATTTTTTCTATTACCAAATCAATGGAGGAATACATATCTTTGGTCGTTTCCTGTGCTCTCAACAAGATCCCACTCGCCGGTACAGTAATTTCCACAATATGATTACCTTTTTCCACTTTCAAAACTGCTGAAATATCACCGACAGTTTTAAACTGTTTCGTTACTTTCGTAATCTTTTTTTCGACATAATCTTTTAATGCCGGAGTTACATCAATGTTTTTACCACGTACATTTACGTTCATAATTCATACCTCCTTGAATTCCCCAAGGTGATGGGATCGCAAGCTCTCTGCTTGCTTTAATATAGTAATTCGCCGCGCTCCGCAAATCTCCTGCTGATAAAGTAACAAAAAATCTCGCATGTCTCAAAAATTTCACATGCGAGTTTACAATTGATACTAATGTAACACTTCGGGTAATAAAACACCCAATTAACCTTAGTAACACTTATAATATTTTGGATAAAAAGCTGCGCGTGCGTTCTTCTTTCGCATGCAAAAAAACCTCTTCTGGTTCTCCCTGCTCTACGATAACTCCGCCATCTACAAAAATGACCCTGTCACCGACTTCACGGGCAAACCCCATCTCATGAGTTACCACTGCCATTGTCATACCTTCTTTGGCCAGGCTTTTCATGACATCCAATACTTCATTGATCATTTCCGGATCGAGAGCAGAAGTGGGTTCATCAAACAACAATGCTTTAGGTTTCATTGCCAAAGCCCTTGCAATCGCTACACGCTGCTGCTGTCCACCGGAAAGCTGATCAGGATAAGCATTTGCTTTATCATCCAAGCCAACTTTTATCAACAGTTCCTGTGCCGTTTGTTCTGCCTCACTGCGGCTGATACCACGCACCTTCATTGGCGCCAGCACTAAATTTTCAAGAACAGTCATATGCGGGAACAGATTAAAACGCTGGAATACCATCCCGACTTCTTTACGTATTTCATTAATATTTGCTTCCCCTGTCAACGGTATACCGTCAATAACTATACTGCCGCCTGTCGGTTCTTCCAAATAATTTATACAACGCAGTAAAGTACTTTTACCACTGCCAGATGGTCCAATAATTACCACAACTTCGCGTTCAGCAATTGTCAAATCAATACCCTTTAAAACATCTAGATTACCATAACTTTTTCGCAGATCAGTTATTTTAATCATTGCTTCATTCATTTCGTATCATACCTCCGTTCCAACATCCCTACGAGACGGGCAACCGTAAAAGTCATAATCAAATAAATAACAGCTACAGCCATCCAAATTTCGAAGGATGCATATGTACGGGCGATAATCAACTGACCACGACGCGTAAGTTCTTCAAACCCAATAACAGAAACCAACGAAGAATCCTTCAACATTGCAATAAACTCGTTGCCCAAAAGGTGGAATAATGCGTTTAAAGGCCTGCGGCATAATAACATAACGCATAGTCTGCGCCCAGCTCATTCCTAAAGAACGGCCAGCTTCCATTTGACCCTTATCAATTGATTGGATACCGGCACGGAAAATTTCCGCAATATAAGCACCACTATTGATAGAACAGGCAGAAATTGCTGCAAAATAGGGATCCACGCGGTGCCCAATAATTCCCGGCAAAGCGAAATAAACCAAAAATATCTGTACCAGAAGCGGCGTTCCACGAATAAAATCCACATAACAATTAGCAAAATAACGCACCGGTTTTATACTGGCAAGACGTGCTATACCGACTGTCATACCTATCAAAAGGCCAAAGCCTACGCTTAAAGCCGTTATTTCGATCGTAATACCGGCACCAGCCAGCAGCAAGGGCAAGGCATCCCAATCAAGCTGAAATTAATATCCATGCAGTTTGTCTCCCTTTCATTGTCAGCTCTTTAAAATTCACCAAAGAAAATACGGAGCACACCACCGTCACCGTTGATGTACTCCGCATCCAGATATGACCATATTATTTCTTTACTTCACCAAACCAGGTTTTGTAAATTCTTGATTCATACTCGCCGTTTTTCTTCAATTCGGCCAGAGCTTTATCGATTTCAGCAGCTAATTTATCATTGCCTTTTTTAACTGCAATGCCGTATTCCTCAGCTTCAAGCACATCGCCTACAGTTTTGGCATCAGCACTACCGCCTTGTGCCAAATAATAGCCAACTACCGGGCTGTCGTTGATAACAGCATCCACGCCGCCATTCTTTAATTCCATAGCAGCTTCTGTATTCGTGTTGAATGCCGTTACTTTGGCATCTTTTACGCTTTCTGCTTTAGCTGCACCGGTAGTACCGATTTGGACAGCAATTCTTTTACCTACCAAATCCTCGATACCTTTAATGGTATCATTGTTCTTCTGTACCATAACTACCAAACCGGATCTGTAATAAGGGGCGGAGAACAGTACTGCCTCCTGACGCTCAGGAGTAATACTCATACCAGCAATTACGGTATCAATATTACCGGAACTCAATGCAGGGATCAACGCATCAAACCCCATATTCATGATTTCAACCTTGTAACCCATCTGTTTGCCAATGGCCCGGATAAGGTCCATATCAAAACCAGTATATTCTTTAGAGCCTTCTTTTTGGAATTCAAACGGTGCAAAAGTAGGTTCAGTGCCCACACGCAGAACTTTGCAGGTTCAGCTTTTTTAGCTTCTTCTTTGCCGCCGCAACCGGCTACCATTAAGGACAAAGCTGCTAAAACAGCCATTGCCATAAGTAAATATTTTTTCATTTTACAACCTCCAGAAAAATATCTGGACTGCACTCAACACGCAGCCCTTTATATTTGTTAATTATATAACTAAAAACGGCCTGGCGCAACCTAAAGTTATACGAATATTATTTCTTTTCTTCACCAAACCATGTTTTATATAATTTATCATATTCTCCGTTTTGTTTCATTTCGGCTAAAGCTTTATTAATTTCAGCAGCCAGCTTATCATTGCCCTTTTTTACTGCAATACCATAGTCCTCCGAATTCATGACCGCACCGACAACCTTTGCGTCAGCGCTCCCCCCTGCTGCAAATAATACTTCAAAACAGGGCTGTCATTAATTACAGCGTCGGCACCGCCGTTTTTCAGTTCCATAGCAGCAGCAGTATTGTCGTTAAACGCGGTTACCTTGGCATTTTTAACTTCGCCTGCTTTATTAGCTCCTGTGGTCCCGATCTGCACAGCAATTCGTTTTCCTTCCAAATCACTGAAGCCTTTGATTGTATCATCATCTTTTTTTACCATTACGATCAGGCCAGAAGTATAGTATGGGTCAGAAAACACCACTACTTTTTTACGTTCATCAGTAATACTCATCCCAGCGATCGCAACATCAATATTTCCTGAATTCAACGCCGGGATCAAAGCATCAAAGCCCATAGAAGAAATCTCTACTTTATAACCAAGCTTCGTGCCAATAGCACGAATAAGATCCATATCAAAGCCAGTAAATTCATCCGAGCCTTCTTTTTGAAACTCAAATGGTGCAAAAGCCGGTTCGGTACCAACCCTTAATACCTTTTCCGTTTCTGCCTTCTTGGGAGCTTCCTGTGAACCGCCACAGCCGGCAGCCAGCAATGCAAGCATTGCCAATAAAGCTATCATTAAAAATCCAATCTTTTTCATTTTTACCCCTCCAAATCAATTCAGCAGCTTTCCAACCGCTTCTATTTATAATATTTTCTTATTATAGTACTAAATATCACGGCAGGCAATAAAAAATACCGTTATTTTTAATAACGGTACAAATTTCACAGACAACTCAGCTGACCTGGTTTTCGCCCCCACACTCGCCTGCTGGAGGGTTCGCTCATAAGCTTTTCAGAGCTCCCCACTACTACCCCTCTCGCCTTTGCGGCAGGACTTACTTCTAAGCTGCGCCGTGCTCACAATACTTTGATTGCTTACGTGGATCGTTTTGCCCGCAACTGGCCTCGACTTGCAACCACAGACCTGAGTTGTATTTATAATTATACATTAAGCAAAAATTTTTGCAAGTGTCTTTGCTAATCAACTTTTTCGTAGTATACTATTATCACCATGTGAATGAGGACGGATTGTTTATGATTGCCATACCCCAATTCTTAGATTTTCCTGACGACGGACAAACTTCGGAAATCTGCGAATTCTTTTTGAAAATGCTACAACATAAGAATAAGGCGCTTTATATGCACAGCCAGCAGGTCGCCAACTATGCTGCCAGCATCGCCGCCAAGCTGGGATTACCGCCGGCAGAAGTTTCCTGTATCAAAACCGCAGCATTGCTGCACGATATAGGCAGTCTTTCCGTGCCCAACATGATCCTTATGAAAGCCCCTTACCTGAGCACCCGCGAAATGTCTATCTACAAACGGCATTGCCAGGCTGGCGCAAGCATGCTTGAAAATATCCAAGGTTTCAGCCATATTATCCCCATCATTCATGCCCACCATGAAAAATGGGACGGCACCGGATATCCCAAACGCCTTAAAGGCGTAAACATTCCTCTGGGAGCCAGAATTATTTCTGTAGCAGACCACTATGATAAATTTATTAATCCCTGCACCCAGCAATGGCAGAAAAACGACACAGCGAAGCAAATTATCGAACTGCAAAACAAAGCAGGGCTTGATTTTGACCCTAATGTTGTAAAAGCGTTCATGCAATCAGTTATTCCCAGTAAAATTATCAAACAAAAAAATAATAATATCGACTACTTGTACTTGCTGTCAGACACTGGCAGCAAGTTTTTTATTGTATTTGTCCATAATTTTTCGATACTGCCGCAAAATGCAAGTCCATAAACTTCTACAGCTCCAGCATTTTTCAAAGTTTGGGCAGCCTCTTCCATTGTCGCTCCAGTAGTAAAAATATCATCTACAACAATCACAGTTTTACCGGTAACATTTTGTGTAACAGCAAAACAATCTTCTAAATTCATTTTTTCGTTCCTGCGGGCTTAAATCATACTGGGGAACAGTTTCACGCCTTCTCGTCAGAGCCGGAGTCAAACAATATTCGGCATCAGTATTTTTAAATAAAACCAGCGGGATCTCGAATCCCCTCGCTCTTGTCCTTTGCCTTGACGTTGGTATTGGTACAATCATTACATCACGCTTACTTAAAATATTCCGCAGAAATTCCGGCCAGCCGTCAACACTAATCCGGCAGCATTCTTCTGCCAACAGCTCCAAAATATCCCTGCGGTTCTTAAACTTTACATTTTGTAATGCCGTTTTTAAAGCGCCGTTATACCTGAACAACATCCCCACACCATCTAAAGCTTCACGACCCGACAGCCACAAAGGCTGCAATAACACTTCTCTGCAAACACTGCAAAACAAACCGTCTTCAGAGATCTGACCGCAGCCGGCGCACTTTCGTGCCCAAAATACCGATAGTAACAGCGCATACCAGTTTTTTATCAACCGTATAAACATGGGTGATTATGCATCACCTTTCCCTAAATTTATAACGTCCTTAAAAAATATCTCCCTGCTCCTGCAGTCGTTCCGCCAACAACGAATAACGTTTTCTCGTTCTGTCATTATCCACCGCAGTCTGTACCGCCGCTTTCGTTCCTACTAAAATAACCTTCTGCCGTGCACGCGTTACTGCTGTATACAACAAATTCCGCTGCAGCATGATATAGTGCCCTGGAACCATCAGCAAAATAACCGTCGGATACTCGCTCCCCTGCGATTTATGTACGCTCATCGCGTATGCAAGCTGCAATTCATCAATTTCATTAGGTGTATAAGTTACATACTCACCATCAGCACGCTCAGGATAATCAACAGTAACATTGCGGCCATTTATATACACGATCCTGCCAATATCACCATTGAAAACCTCTTTCTCATAGTTATTGCGAATCTGCATCACCTTATCACCGGCCCGCAGAACATTTCCAGGCGTATTGACCTCACTTTTATTCAGCTCCGGAGGATTGATCCGCTGCTGAAGCAAATGGTTAAGGTTCTGAACGCCACAGGGATTCTTATGCATAGGCGATAAGACCTGTACGGACTGCCAGTCACTTTGCTGCGTCAATCTGGCATAAATATTAGCCACATATTCCGCCGCATCAAATTCATTCTCGATCTCTACAAAAGTAAAATCGCTGCTCGGCTCCCACTCAGGCATCTGCCCGCGGTTTATCCTATGTGCATTACGCACAATAGGGCTTATCTCAGCCTGACGAAAAACATTTTCTAATCTTACAACAGGCATTTTCTGCGAACGGATAATATCCTTTAAAACAGATCCGGCACCAACAGACGGAAGCTGGTCGACATCGCCGACAAAAATCAGCCGACAGCCGCCCTGAACCGCTTTCAGCAGATGATAAGTAAGCGTAATATCCAGCATCGAAGCTTCGTCGATTATAATTGCATCGGCATCCAGAGGATCACCGTCATTCTTGCCAAAGTTAAAGCCGCCGCCATTCGGCGTATATTCCAGTAACCTATGTACTGTCACCGCAGGATGCCCGGATGAATCGGCCAACCTTCTGGCAGCGCGGCCCGTAGGCGCTGCCAGGAGTATCCGACAGCCAGCTTTTTCCAGCACTGCCAAAATCCCCTTGATTACAGTCGTTTTACCTGTACCAGGCCCACCTGTAAGAACAAACACACCATATTTTAAAGAAGCATGAATAGCTTTTTTCTGTGCCTCAGCCAATACAATACCGGCTTCAGACTCCCATTGACCAATAATCTTATCAACATTGACTTTTTCCAACGCATCAGCCAGATCGCGTAATTTAAGCAGCCTTTTAGAAGTCTGAACTTCCGCCTGATACAAATACTCAGGATAGATCAGCCGTAAACCGCCAACTTCTTCCGTACGCAGCATGTCCTCTGCCAAAAGCTTTTGAAAAACATCATTGACAACGCTGCTGCTGACCTGCAGTAGCCTCACTGTTTCGCGCAGCAGCAACTCCTCAGGTACACAGGTATGCCCTGCTGAAGCAGCCTGATTTAGCGCATATTCCAACCCGGCTTTAATCCGTTCCTCACAGGCGCCGTCCATCCCGGTCGCCAAGGCAATCTTATCTGCAGTTCTAAAACCGATACCGGTAATATCACTAGCCAGGCTATATGGATTCTCCTGAATCCTTTTCATCGCCGTAGCTCCATATTGCGCCTGCAGCTTCGGTGCATAATTAGCACTGACGCCGTGCGATTCCAAATACACCATCAATTCCCGCATATCCGACAACTCTGCATAAGACATCCCAATAGCTTCGGCCTTCTTTCTGCCGATACCTGAAATCTCGGTCAGCCGATGCGGTGATAAAGATAAAACATCCAGCGTATCTGAGCCAAAATGCTCAACGATACGGGCGGCCATAGTTTTACCAATGCCCCTGACCGCACCTGAAGCCAAAAAACGCTCCACACCATCGGTAGTTGAAGGTTTTATAGCCTGGCAGACCTCAGCACGAAACTGTCTGCCGAACTTGGCGTGTTCGCCCCAGCTGCCGCTGAGCTCCACCGACTCTCCCAAAAAAGGAGCCGGTCCCCGGTAAACGACACTTACCTTACCTTCATGGTCAGTTTTCACCCTGAAAACACTGAACTGGTTATCTTCACTTTGAAAAAACTATATTATCAATAACGCCCTGCAATTCTTGCATTATTCCACCACCGTACAAAACAAATGTTCTCGTTTATTATAACACGTTTTCAAATAAAACAAAACTTTTGGCCATATTCTTTTCACACCTGTAACCATGAATAAACTTTGACAGCAAGCTATTTTTTAGCTATAATATATTAAGTTGTTTATACTCCAACCAACATTTTATTTTAAAAATTAAAGCTCGCCTCTTTGAAAGGAGAACTACCTTGAAATCAATTGGAACACAAATAGCTATAGATATGTATAACTGCAGCGATCTGCTTTTAAGCGACGCTTCCGGCGTTCAGGCAACCATTCAAAGCGCAGCCGCAGATTTCGCCATGCAGCCGCGGGAAACTTATATCAACTGCGAAGAAGGCATCAACGAATATTCTGTTTTTTCACATTGCAAGCAAGGTCATGTGACCCTGCATCTATATCCAGATCTTGGCTTTGTCACTATTGATGTTTTCACCTGTTTCAAAGATGCCGACCCAGACGGATTAGCGCGTTTCCTGCGTAATTATTTTGATCCTGACAAATCGAAGATCACTTACCTTGACCGCGGTGATTTCGGCAGTGAAAGCGATATGAAACCACGCCGTAAATCCAACATCAAAACTATACGCCGTGCCCGTACTATCGGTAATAAACTTTCTAAACTTATGATGAAACCACGTTCAATGTAAAAGCTGCCTTCAGGCAGCTTTTTCTTTTTTTCTGTTCCTAGAGCAAATTCTCTGTTAAAATAATAGGTAAATATATAATAAACTATTTTGGAGTAAATCTATGAAATATATTTTTGGGACATATGACGGTACGCTTTTGAAAACAGGATTAGCTGGTGTCGACGCTTTGCGCGATGCAATCAAATGCCGCTTTGGCATCGAAAATTTTCAATTCTCTCATCCGCTAGCCGGAATGACAGACTCCTTTATCTTTAAACAAACAATAAAGGATATCAAGGGCAGCTGCAATGCCGCCGACGCCGCAGGCCTTTTGATCCATTATCATCAGCTGCTGGAAAAATATTTGCCCTCGCATCACGGCAGCCTGATGCCTAACGTCAAAGAAACTCTGCAGTATTTTTCCAAGCAGCAGACGAACTATAAAACATGTCTGCTCACTGGTAATACTAGGGCCGGTGCCTTTGCCAAACTGCGTCATTACGGGATCGCACAATACTTCGACAGCCGTTACAGCGCCTGCGGTGAGTTGAGTGAAGACCGCTGTGAGCTTGCAAAAACAGCCTATCAAAGACTTTATTTGCTCGAACCTGACCTTACACCAGACAACGTTATCATTGTAGGTGATACTCCTAACGATATTCTTTGTGCTCAAGCCATAAAAGCACGCAGTTTAATAATCCTTGCCGGTTCTACGTATAACACAGAGGAGCTGAAAAGTTACAACCCTTGGCAAATCATCCCTGAATTGCCTGATGACCCCAGGGATTTTGCAGCTTTACTTGACAAAAACTAACATGTATTTTAAGGAGATAACTATGAAAAATCTTTTCTACGGACTGCTGCTGACTTTACTATTTACTACAACGCCGGCAGCTGCCTATAACAGTTCTGACCTTAACCAGCTCATGAGCAGCGGCAGCTGCGCCTACGGTGATTTATCGGGTGCTGATCTAAGCAGCCTGGATCTTACCGGAGCAAATCTCACCGGCAGTAATTTGACAGGTGCCAGGCTGATTAAAACAAAATTAGCAGGAGCTGTTTTCGATAAAGCAGTACTGACCAAAACTGTGCTGACCGATGCTGAACTTGCCAATACCAGTTTCAAAGCAGCACAGCTGAACTATACAAATTTCAGCGGCAGTGACTTAAAAACAGCAGATTTTACACAAGCAAATGCTTTCAGAGCTAAATTCGCCAACTGCGATTTACAATTTGCCGTCTTTTATCTGACAAATCTTCAGGAAGCAACACTTGACAGCAGTAATTGTCTGGAAGCCGATCTTACACAGGCTAATTTATCTTATGCCTGGCTTTACAACACCAATCTGCACGAAGCCGTTTTGGTCTACGCCAATCTTTTCAACGCCAAAATGAACAATGCTAATCTGAGCAATGCCAATCTTACTGGTGCTACATTGAGTCAGGCTTTGCTACAGAACGCCAATCTTAATAATGCTATGCTGGACAAAGCAGTGCTTGATCAAACCGATTTTAAAGGCGCCAGCATGAACTTTACTGACTTTGGCACAGCCTTTAAAACAGAAGCAATATTTGAATAAATACATAAAATCACCTTAAAATAATTCTTATAAAACTAAAAGTGCAGACCAATATGGTCTGCACTTTTAGTTTAAACAAATTTCATGAATATAATTTCTCCATATTCCCCGCAAGACATTTACTTTTTCCTGTAAATAAACCCATTTGTGTCTTGCTGGTAAAACAGATAATATTAGCCTTTTATCCTTGCAAAATTACTTTATATATTAAAATGTAGTACTTAAAGCCCCGGTTTCCGCTGCAAACGGAAACCGGGGCCAACACTTATTCCACAGTCAGTCTAACCACCTGACTGTTTTATATAGTTGTCAGACACTGATGTCTTTATTATGAGTAAGCTTAAAGAAGATTAACAGTGAAATAATTGACGTTAAAGTAAGTACTGTTGAGTAAGCTGCCGCATTACCAAAGTTACTGCGAATAACCTCGGTATAGATTGCTACCGTCAGCGTACTGGTTTTACTTGTATAGAGAATGATCGAAGAACTGAGTTCACTGATCAGGGTGATCCAGCTCATAATCGCTCCGGCTAAAACTCCCGGAAGCATCATCGGCACGGTTACTTTCCAGAAGGATTTAAATTCTGTAGCGCCCAGACTGATCGCCGCTTCCTCGATACTGGGACTGATCTGTGTAATGATAGCCGTACTGGAACGAATCGTATACGGCATCCGGCGTATAGCCAGGGAAATAATAATGATCAGCGCCGTACCGCTTAAAATAAGCGGCTGCTTGTTAAAGGCATACAGGAACGAGATACCTAAAACCGATCCGGGAATAATATACGGGAACATCGTTACCGTATCCAACACTTCCGTAACGTAGGAACGCTTCCGCACTGTAAGATAAGAAATAAAAATACCCATAAAAACAACGATAAAGATCGCGCAGATACCAAAAAGATAAGTATTGGTAATCGAATTATTGTCTTTAGCAAATAAGGTATTCATATAATTCTGCAGAGAAAAATTACCTGTGTACACAGCACCGCCGCTGACCTCAAGGAAAGATGTAAAAATAACCGTCAGTTGAGGCAGCATTGCCAAAAAAGTAACGCCATAAACAAAAAGATAGGCAAAAATTTTTTTGCTGCCTTTGGCCTCTACAGCTTCCATTGGCTTCAACGCTGTCATCGAATAGGAATAGTGCCCGGCGATATAACGCTGGAGGAAAAACAGCAGTAAAGTGATAACAATAACTATCACACACAAGGATGCAGCAAAATGGTCATCGGTGCTGACTTCGCCCATAAACTGAGTATAAATCAATACCGGAAAGGTTTTAAACCCTTCCCCAATCAGCATCGGCGTACCAAAGTCAGAAAAAACACGCATAAATACCAGTAACGAACCTGCTAAAAGCGACGGCATAACTAACGGCAGAATAATCTGACGCACACGCTGAAAAGCGGTCAGACCAAGGCTTTCAGCCGCCTCATTCAGCGAATTATCCAGATTCTTCAAAGCCCCAGATACATACATATAAATCAGAGGGAACGACTGCAGAGCAAAAACAAGAACGATCCCTGCAAACCCATAGATACCGTCAAGTTTAACGCCAAAAATCGAATTAATAATCTGTGTTACAAAACCGTTACGTCCTAAAAGCTGAATCCATGCATAGGCTCCAATAAAAGGCGGTGACAAATACGAAATAACGATCAGTATATTAAGGTATTTACTGCCGGGGATTTTGACGCTGCGCAGCACATAAGCCATCGGTAAGCCGATAACAGAAGCAATAATCGTAGAGCATACGGTTACATAAAAACTGTTGACTAATGTACTCCAGTAATATTTCCGTGCAAAAAATTTAGTAAAATAGTCCAGCGTCAGTTTTGATGATTCCGGATCTATCACGCTTTTATATAATATTAAAATCAGCGGATAAACAACAAAGATAATAAAGAAACACAGAATAAGCAGGGCGATGCCCATCCAAAGATTAAATTTTTTGGCAGTATTCATCAGCGGTTCCCCCTAACTATCAGGGGAGTATTCCCATCCTCCGTAAAAACATTGATCTTAGCCGGCTGTACCAGCAAACGTACCGTGGTCTTGTTGGGGATAGTATCTTCAACGCCTGAATTTTGAATTACTTCTATTTCCTGCCCATTTTCCAAACGCATAAAATAATGCGTGGTAACACCTAAAAAGACGCTGTGCTCGACTACGGCAGTCAGCCCATCAGACCCGTTAAGACAGATCTCAAACTCCTCCGGGCGCACAGAAACCAGCACTTTGCTGCCTGCGGATATTTCCGGAATTAAATTATCCATCGGCACTTCATAAGCACCAAAATCAAGTATTTTAGCAGCACCTGTAATTTTGACTTTCGCTTCCAGAATATTAGAAAGACCTATAAATGTAGCCACAAATACACAGTTCGGACGTTGATAAATTTCTTTTGGCGTACCTATCTGCTGAATGATACCGTTATTCATAATCGCGATCCGATCAGAAACGGCCAGCGCCTCTTCCTGATCATGCGTTACATAAACTGTAGTAATACCTATTTTCTGCTGAATAAGCTTGATGGCATTACGCATCTCGACTCTGAGCTTGGCGTCAAGATTGGACAGCGGTTCGTCCATCAGCAATACCTGCGGGTGAATAACAATAGCTCGAGCCAGAGCAACCCGCTGCTGCTGACCACCGGAAAGCTGCGTCGGCATCCGGTCTTTCAGATGGGCAATCTTTACTGTTTCCAGTATTTCATCGACTAATGCATTCATTTTTTCTTTGGCTACCTTACGGTTTTTCAGCCCGAAAGCAACATTATCTTTAACTGACATATGCGGAAAAATAGCATAGTTCTGAAAGACCATGCCCATATTACGCAAATGCGTTGGTATATCATTAATGATCTGGTCATCTATTTTGATCGTACCGCCTTCGATAGAGTTAAAGCCGATAATCATTCTCAGCAACGTAGTTTTGCCACAGCCGGAAGGTCCCAACAACGTAAAAAATTCTCCGGGCCGGACATCTACTGACAAACCGTTGATAATAGTATCCTTGCCAAACCGCTTAACGACATTATCGATAGTAATCGCTACACTCATAAAATAACCGCCTTTTTATTTTAGTAAGACAAAAGGGGACTCTGCGAGTCCCCTTTGCCATTTATAACATTTACACTTGCTTACATAGATTTTTCCATATGCTCGCTGAACATTTTAGTAATCTTGGCTTTATTTTCGGAAACCCATTTTTCATCATAGTTAGGAGCTAATTTGATTTTATCATTAGGAGTCATATAATCAGCCAAGGTGGCGCCTTTACGCAGTGGACGTACTGTCAGATTCATACCGACAGCATTCTGCACTTTTTCGGAAAGCATATAATCGACAAATTTCTTAGCATTTTCCGGATGCTTACAGTTTTTCAGGATCTGTACGGATTCTCCGGGGAAAATAGCGCCCTCTACCGGGAATACTACTTTTACCTTAGCGCCATTTTTCACAAGATTGGCTGCCGGGTCTTCCCAGGTAAGACCAACGACATATTCGCCGCCGGCAACGCCTTTGTAGACCTGACTGGAGCTATTGCACATTTTACCGCCCAGATTAGCGATAAATTTATCAACATAATCCCACGCTTCCGGAGACATCGGGTCGCCGTTTTTTCCCATTCCATACAGCATTGCCATCAAGCTTTGGAAGGCCGAGCTGGAGTTGACAGGATCGCCGAAAGCGATTTTTCCTTTTAAAGCCGGATTGAGTAAATCTTCGAAACCGTCAATTTTCATGCCGTTAGCAAGCTCAGTATTAACGATCATAACTGATTGGATCAGCTAAAGGCCGGTTGTAAAAACGCCTGCTTTATTTTAAAGCCATCCATCATTTTATCGTTTTCAGTGGAAGTATATTCCATAAACAGATCTTTAGAAGAGGACAGCATCGTTTCGTCGGCCGCCCACAAAATATCACCCAGCGGATTATCTTTTTCAGATTTAGCACGTTTAAGGACTTCACCGGTACCTGCTACAACAAGATTAACCTTTATACCTGTATCTTTTTCAAATTGAGGGATAACTGCATTATTCAGCTGCTCGCTGCGGGCAGAATAAACTGTCAGTACTTTTTCCTCCGGTCCTCCGGCTTTTTTCTCTGCCGGTTTGTCACTGCCGCAGCCTGCCGCAACAAGCATCAGTGATGCTAAAACTGCTGAAATGATTTTAGTTGACTTTTTCATAAAAACCCTCCATTCTTGTCCTTTGAGTTAATTTTGTTCTTAATTTTCGCACTTTCTTACTAATTTGATTATAACCCTTTTACAAAA
>ENA-OQAB01000727-OQAB01000727.1-human-gut-metagenome-genome-assembly--contig:-NODE-727-length-16965-cov-3.835254_pt1 | contig 16965 bp, 18 predicted proteins | sample MGYA00242490_ERZ504517 | MGnify/ENA primary metagenome ERZ504517 (study PRJEB26092, sample SAMD00036298) | human gut metagenome | host: Homo sapiens | study: EMG produced TPA metagenomics assembly of...
GCGGATTTCCTAAAACTCTACGGTAACGCCCAGGGTAGGCAGCAGGGTTCCGCTTTCCTGTTTGAGGTATTTCATCTTGTAACGTTGTTCGGACGCGGGGGCGGCGGGGTTTTCAATGACGCCTGTGCTCATGATGACATCCGGCTGCTTCAGTTTGCTGCCGGTCACGTTTTGCAAGTCCAGATAGAGCCCCACCATGCAACGGCGGAAGTAGAAAGACTTGTCCACACGCACATCCAGTTGGGCGAAGTCGGGAAGCCGCCCGGTATTGTAGAGCGAGTAGTCGTAATAGGGCTGTCCTTTGGCGTCCCAGGCCTGGACGAGCGATGATTTGTCCTCATCGTAGGGAGTGTAGGGCGCACCGCCTATGTAGCTCACCTTGCCGCCTATGCTCCAGCGCTTAGGCAGGTTGTACGTGCCGCTCATGTTGAGGATGAAACGGTTGTCCCATGCGGACGGAATGTAATCGTCTCCCGAATGGTTGCGGTATTCGCTTTTGTAGAGGGTGAAGGAAGATACCAGGTTGAAGCGGCCGGATACCTGCCACCTGAACATGGTTTCCAGGCCGTATGCCCTGCCGTCGGCGGTAGAAGCCAGCGGTTCATTGCCTACTACGCCGTAGTCGTTGCCTTTGCAGGCCAGCGGGATGTTATCTTGCAGGGAGAGGGGAATACGGTTGTAACGCTTAAAGAAGCCTTCGGCGGAAATCATGATACGGTCGTGCAGATGCCAGTCTGCGCCGATGCTGCTCTCCATTACCCGCATATATTTCAATGCTTTGTTGAGGTAGGTCCCATCGTTGTTTTTGTAGCCCAGCGCCGTATAGGGCGGCAACTGGTGGTAAAGCCCGGCGCTTCCGTTCAGAATCCATTGCTCCGACAGCTTGTACGAGGCGGAGAGGCGGGGAGACAACTGTTTCCACAATTGTTTCATGCTGCGGTTGTAGTTGTTGCCGTCCACGCGGATGCCGGCGGAGAGGGTGAAACGGTTGTCGCGGGTGGAATAGTCGGACGAGAAGAAAGCTCCCCAGCCGATGATATTGAGCGAGGTCTTGTAGAGGGAGAACGGACTGTCGGTATTATTCGTATAGCTGGAGTTGGTAAGTTCCGCACCCTCTTTCAAGGTCCATTGTCCGAGACGGGTCCGGTTCTCGAACAGGGCGGTGGTTTTCTGTTCTACCGAACGGAGACGCAGGGTGAGGTTATCCTCGGAAGAGCCATCATTATTCCGGTACTTCAGGTTACGGTTGTTCAGATAATTGTGGCTGAGGGTGACGGACTGCGTGTGCTTTCCGGCGTAATGCCTGTACACGGCTCCTACGGTGAAAGTCTCCTGATGGATGGTAGGCAGGTAGCTGAGCAGGTATTCGGCGTCTTCTCCTTTTTCGTCCGTATTCAGCTTCATTTTGTCGATGCCTGTCAGGGCGAGTACGGTCAGCTCGTCATGTTCCGTCAGCCTGGTTTTTATTTTGAATTGCCCGTCTATGAAGTTGGGCAGGAAAGGCAGCCCCAATGCTTTGAATAACAGTTGCAGGTACGACTGGCGTACGGAGAAAAGGTAGGTGGTGCGGTCATTGAAATGTCCGCTGCCGCTCAGGGACACTTCGGATGCTCCGAGGGTTGCCTTGAAAGTCTGCTTGTCCGGGTTGCCGTCACGAAGCCGGAAGTCGAGCACGGAACTCAATGCTCCGGAACGGTTGGCGGGGAATGCGCCTGTATAGAATGTAATCTCCCGTACGAGGTCGGCGTTGACGATGCTTACCGGGCCGCCCGACGCGCCTTGCGTGGCGAAATGATTGATGTTAGGTATCTCGATGCCGTCCATGTAGAAACGGTTTTTCGGAAGGTGAGCCGCCCCGTACGATAAGGTCGTTTCGGTAGCCGACAGGAGAGAATGACACGCCCGGATAGGCACGTACTATGCGGGAAATATCTCGGTTGGCTCCGGGACTTTTCTCGATTTCCTGCAAGCCGATGACACGCATGCTTACAGGGCTTTCTATGCTTCTCCGGAAAGGAGAGGGCGTAACCACGACCGCCGTCAGCAGATTGGCGTCTTCTTCCATCTCTATTTCGATGAACGGAGTAGAGGCGGAGACTATATATTCCGGGCTGGATGTGGTGACGTACCCTATGCACGTAGCCTCGAAACGGTATATTCCCGGTGGTACCTGCTCGATGCGGAATATGCCGAGCGAGTCGGTGGAAGCCCCTTTGCCCGGAAGGCCCGTTACCGTTACGTTGGCGTAGGCGATGGGCTTTCGGGAGTTCTTGTCAATGACTTTTCCCCGGACAGGGTAGGTTGTGGCAGCGGCTGTCGCCACTGCCGGGACGATGCAAAAGAGGAGCATCAGCCATACGATGCCGCCGATGTGCCGGAGTTTTACCGTCATGCTTATTTATCGTTGCTTAAATACCAGCGGTACATCCGCTCTACACCTTCCTCGATGTCTATCTTATGCTGCCAGCCCAACGCGTGCAGTTTGCCGGGGTCGGTGAGTTTGCGCATGGTGCCGTCGGGTTTTGCTGCTCGTCAAGAATGTCTTCGCCGATACCCCACGGTGTCCGCAATCAGTTCGGCAAGGCGGCGGATGGTGATTTCCTTACCGGTTCCGATGTTGATATGGCAGTTGCGGATATCCTTCTCTCCGGCTTTGCAGGTATCTTTAAAGTCCACGTGCTCCATGACGAATACGCTGGCGTCCGCCATTTCCTCACTCCAGAGGAATTCACGCAGCGGCGTTCCCGTACCCCATAACTTGACTTCCCCTTCGCCGATGCCGTATTTGGCAAGTATGTTCAGTATCTCTTCGTTGCTGTTGCCGCCGTCGATACCTTCTACGGGGCGCAGGTTCATGTCGCGGCGTACGGCATCCCAGTCGCCTTGTTGCAGGCAGTGGGCCAGGTGTACCTTGCGAATCATGGCGGGCAGTACGTGGCTGCGTTCCAGGTCGAAATTGTCGTTGGGGCCGTAGAGGTTGGTGGGCATGACGGCGATGTAGTTCGTACCGTATTGCAGGTTGAAGCTTTCGCACATCTTCAGCCCGGCAATCTTGGCAATGGCATACGGCTCGTTGGTGTATTCCAGCGGTGAGGTGAGCAGGACGTCTTCTTTCATCGGCTGCTCGGCGTCACGCGGGTAGATACAGGTGCTGCCCAGGAAAAGCAGTTTCTTCACGTTGTGGCGGAAGCTCTCGCCAATGACGTTTTGCTGTATCTGGAGATTCTTGTAAATGAAGTCGGCGCGGTAGATGCTGTTTGCCATGATACCGCCTACGAAAGCGGCGGCGAGGAACACGTATTCCGGTTGCTCCTCATCGAAAAAACGGCGTACGGCGACTCCGTCCAACAGGTCGAGTTCTTTATGGGTTTTGCCTACGAGGTTGGTGTAGCCTTTCTCCTGCAAGTTTTTCCAGATGGCGGAACCTACCAGTCCGCGATGCCCTGCGATGTATATTTTTGCGTTCTTGTCTAACATTGTAATGAATGGGATGGTTTCTGAAAATTAATTATTTGGTTAAATCTCTTTGCTTCTCAAATGCAGTTTCCGTACGAACTTCATGTCATGCTCCGCCATGATGCGCACCAACTCTTCAAAGCTCGTCTGCTGCGGGTTCCAGCCCAGTAACGTTTTGGCTTTGGTGGGGTCGCCCAGCAGTTGTTCCACTTCGGACGGACGGAAGTATTTGGGATCTACTTCCACCAGTACTTTGTCGGTTTTGCAGTCGATACCTTTCTCGTCTGCCCCTGTGCCTTCCCAACGAAGCTGTATGCCTGCTTCTGCAAAGGCCAGCGTGGCAAACTCGCGTACGGTGTGCATCTCTCCGGTGGCAATCACGAAGTCTTCCGGTGTGTCGTGTTGCAGGATGAGCCACATGCATTCCACGTAGTCGCGGGCATATCCCCAGTCACGGCGTGCGTCGAGGTTTCCCAGATACAGTTTGTCTTGAAAGCCTTGGGCTATGCGTGCGGCGGCCAGTGTGATTTTGCGGGTTACGAATGTTTCGCCGCGGCGTTCGCTTTCGTGGTTGAAGAGAATGCCGTTTACAGCGAACATGCCGTAGCTTTCCCGGTAATTCTTCGTAATCCAGAAGCCGTATTGTTTGGCTACGCCGTACGGGCTGCGCGGGTAGAACGGGGTAGTCTCTTTCTGGGGCACTTCCTGTACCTTGCCGAACAGCTCTGATGTAGAGGCCTGGTATATCTTCGTTTTCTTTTCCAGTCCGAGGATACGTACCGCTTCCAGCATGCGTAGCGTGCCTATGGCGTCTGTCTCGGCGGTGTATTCGGGCACGTCGAAAGATACTTTTACGTGGCTCTGTGCGGCGAGGTTGTATATCTCATCCGGTTGCACCTGCTGGATGATGCGTATCAGCGAGCTGCTGTCCGTCATATCTCCATAGTGCAGGTTGACGGTACGTTTCTGCTTCATGTCACGCACCCATTCGTCAAAGTACAGATGCTCGATGCGTCCGGTGTTGAAAGAAGATGAACGGCGCATGATGCCGTGCACTTCATAGCCTTTCTGCAATAGGAATTCTGCAAGGAACGAGCCGTCCTGTCCGGTGATTCCGGAGATTAGAGCTTTTTTCATTTATCTTTAATTTTGTATGACCGTTGTTTTGAACGAACAAAATTCGCTATTTTTTGCGAGATGGCAAAATATAGCTGGGAAAATGCAATAAACTCCGGCATAAATTGTATGTCGGAGTTTACGGTAAATTAATTTTATGGTGTTTGCGGTTTGTTTTCTCCATATACTCTTCATAAAGAGCTACCGGGCCGTAGTGCCATAATTTTGTTTCCTCTTGTTCCAGTTCTTTATATGTATCGGATTTATAGAATGCCCGAAGGGCGTCTAATAATGTTCCGCCTTTTTCGGCGGCATAGATTTGGGCGAACAGACTTACTTTGGCGGGTAAAAGTAAATGTAGGTTTTGATTGGTTATTTCTCTATTCATACTGCCGTGATATAGTTTCATTTTTGTTCTTCCTGTTTCCTTTGTTGTATGAAGTCGTCAATTTCTTCTAACAGCCATTGTCTGCTTTGAGTATGTAATACATCAAAGTTTGCAGATAAATTATTCTGTAACTCCGTATCGGTCGAATATACTCATGACTTCTCCACCGGTGGCAGAGATATGCACCTTGTATTGTTCAATGCAAAATGAAACAAAATACGCAATATCAAGTTCTTTATCCTTCATATCTTTTATTTGTTCTGTGGTACTTCAATGTGTTACCTTTGAAGTGCCACAGAACAAAGATAGTATAAAAGTTAGAATCTATGAAGTAAAGGAGAGTTTATTTGCTGCGTACAAGAGTGACCGGATCGATGCATTCAATTAAATATTTGATGATAAGAGGTATGAAAATATAAATCTATATAAAATCTGTATTATATACACTCTATATATAATGTATATTTTATATATTTGCGAATATACTAAGTATTATATTATGGCAACAGCAGTATTAGAGAAAAAAGAAAGAATATCGATTTGCCGACCGATGTGTTGCAAAAGTTATCGGTTCTGGCTGCATCGCAGGGAAAAAGTTTAAAGGCGTTTATAGAGCATCTTTTGGTTGCTAAGGCTAATTCCATATCCGTAGAAGTCTCGGAAAACCCAAGTCCTACAAGTGATCCTTTTTTTGAAGATCCCGATAATAGGGCAGAGATTGAAAAACGGGTAAAGGCGCATAAAGCCGGAGAAGCGAAAGCCGCTGTTACTTTACGGTCGGCGGAAGAGATTGAAAAATTCATGAACAATCTCTGAAATGGCATATATAATTAAGTTTGAGGAAAAAGCCGTTAAAGACTTAGCCGAACTGAAGAAAGCAGGAAATAAAGCTGCTATTGTTAAAATAAACACATAGCGGATTTGCAAATTTGAGCAAAGCGTAGCGAATTAGCTGAAATAGCGTTCGTTACGCTTTGTTTTTCTATTGGGCAGAGCCAACGGAATGCCACCTCGAAGCCAAACGGTGCAGAAGTTCAGTTACCACCTCATTACCCCCGTAACGGGTGCATATTTCTTGCTAAATGGTTCTTTTTCTGCGATTTGCGTAATTCTGCATAGCTGTCGGTAATTCACTATAAACTAATTTTGTAACCAAAAAAAGGAGTGAGTTATGCGAAGTACATTCAAATGGCACTTTTTGTACTTTTGTATATTAAATTAAAGCTACCATAACTCTATTCCTTCTGTATTAGAACATTCCAACTCCAATAATCCTTTTTTGGCATCGAGGCCGCCTCCGTATCCCGTGAGTTTATGATTGCTGCCGATTACCCGGTGGCAGGGTACGAAGATAGAGATAGGATTGGTGGCATTGGCCGATGCAACTGCACGCACAGCCTTCAGGTTATGGATGCGGCGGGCAAGCTCGCCATAAGATATGGTCGTTCCATAGGGTATTTTCATCAGTTCTTCCCATACGGTACATTGAAATTCCGAGCCGGTAAAGACAACGGGGATGTCGAATATCTTACGGTGTCCGGCAAAATATTCTTCGAGTTCCCCGATGGCCCGTTCGATGACGTCGGAAGTTCCTTCTTCGTACTTCGCACTCAGATGTCGCTGTATACGGCGGTCTATCGTATTGCGGCGTTTCTCCACCGCCCAATCGCAAATACACAGCTTGTCGCCGTAAGAACCGACAAGCATATCACCCACGGGCGATTGATACCGTGTAATCTTTATAGTTTCCATATTGTTCCTTTTATTGTTGTGAAATTCTTTCATACATATTTTACATGGTCTGTATCCGGCTTGTAATGCTTCCTCAAGCGTATCATAAAACACGATGTTCTTTTCCAGAGGCTTCGCCGGACAGTCCGGTGTACAAACAATTTTCGTTGTTCTGACAGCAACGAAAAATTTACCACGATAGCTTGCGTCTCTATTTCTTACCGCTTTTATCTTTTCTTCTGTTTTCATCATACTTGTTGTTGGTCGGTGCATAATCTTTCATACCTTCTATTGCGCCTCCTGCCACAGCCCAAAAGTAAAGACCTGCGACGGAAGCATAAGGAGAAAATCGTTTCTTATATCGGTCGAACAGTTGCCTGTTTATTACTTTATGGTGATAGACCATACGCATACCCCGCACAAGAGCGAGATCGCCGAAACTCAATATGTTGCGACGCTGCATGGAAAACAGCATAAGCATTTCGGCTGTCCAGATTCCTATACCGTCGAGTTCTACGAGTTTGGCACAGACCTCTTCGTCCGACATTGCCCTAAGGGATTCGATGTTAAGTTCACCCGATAAGACTTTTTGTGCTGCCGATTTGATGTAAGCCGCTTTTTTGAATGTAATGCCGAATTGCTGTAACTCTTCGTCGCTTAAACTGTCGATGACCTGCGGTGTTATCTCGCCGAGGACGGTTACCATCTTTTTCCAAATTGTCTTGTGAGCCTTTGTCGAAATCTGTTGCCCTATAATCGAATTGACCAAAGCGGCAAACAAGTCGGGAATAACTTCCCGCTCTATCGGCCCAACCCTTTCCATTATTTCGGCAAGTTTTTTATCCCGCTTTTTCAAATAGGACACCTCTGTCTCGCCATAGATAAAAATATTACGGTCGGTCATCAGCTTGCTTGTTGTGGAAATATTCATTTGAGTCCGCCGGAGCCTCATTCCGATTGGAATCGTCATATTCCCTTATGACGGAAGCGACGGTGATTCGGTAATTTTCAAAAAGTCTTTCACGTCCTTCCGATTGGCTCGTACGGTGGTGAAGTTCATTACGCCACTTTTCAACGGCTTCTTCGTTCTTCCATACATTCAGAGACAACAGTTTACCTTCTTCATTCAGACTACTGAACCGTTCGGAATGAATAAAACCTTTTGCATCCGAAAGCAATAGTTTTAATTGGGCGGCAAGTTCGAGGTAGCGCACTTTACCCTCTGCCGTTGGCGTTACTTCAAAAAGAACGACCACTTTTCCGTTGCTGTTTTCTGTATTCTTTATCATTTGATTGTCATATTTTTAGTTGTTTCTCGTTCTATGGCTCTTCTACAATCCGTGTTGCTATCTTCCGGGCGTTCTTCAAATCGCCTGCAATGATGTATCTCAACAACTTCTCGTGAGAAGATTGTGAATTTATGAAGCAATCCGTACCATCGTAAATACGATTGAACTCCGAAAGCAAATGCAGGGAAGCGGAACGGTAAATGTCTGCCAATATTCGATTGTGGGTCGCATCGGCAATTGCAATATGGAAATTCATGTCGGCTTCGATACATTCTTTCAACAAACCGTCTTTCGCATTTGCCTTTCTTGCTTCAAGGGAGGACTGCATTCGCTCTATATCTTTTTCTGTTCTTCTTGCCACGGCTTTCTCCACGATTGCAATATCCAATATTTTCCTCACCTCATCGAGTTCCGTCCGGTCGGCGATATTCATATTTATACTGCCTCCGTTCGCATCGGATGCTTCGGCGACAAATGTTCCTGCCCCTTGTCGGACTTGGACAACACCCATATTTACCAATAATTTTACCGCTTCACGGATACTCGACCTTCCGACTTTGAAAGTTTTCATCAACTCCGGTTCGGTCGGAAGTTTATCCCCGATTGTATAAACTCCTTCCGTAATCTGTTGTCTCAACTGCTCGGCTACCATATCTGCCAAAGACTTCTTCTGTATAATCATACTATTTATTTCTACTCTTATTCATCATATCATCAGATGATTTGCAAAAGTATGTATTTTTATCAGATGGACAAAATATTCAGTGATAATATTTTGAGGCATTAGCTTTTTATACAGAAAACGCTAACAAAAAACTCGATTATTTGATAGACTATTGATTGTAACATTTCGACACTTATTTAGTTATATTGGAAACATCAATTTTCGTGGAATATATTTGTAGAATTTTCTCAGTCTTTTTCAAAAATATTATTACCTTTGTAACTTGAAGAGTTATTTGACAGCATAGCAACGCAAAACGCTGAAATTCGCACGGTTGCTAAATCGTTACCTCTATTTCTCAAATAATTCGCTAAAAGTTTATTCTTCAATCGGTTAAGTCAAACCGATAAAAATCTAAAATAGAAAAACTACTTATAGAGATGATAGAACATCCTACCACAGGGACGGGACAAGTAGAAGCATTGAAAGGCAATCTTTCCGGGTATTGGAGTAGGAGAATAGATAAATTTAATAGAATTATTTATACCGTTGAAGAAGAGGTGGTGACGGTGACGATTATTTCAACCAAAGGACATTATGGGGATAAATGAATACGCTGATTCCTAATAAATAATGTTGTCAAACTTTCAAGGATATATCATGCTGTCTTCAGAGGAGCTTGCGATGAAGAATCCCTCTTTTCTACATAGCAGGAGAAGAGATTCTTCACTCCGTTCTGAATGACAGAATGATATATCCTTGAAAGTTTGACAATATTATCTTATTCTCTCTTTTCTGTTTCTCTATCTTTGTCCTTCATCTCTGCCTTTATCTTTGTTCTTATTTTACTACCTTTATTTCTCTCTCCCCACTCATCCCCTGCTACTCCCACAGCAACCTCAGTACATGTCATATCAGCCCCACGCTATAATGGACTAAAAAGCCAAAATCGCCCAGGAATACGTGCCGTTAGGGTCTGAATAGCGGTCATGTTTGTTAAGGCTTGATATTCGTTGGCTTACGGGAGTGGCTGCTACATCTAATACCAGTACGGACAAACTTGTATTCGCGCTATCTTCCGAAGACGACCAGTACCGTCTATGGCTGGGAATAATGTTGTGTAATAAATCCTTCTGCTGCCAAATTTCATACAATTGTCCGATGGCGGGCAGGAACCAGCCGCTGCTTGTCGCTGGGGCTGCTACTTGCGTTTCATAGGCTATTTTGGCATAATAAGTGGCCGGGTATCCGTCAAAGTTTTCAGGATCGAGTCCTGAGCCGTTAGCAGTGGCATAATCATCGATTTTTTTGGTATATAAATATCCGCTCCAGTCTTTTTCAGGATAGGAGCCGTTGTTGGATACACTGCATCCTACAACAGGGCCGGGGGTGCCCCACCGGCATTCAGCGCCTGCGTCTTTTAAAGCTATCACATAGGCCTGGCATTTATCCTGACGGATGCCGGTGTTTCTGTAGTTGGATGTATCATAATCTGAATGGCCTACGGCGAATACGATGCCGATACATGTTTTCCCTGCGAGGGGCGGTACGTTTTCTTGCAGGCAGGTACCGTCTGTCAGTAGCCGGTAGCCACCGTCGCTCCAGGTGCCGTCGCTGTAATAGTAGTCGCCTACATGGATATCTCCGTCGGGACGGACGTGGCCGCCTCTGCCGCTCATGTCAAGAAAATAGGAGCTGTTGACTCGGGTGTTGGTTAGGGCTATGACCTTATGATTGGATGTTGCAAGGTTTATTTCACCGGGAAATACGTAATACACTCCGTTGTCGGAAATGAAATTCGTTTTACTGGCGGTGGTGATGCTGAAACTGCCTTTGGCGGGCTGTATGTCTATGCTTTGGGGAATATTTGCAAGGCTGGAAGTGGGGGTAATGCCATTGTCCATTCCGGCTACTTCCACCCGTACCTGCGTGCTCAGAAAGGTTAGATTTATGGGTTCGGCAGGGGCTGTGACCTTAATGTTTTTGGTACTCGCTTTCATTATGATGCTGTTGTCCGCAAGAGTCATGGTGTTGCCGGACAGCGTACCTTTGGCGTAGATTGCTTCCACATTGACGTTGGCGCCTGCCGGGGCGGAGATGGGCGGGGTGAGCGCGCTCCATTTTTTTGTACTGCCGTTGTATGTGGCGGTGGAGTAGGCGTACGTGGTACTTGTGCTGACGGTTATTGCTGCGGCGAGATATATCTTGTCGTTATTCTCCCAGGACACGGCTTTGCCCGAATCCGCGATACGGGTATGGGGACGTGCATGCGAGTCGTCCCTTCCTGACGGCTGAGCGGCGGTGTTGCCGCTGCCTGCTGTCATTTCCTGAAAGGGCAGGGGCTCGTCTATGATGAAGGTGAGAGGTTGCAAGATGGCGGCGGAAAACTCGTCCTGTTCCGTGCAGGCGGTACAGAGCCATAACAGGCCTATGCCGCACCATATGAATAGACTGTGTATACGGCTCGTGTTGCGTGCACGGAATGTGTTACGTACACAGTGTATGCCGTGTGCACCATTGCATACGCTGCGTTTACTGTATGGGATATGTAAAATATGCTTTTTCATCGTTACGCTGTTTTTAGGATAAAGATATGGTATCTGCAAAGACATAACGCCTATAACGACGTCATATCTACATAATAGTTTATTTCGGGGTATGTCGGATCGGCCGGAGTCTGCTTCCAGAAATTATCGCTGTCCCAATTTATGATGTAAAGCATCGGGGGCATCGTATAGTATGCATTGATGGAAGAGTCGTACTTGGCGCATCTGAATGTTTTGGATGATTTAATCTTGCTGCTTGGTCTGAGAATTTCTTGTACCGTTTTCCCGCCTAATGTATTGCAGGAATAAGATGTTGAATTCGGGCTATCGGAGAACTCATAGCAGCTTATTTTATAATTGAAATAGCTTGTTCTGGGCAGAACCGAGCCGTCCCCATAGCAGTATCTGAATGTCGAATAATCTAGGGGTGTAAAACCGCCGAAATTAACAGTACCTATATCGCCCTGCGAATCTATATCGGGGTACGTAAGGGAAAGTGGCGTATAACTATAACAAGACGTACACAGAACAGCGTTGACAGTGCCTATAAAACCGCCTGCGTTTACTGTTCTGGTGTCACCGCTGCTGGCCATTCCGCTGAAAGAGAGTGCTATGCTTCCTAAAGAATAGGAACCGTAAATATCGCCGCTATGGGCATCGCCGCCTAAAAATCCGCCGACTGTGACAATATACCCGGCGTTTGCGGGAATAGGTCCCAACTTAATATTGCCTAAAGACCAACAGGATGCGATTCTGCTTTTGTTTGTTGACATGTAGCCCACTAATCCTCCTATGGTGCAGGCATTCATGGCGGCTGACGAGGTGTGATTGTAAATACCTCCTTCCCCTATATCTACATTGGCATGGCATAAGATTATTGAAGCATCCTTTGCATCTCCTATCAGCCCGCCTGTTATGTACGGCTGGCCGCCGTCGGCATTACATGAAACTTTCCTGATTTTTCCGGTGGCGGAACAATAGTTTACTTGCGTCTCTTGGTCGACCGTTCCTGCCAGTGTTCCTGTGTAGGTTACAGGAGACCCGACCGTTATATCTGCGTCGCGCAGATTTATACCCACCAGCAGAGACTGAATTACCTGTCCGAAAAGGCCGATACCCTGGCTTGTCTTTCCGGTTTTTATCTTTAAATTTTTTATGGTATGTCCGTTCCCGTTGTATACTCCTTGAAACTCGACATTATATCCTATCGGTGTCCAGTCGGTGGCATCGTTGGAGAAGTTTTTCGAGGTAGCGAGGTCTTGTATGTCGATGTCCGCTACTTGTAAAGCTTTGATGGGACGGATTCTACTGTTATTCACATCATTGCGGAATTGGGCGAGGTCTTCGGCGGTGGCTATGATATAGTCATAGTCGGTGTCGGAAGGGATAGGGACTTTCAGTTCGTCCCATGTTATGTCGGAGTTTACCGTGATGGCGGTTATCTGGTTGTTTTGTATCGTCAGGGTGTAGCCTATGGCTTTGCCGGACAGCCAGTCGTTGGGGGTGACGTTGGGCAGGGTGGCTGTTACGGTTGTGGAGCCGCTTCCATCGGCATAGGTCAGCGTCACCTTCGTATCGTTCGGGTGCGAGGGTATCAGGAAGAATTCTTTTACGGTCTTTGCCGTGCCGTCGACCGCTATGCTGACGGTGGCCGTGCAAGTGCTTTTGCTTGTACCGATGTTCTCCGCGGTGACCGCGGTGTTGGCGTCGTTTATGCTGAAGTCGGCCGATGAGGCGCACTCGGTGCTGATACCGGTTATGGTTTTGGAGTCACTGCCGCCCGTCTTTACTTTAAAGACCACCTTGGTCATGGCGTGCTTCATGGTGAACTGCACGGGGCCATGAGTATTGGTACAGTCCGTTACGCCTGTCGAGAGCAGCAGGTCGAGTTCCCCTTTGGGGGCGGAATAGCTGATAACGGGTCTGCCCGGGGCGTTGAAGGCGGTGGGCTTCGCTATCCGTATCTTGTCGTTGGCGTTGCCGGAAACGGCGGCGGTATGGGGCGCGTAAGCGAAGAATGATACTTTCTCGTTGGCTTTGGCAGGCCAATACCTTACGGGGCTGTACGTCCAGACGCCGCCCGTTTTCTTCACCGATTGGTTGTACAGGTGGTTGGGAGTGGAACTGCCGTTGCTGAAGTTGCCTGTGCCCGTAAAGTAGGCGAATACGCCCATTTCCGTAAGGTTGTCGGTGGTGGCTTCGGCACGTGTGCCGGGTTCCGCTTCACTGCTTGCTACGGTGGTGGAGAAACCAATCTCCCGGGTGGACATAAGGCTTTCGTCCTTGCTGTCGCAGCCGGCGCACAGGGTGCACAGCAGCGGAATCAGGATGTACGCGCCTTTCATTCTTCTCGTCATATTCATTGCTTGCTTCTTTTACTGAAAAAGTTTGTTGTGTGCCCGGAGAAGGACATTCAACCTTGACCGGGCGATGGGAAATCGTCTTATTATCGTTTTATTATCGTTTCGTTACATCGGGTTATTGAACGGTTACGGGTGTGTCGCTTTCCGTTCCCCAGCCTTCTACGGTAGTTACGTTGAAGGAAATGGCGTTCAGGCTCACCGTGAAAGTGAATTTTTGGGCTGTACCTTTCTTGAAAACACCGGCAGGCAGGTTCACTGTCTTTTCCACCGAGGATTTGGTGTGGGTAGCGGCACCTGTCTTGTTCACCATGTCGTATGCGATTTTTACCTGTACATCACCGGCCGCGGCTGTGCCTGTGGCATTGCTCACCGGGAGCAGGAACAGGTATTCATTGGCGGGGAATAGCGATGTGGCGGTTGTTCCGGCGGAAGATATGTCGATGGAGCTTGTGGTGTAGCCTGCGAAGTTGGCTGCCGTCAGGTTCAATATGCCGTTGGATGAGGCTGCCGTCAGCGCATAAGGAGATGCCAGATAATCCGACGTATTGCTTGCCCACGTCAGGGCTTTCATGTCCAGCGTACCCTTGCTGTTCAGCTTGCTGGTATGTATCAGCGATACGGCTGTGATGAATACCTTTGTGTCGGTGTTGGCGCTGATGTCCGTACCCGTTTTGGCTTCCATGGCCACTCTGGTCAGCTGGTGCAGGAACTTGAAGTTTACCGTGCCCGAAGTCGAATTCTTGTCCATCGTATTGTTGGAACCGTCCGTAGGATCGGATACTACCAGGTCTACCATATTCTTTTGGTTGGTTTGCAGCTCAAATTTTACTTTCGGGTTGTTGCTTACGTCGGCGGACACCAGTGTGATGCCGTTGCTGCCCGCATAGGGGGCGTAGGCGAAGAACGAGATTTTGTCGTTGGCGCCTGCCGGCCAGAATTTTACGGGGCTGTATACCCATGCGTTGCCGCTGCTGTTCCATGTCACTTTCTGGTTGTTCATGAATTCGGACTTTGCTCCGGCGGTGCTGTAAGCTCCGTTGGTCTGGTACGCCATTACCCCGAAGCCGGAAGTCTTTACAGCGGGAAGCCCGTTTTCCGCTCCACGGGCTTGCGCCGCGGTGTAGGTGTCGAAACCGATAGGCTTGTTGGCGTCCGGGTTCTGTTCGGTAATCTCATTTTCCGAACATCCTGCCAAGGCCATTACGATGATGGCCAGTGAGAATAAACTCTTTGCTTTCATAACTGAATGTTGTTTTTAGATTGATAAATTGTATCTTTAAATTAGTATCTTTAGCTTTGCGTCTTTAGGTTGATGAGCCGTATTTCTTAAATCGGAATCTCTGTATCGTTCTCTTGTCCCCATTCGTCTACATTGGCGTTGAATCCGGAGTCTTCCGAGATGGTCACGTCGGGCAGAGGTTCGGTGATGTCGGCTTCTATATGCAGGGTGGTGACGCCGCTGCCGTCCGCCTCTTCGTTCGCTTCGATGTTCTCCACTTCGCGCTCTATAACGGTGGTGTTGTCTTTCAGCAAGGCTCTTACCTTGATTTGCACTTCTTCGGTAGAGGGCAGTCCGAAGAGGTGGATGGTGCCGCTGAGCGTGCCGTTGGCGGCGAAGTCCTCGTCCGGGGTGATGTCCTCTACTTCAAACTCCTGCACGCCTTTCTCGGCGTTGTCCGTATTGCCGTCGTGCAGGTAGATGGAGAGGGGCACGCCGCTGAGTTGGCACGTGGCCTGCTTGAGGTTGTTGATGCCCGTGATGTGCAGCTTTACTTTCACCTTGCGGGTGAGGGGCAGGGGAGTGAATTGCAGCCGGCAGGCTCCGTCGGGACAGTCGGCCACGCTGCGTGCTCCGGCCGGGGCGTAGTTGCCCAGCATGTTGTCCGTCACTTCAAAGTCGCGTATCACGGCAGAAGCCAGCTTGCCGGGCGCCGCGGTGATGATTTTCGTTCCGTAGCGCGTCTCCGTTTGCAGGGCGTAGGCTTCGAGGGTGTGCAGTTGCTCCTGTCCCCGGAAGGCCATTGTGCCGAACTCGTCGAACGAGCGGTTGAATAGTATGGCGTCGTAGCGTCCATCGGGCAGGCGTACGGTAGTTTGCGTACGGTCTCCCATCAGTACGACGCGCGGTGTGCCTCCGTCCTGCGGATAGAAAATCAGGGTGGCTCCGTATTGGTTTTCTTCCTGCTGGTCGGCACGGCTCCAGTCGGCCGTCACGGTTATTTCGGCCTCCGTATAGAAGGTCAGTTCCCTTCGTTCGCAGGACGCCAGCCAGAGCGGCAGTAGCAAAAACAAAACTGTATTCTTCATTTATTTCTGTGTTTTAGTATTAACAATCTATCAGTTTTATTTCCGACAGATAGAGCCTTGTAATATAGTTGACCACTCCCAGTTTCTGCGCCATCTTTCCGTAGCGGGTGTAGAACGCTTCGGATGTGGGGTGGTTGCAGTTCAGGTGTCCGTTTATGGCTTCGAGCACTTCGAGCAGGGAGATTTCGCATAACGGGCGGCACAACTTGTAGGAACAGGTGGTGTATGTATCGGCGTCGGCATCTTCGGCTGCTTTTTCGTTTGCCTTTTCGTTTGCCTTTTCATTTGCCTTTTCATTTGCCTTTTCATTTGCCTTTTCATTTGCCTTTTCCTTGCGGCATATCATTCCTTTCTGTTCGAGGCGTGTGTATATGTATCGCAGCTCTTCGGGAGAGGTGCAGTGGCCTATCGCTTCATGCGGTTCGTGCATGGCGATGTCGTGCAGCAATGTTATTGCTATTTGAGTAAGAGGGGATAGCATATTCTTTTATTTTTTTGTTTTTTCCTGTAATCAGCCAAACGAGTGATATTTTCAGTTTTGTGGGGCCCAGCCAGGTGTACTCGCCGTTTTCCTGCCAGAGCAGGGTCCGGTGGTTGTCTCGGGAGTGGTAGTGGCGATAGTCGGTTCGGAGCATTCCGATGCCGATGTTGTATTCCAGTCGGAGATTGCGGGCGATGCTGTGGGCGTAGCCGTAGCTCACTCCGGCGGCAATGAAGAATTCTCCCTGATAGCCGTTCTTGTCCCATTGCAGGTCGTATTTTCCACCGCCCGCGTAGAGGCCGAGGAAGTGTCCGGTGAGTACGTCGCGTCCGCTCCTTTTGCCCGGCCGGTAACGGACTTCCAGTCCGCCCATGAGTATTTGCAGGCAGTATCTGTCATCGTTTATCAGCCACCAGGGGAACATGTATTCTCCGTTGAGCGACCAGCGTTTGCCTATGGGGACTTCCAGCTCGATGTTGGGCATGAGCGCCGCATCAAAGAGGAGATTGGTTTTTACCGCGAAGTAGGGGGTGACGGCGGGATTTACCGGGTGCTATTGCGTTGGCGCTGCCTGTTGTTTGGGGCATTGCCTTGTTACTTGCGTGGCTACCGGTGATTGCTGTG
>ENA-OQAB01000729-OQAB01000729.1-human-gut-metagenome-genome-assembly--contig:-NODE-729-length-16945-cov-3.795041_pt1 | contig 16945 bp, 14 predicted proteins | sample MGYA00242490_ERZ504517 | MGnify/ENA primary metagenome ERZ504517 (study PRJEB26092, sample SAMD00036298) | human gut metagenome | host: Homo sapiens | study: EMG produced TPA metagenomics assembly of...
AACGTGAACGACTCCTGCACCAAGTCGAAATTCGACAACCTGTACGGTTGCCGCGAGTCGCTGGCGGACGGTATCAGCGGCGACCGACGTGATGATTGCCGGCAAGGTGGTGGTCGTTTGCGTTACGGCGATGTCGGCAAGGGCTGCGCCCGTTGATGCGTTCGTGACGGAGCCCGGGTCATCGTTACGGAGGATCGACCCGATCTGCGCTTTGCAGGCCGCGATGGAGGGTTTCGAGGTGAAGACCGTCGAGAGTGCTCTGGCCGAGGGTAATATTTATGTGACCTGCACGGGAAACTGCGACATCATCACGCTCGAGCACATGCAGCGGATGCGCGATCAGGCCATCGTCTGCAACATCGGCCATTTCGATAACGAAATCCAGATGGCCCGTCTTGAGGCTTCGGATGCCGTGCGTACCAACATCAAACCGCAGGTGGATAAGTTCACCTTCCTCGACGGCCATTCGATCTTTATCCTGGCCGAAGGTCGCCTGGTGAATCTGGGGTGCGCTACGGGACATCCTTCGTTCGTGATGAGCAATTCGTTCACTAACCAGTGTCTGGCGCAGATCGAGTTGTGGCAGAAGAAACTGGAGGTGGGAGTGTATCGTCTTCCTAAACATCTGGACGAGGAGGTTGCCCGGCTGCATCTGGATAACCTCGGTGTGGAGCTTACGCAGCTTACGAAAAAACAGGCCGACTATATCGGCGTACCGGTCGAGGGTCCTTACAAGGCCGAGCATTATCGGTATTAAAAATAGATCGGGTTCCGTTCGGTGCCCGAAAATAAACCCGGCGTCAGTTTATCTGACGCCGGGTTTATTGTTTCGGGCTGCGGGCGATTGGTCGAGTAAGGTGCATCCGAAACAGGACGTACCGCTTGCTTTGCCTCCGGGGAAAGGAGGATAAAAAACGTCTTCGGAAAAATCCGAAGACGTTTTGAATGATCGGGTCGGTGGAATTAATAGCCGAACATCTCCTTTTGGCTCACGATCTGTACCGTGCCCAGCTTGCGCAGGTAATCCTGGTCGAGGTCTTTCAGGTCGCCGAGGATGCAATAGGTGTATTTGCGGTCCTTGATCCACTGTTCCTGGGCGGCTTTGAGGTCGGCGAAGGTCATGTCCTGGACCTTTTCGAAGATGGCTTTGTTGCGGTCTTCCGTTACGCCCAGATCTTTGTTGGCGATGTATTTCCAGAGCACTTCGTCCTTGATCGTACGCGAGGTCCGCAGATTGGTCAGTACGGCTTCTTTGGCCAGTTTGAAGGCTGCTTCCGATTCGGGCATGTTGTTGATGATCTCATCGAATGCGTCGATGGCCTGGGCCATTTTGTCGTTTTGCGTGGCGATGATCGCTGCGAAAAGATAATTGTCGTCCAGGTAGCTCGGATTGATCCACTCCGTGAAGGCCATGTAAGCCAGGCTGCGGGATTCGCGCATCTCCTGGAAGACGATGGCTCCCATGCTGCCGCTGTTGTATTCGTTGTACAGTTTCAGAGCGGGATCGACCGCTACGTCGAATTTTTTGCCCAGGTTCGAGTACTGGAGGAAGTAGAGCTGCGGCGCGTTGTAGTTGGCCAGGCAGACCTTGTTCTGTTCCGTAGGCTGGAACGCGATATTTCCCCGAGTCAGCGGTTCGAGCACTTCCGGCGTTTGGTGGTGTGCTTTCAGGTCGGCGAGCAGCCCGGCTTTGTCCTTAGGACCGTAATAGAGGATGGTGTGCTGCTTTTTCAGCAGGTCGCGGACCTTGCCGATCAGTACGTCCGACGTGAGCGCTTCGAGCTGCTCGTTGTTGAGGGTCGTGCGCTGGATAGCTTCTCCGCCGAAGAAGGCGAAACGCTGCAAGGCTGCGAAATTCGCTTCCTGGTTCAGTTTGTTGTCTGCACGTTTTTTCAGCAGGTCGGCCTTGTAGTTGGCGAGAATCTCTTCGTCGCCCTGTGCATTGGCTACCAGGTCTTCGAAGATATCCATGACCTGTCCCATGTTTTCGCTCAATCCCTTGAAGGTTATCGCACAGCGGTTCTGACTGGCCGACAGGTCGTAGTAGCAGGCGATGTCGTAGAGTTCGGATGCGATCTCCGCAGCTGTCTTGGCCTGGGTGCCGAGGTAGTCGATATAAGCGAAGGCATTGTTGAGCGCCGGATCGTTCAGCACGCCGGTATCGAAGAGGTAGGTCAGCGAGAAAAGGTCGTTGATGTCATTTTTCTTATAGAGGACTTCGAGGCTGGAATCGGTTTTGAAAATCTCCATATCGCGGTTGAAATCCACGAATACGGGTTCGATCGGAGTTACCGTCGAATTTTGAATTTCGGTCAGGAATGCACTCTGGGTGTCGCGGTTCATCTGGATCGGGGTGAGGGCCGGTTTGGCGATCTTCTGCACGCTGGGGTCCTCTCCCTGGCGTTTGTAGATAATGCCGTAATTCTCGGTGCCGAGTTTTTCATTGGCCCAGGCCACCAGTTGTTCCTTGGTGATGGAGCCGATGCGGTCGAGCTTGGTCACTTCGTCGCTCCAGGGAATGTCGTTGTAGAAGGACGAAAGGTACATTTCGACACGTCCCACGTTCGTCTCTTCCTCGCGCATGGTCGATACTTTCAGGTTGTTTACGACCGCCTTGATCAGCTCTTCGCTGAATTCGCCGTTGCGGAGTTTCGCTACCTCTGCGAGCAACAGATCCCGGACCTCGTCGAGGGTCTGACCCGCTTTCGGAAGACCTTGCAGCACGAGGGCTCCGTAGTCGGCCCGCTGATCCGGGTACGAGAAGGCGTCGAGTACTTTCTGTTGCTGCATCAGGTCGAGGTCGATCATGCCGGCCTGTCCGTTGTAGAGGATCCGGCTGGCCAACAGCAGGTATTCCGCATCGTCCGATGCGGCGTTGTCCGTGCGCCATGCCAGCGTTACGTTCGCGGCGTCGGGACCGTAAACCTCCTTGACGATGGGTTTGGTGATCGGGGCTTCGGGTTCGAAGGCGAGCTGCGGGATATTCTCGTTCGGCTGCATATCGCCGAAATATTTGTCGATCGTGGCGATCATCTGGTCGGGATCGAAGTCGCCCGAAAGCAGGATGGCCATGTTATTGGGCACGTAATATTGCGTGTGATAGTTCTTTACGTTGGTAATCGACGGGTTTTTCAGGTGTTCCTGCGTGCCGAGTACGGATTGTTTGCCGTAGGGGTGGTTCGGATAGAGCACTTCGCCGATCGTGGTGTAAACCTTACGGTTGTCGTCCGTCAGGGACATGTTTTTCTCCTCGTAGATCGTTTCGAGCTCGGTGTGGAATCCGCGGATCACGACGTTCTTGAAGCGGTCGGCCTGGATCCTGGCCCAGTTCTCGATCTGGTTCGAAGGAATGTTTTCGATATAGACCGTCCGGTCCATCGAGGTGTTGGCGTTGGTTTCCAGAGCACCGATCGCCGACATCAGTTTGTCGTACTCGTTGGGGATGGCGTATTTCGAAGCTTCGTAGCTGATGCTGTCGATCTGACGGTAGATTGCCGCACGCTCCGCATCGTCGGTCGTCTTGCGGTAAACCTCGAAGAGCTGTTCGATCTGGTCGAGCAGGGGCTTCTCGGCTTCGTAGTTGCTCGTGCCGAACTGTTGGGTGCCCTTGAACATCAGATGTTCGAAATAGTGGGCCAGACCGGTCGTTTCGCTCGGGTCGTTCTTGCCGCCGACTTTCACGGCGATGTAGGTTTCGATGCGCGGTTCTGCCTTATTGACGCTCATATAGACTTTCAGTCCGTTATCCAGCGTGTAGATACGGGTCTTGAGCGGGTCGTTCTTGACCGTTTCGTACGTGTACCCGGATGAATCGGTACAGGCCGTGGTAAGCAGCGCGAAGGCCGTTGCCGCGATTAATAACAGAAATTTTTTCATACGGTTTATATTTTAGAATGTTGTTACGATCCAGTTTTTTACGACAGGGTAGGTGTCCGACCAGACGAGGCAGATCATCCAGATGGCGGCTACGAGCTTCAATCCCGTACCTGCGATGAAGGCGAGGAAAGAGCCGAAGCCCGAACGGAACGCCTTGGCCGAGTCGCTGCGGTCGTGGATTAGCTCGCCGATGACCGCGCCGAAGAAAGGGCCGAGGATGACGCCGACCAATCCGCCCGCGAAAAATCCGGCGATCATGCCGACGGTCGCCCCGATCGACCCTGCCCGCGTACCGCCCACCAGACGTGCGAAATAGCCGGGCAGGAAGTAGTCGATGACCGAAACGGCCACTGTCACGGCCAGCCAGATCCAAAGTGTCGCGGACGATATTTCGGAATAGCTGCAAAAGGAGGCGCAGAGTAATCCCACGTAGCTCAACGCTACGCCCGGGATGATCGGAACGATACATCCGACGATGCCTGTGATCGAAAACAGGAATGCTGCGATCGAAAGCGCTATGTCCATAAAAATGCGGCCGGCAAAATAGGTTGCATCGTTTTTTTCGGTTCTCCGTCAGGCTGTGCCGAACTTGTTTGGCGTATGTCCTCGCTTTTCGGGAACTTTTATGCAAATATATGGGTTATCGACTGCGTCACCAAATATTTAGGGGCATTTTTGACGGTTCGTACCGCGTATGAAAAAATCCTGCCGTTGCGGGGCAGGATTTTCGATCGTTTGCCGGAGTTTTCTACCGGATCAGCTTGTTGGTTTTCGTATCCGGGAATATCACCCAGGGCTTGAAGGCTTTGGCTTCTTCGAAATCCAGCAGGGCGTAGGAGGCGATGATTACGACGTCGCCCACCTGCACCTTGCGTGCGGCAGGGCCGTTCAGACAGATCGCACCGCTGCCCCGCTCTCCTTTGATAATATAGGTTTCGAGGCGTTCGCCGTTATCGACGTCCAGTACCTGTACTTTTTCGCCTTCGATCATGTTGGCCGCATCCATCAACTCCTCGTCGATGGTGATGCTGCCCACGTAGTTCAGGTCGGCCTGTGTGACCGAAACGCGGTGTATTTTGGATTTGAGAACTTCGATCTGGAATTTCATCGCAATTTGATGTTATCGATTAAACGAATATCTCCGGCCTGTACGGCGATGCAGCCCTGTATAGCCGGGCTCTCTTCCCAGGTGCGGACCTGCTGCATGGTCGCCGCATCTACGACCTGAAAGTAGATTACTTTCAGCAGCGGATTGCTCTCTACCTGTGCCGTAACCCAGGCTGCGAGCTGGTCGGGTGTCGTCTGATGGGATTTTTCGACCGCAGCCTTCAATACCTTATATATATAAGGGGCCGCCGTCCGGTGATCCGTATCGAGCAGGGTGTTGCGCGACGAAAGCGCCAGCCCGTCCTCTCCGCGCACGATCGGGCAGGGGATGATCTCGACCGGAATGCGCAGTTGGCGTACCATTTCGCGGATTACCGCGATCTGCTGGAAGTCCTTCTCGCCGAAATAGGCTTTGGCAGGTTTCACCAGATCGAAAAGCCGACTCACGACCTGTGCCACGCCGTTGAAGTGGCCGGGTCGGGTCGCACCCTCCATCACTTTGTCGATCATGCCGAAGTCGAACGTGCGGGTGTCGGGTTCGGGATATACCTCCTCGACCGAAGGCATGAAAACATAGTCCGCACCGACCTCTTCGAGCAGGCGCAGGTCGGCTTCCGGGGTCCGGGGGTAATTTTTCAGGTCGGTTTTGTCGTTGAATTGTGTCGGATTGACGAATACGCTCACCACGACGGTCGCACACTCCCGGCGTGCGCGTTCAACCAGCGAACGGTGTCCTGCGTGGAGCGCACCCATGGTCGGGACGAATCCGATGCCGGACCGGTTCCGGCTGCCGAGTGCCCGGCGCAGTTCCTCGCTGTTTGTGATTGTTTCCATTTTCTTGGTTTGAAAAGTTAGTCGTATTGACGGCGGCAAAGGTAGAAATAACAATTAAGAATCGGAAGAGAAAAATTCAAAAAATGGGAAGAGCGCTCCATCTCTCCGAATCCATGCGGTCGAAAGGCGATTCCGGGTTTGGCAGGTTTCTTGCGGATACCAGGTAGAAACTTAAATTCGTATTATTATGGCAGATAAAATTTATGATGTCGGTCGATTCCGACACTCCATCGACAATTGGCAGCTCTCCATGTTGCTCGGTATTATTTTCTTCATCGTGGGCATCGTCGTCTTTTTCGAGCCGGGCGGCACTTATCTCGCGCTTTCCGTGCTGTTCGGGATCGTCGTGATTCTCTCGGGCGCTTTCGAACTGTATTTGGGTACGAAGGCTCCCACCGGGTCGGGCATGGGATGGTACATCGCAGGCGGTGTAATCGAAATCCTGCTGGGTATCCTGCTGCTGTGCACCCCGTCGATGCTCTTCACGATCCTGCCGTTCGTGCTCGGCTTTTGGCTCCTCTTCCGGGGATTCATGGCCGTCGGCGTCGCCAGCGAGATGATGGGTGTGGGTATCAAGGGCGCCGGCTGGACGATGACGCTGGGTATTCTCGTGATTATTTCCGCGTTTCTCGTTCTGTTCAATCCGATTATCGGTGTCGGTGTAGTCGTGTTCTGGGTGGGATTGTCCCTGCTGCTGGCCGGTGTCGATTTGATTGCACACGCTGTCACTCTGCGGCGGTTGCGCAAGGAGCTGTAACGGTCGATAATGTTCCGATTCGTCTTCGGCCTGGCAATATTTTGCCGGGCCGAAGCGTTTTTTATACAGATTCCCGATGAATTCCCGGCAGCACGATCAGAATGTCTTCGATCTGTCTTTTGTTCTTTATGTCAAAAAATTGTTAGAATATAGCCGTTGGTTTCATTTTTTTGTTTATCTTTACAATAATTTTAAGAAAAGACTTGAAATAGAGGTGTCGCGGCGTGCCGTTTTCTGCCGGGAGAGAGGAAGCGTCAGGGAATTTATAGTATTGAAGAATGAAATAAACGGAGAAGGGCTTGTGCGGTTGAATATGCGGGCTGTCGAATACGGCCCGATAAAACGGAGCCCACTATCTGCTTCCAAAACGGATACGGTCCTTGAACGGATGTCGGAAGCGGCTTTTCAAGATATTATTTGATGTACTTCCTTGGAGGCGTAGTGTCTCGAGTCCTCTCCGGGGAGGGCCCGCGGTAGCAGAATTACAGATGCACCCAAGTCACGAATAGGTGACCATTAGATAATGGTACATTACTATATGATATGATTGCAGTTAAAAAATAGAACTACTTTTATTCATCCGAAGGAGGGGCGGTTTTGATCGTTCGGCCCCGAGTTCATAAATTAATTAATTTAGGGATAGTCATTTAATTCCTTCAATTTGAATTAACCAGCAGACTTTCCCTTATTTTTCCGATCATACTCATCGTTTTTTATATCATCGGCTCTGTTTTTAGGGCCGATTTTTTCATTTTCAGTCACGTCTGGAGCTACCACTCCCGTAAAGTCGTGTTCCATGCGTGGAACATCAGGCTGCAAGAGCTACTTGGACTGACTCTCGTCTTGCAAGGTTTACCACATTTGCTGTGTGGATACCGAAGAAGATCAGCATGATCTCTGTCGATTTTATCCTTGCAGCAATCTTTCGCAGACCATAATGCTCCTTCTGAGTTCCAAAAGAGCCTTCCATTGCTGTAGCTCGAACGCGTGCAAGTTCTCGTTTAGTAGCGTTCTTAACTTCATTCTTTCCAGTTCGTCCTTTCTGAGTGAATGAGGTTTCAATACCATTCTCCTTGCAGAAAGTTCTGTTGTCATTACCCGAGTAACCCTGGTCGCCACCTATCTTTTTTACATCAACGCCTGTAAGTTTCTTCGACAATGACACACAGTGCTTAAGTCTCGTTCCTTCATTGAATGCATTGAATGATAGCTTCTCAATAAACGATATTCCGTCAATCAATATGTTGTTGCACTTCGCTCCAAATTCGACTATCTTGGTCTCCTTGCCTCTGACTATCGGTCTGATGTAAGGCTTGCTGAGACTTACAATACGGTTAGGGATACTCTCACGAGAGTCACCACTCTTGAAGTGGTTCTTCTGCTGACGATATACCCTTGTGACAGTCTCAAGCATATCCAACTGCTTGTAATTCAATAGTTCTTCATCCGGATGGACGCGCATCTGTCTGCGGATTTCTCCCAGTATCTTGCCCAGCAATGCAAGCAGTCTCATTATCATCTTTCTGGTCTGCTTATGAGTATGTTTGCGCTGCTTCCTATATGCCAGGTTCGCCTTGTCGATATCATTGTACTTTGTTCTCATTCGATGCTCACCAAGCTGAGAACTGATACCGCACATCATCTTGTATGCTCTATCTACACATTCCCAAAGCAACTTCACGTCAGTTGGAAAGCGCATCAGGCTTTCATAGCAGCTGGCATCTGTATAGACAGTATCAAGGTTCTTCATGTACGGCTTCCATGCATCTGCAAGTACCTTCTGCTGCTCCTGAATCTTCAGTTTCTTGGACAATTCTACCAGAATGCTGTCGATCAGCTTGTAGTTTGTCAACTGGTTCTCAGGACTGATCCTGATCCCGCAGAAGATCTGATAATGGATGTTTCCATTCAACGCATCCATCAGCTTCGGAGCTGACAATCCTGTATACATCTTCAAGAACGCCAACGCCACCTTGCCCTCAGGTGTGAAGAAGGACTTTCGTCCTCGCTTCACTCTCAAACTCTTCGGCTTCTCTTCTACTAAACCGAACGATATCGCCATCTCTCGAAGAGGAAGAAGTGACTTGATCCGTCCAAGTTCCGATGTTTTGAAGCTCTCTTCGTATCGCTGATAAAAATCAAACTCTGTAAATGCAATCTCTTGCTGAATGTCAGATAAATTTCGTACTTTTGCCATGAGTTATTTTTGCTCATTTCCTCCGAAAGTCACTTTTCCAGGGTGTTCGGAGGAATTTTTAATTCCTGTAGCTAAGATATGAAATTTTTATCACATTGACAATCAATTTGTTATAATTTTAAGCCTATTTCGCGACTGTCCCTATTTACGGTAGCGATACCGGAAGTGCTTTCACAAAAAATCATTAACCAGTATGAAAAAACTAACGCTTTTGTTGGTGTCTTTTTTTCGCGGTTTTCGCTTTGGGCCTCACGGGTTGTAGCGACGACCCGGATGTGAAACAGGAGACACCAGTCATTAAGGCCTCGAATCCCGCAGACATCGCAGCCGTTGCGGGTAAGGTAACAGTACCTTACACCGTGGATTATGCCGTAGATGGTTGTTCTCTCGATGTGACGTGGGATGCGACTTGGCTGCACGATCTGTCGGTCAGTGCAGATAAATTCACTCTTCAGGCAGACGCCAATCCGGGTGCTGCGCGGGAAGCTAAACTCACGCTGACTTACCCGGAGGCAACGAGTGTGGAATTGACGGTTCGTCAGATGTCTGCTTCGGAGTCTATTTCGATCAGTCCGAAGACCTTGTCGTTCTCGTACAAGGGCGGCGAGGAGACTGTTACCGTTACCAGTTCGAAATCCTGGACGCTGGAAGGTAGCGCAGATTGGGTTGAGGCGGACAAGACGGAAGGCGAATCTGGCGAGAGCGTCGTGAAGTTTACGGTTTCTACGACCAATGAGACAGATGCGGCCAAGGAGGTGACATTCAATTTCGTAAGTGGCAGTGAGAAGGCCCCTCTCAAAATCCAGCAGAATCAGGAGGGGAAGCTCATTATCGACGAGGATTCGAAAACGATATCTGTGTCCAATACGGAGCAGAATGTAACGGTGAAACTTCAGACGAACATCGAGCCTGTGACGGCTACGATCGAGGAGGGAGTCGATTGGATCGAGGCTGTGGATACCCGCGCTATGATCGACAAGGAGTTCTCGTTCAAGGTGTTGGCGAATACGGAGGGTGGCCCGCGTGACGCGACGATTATCTTCAAGAATGCAGATGCTTCGGAGCATATCGTAATCAAGCAGGCGGGCAAGGAACTGACCTATCCTGCCGTGATTCCCGATAAGGTGCTGAAGACCTACATCATGACGAACTTCGATACGAATAAGGACGGTGAGATTTCGAAGGAAGAAGCCGAAGCGGTAAAGGCGATCGAGCTTACGGGGTCGGAGATCGCATCGATCGACGGTCTGGAATATTTCCCGAATTTGGAAACGGTCGATTTCACTACGCACCGTTTGTTAAAGGCCGATTTCTCGCAGTGTTATGCTTTGAAGGAGCTTAACCTGAGCAGCGGCGCCGGCCTTTCGTCGGTCGTGCTTCCTGCCAGCTTGGAAGAACTCTCCGTTATGTCGTGTAATAAGCTCAAAAAGATCGATCTTTCGGTTGCACCTAATTTGAAAAATCTCTATGCTTCGAGTGCTGGTTTCGTGGTCGCTCCCGATTTGAGCAAGAACACCAAGCTGGAAATCATCGGCTTCAGTTCGGCTAAATTCAGTACGATCGACGTTTCGAAGAACACGGAACTGAAGTCGCTGAATGTCGGCGGCGACGTGTTCAACAGTTTGGATGTTACGAACAATACAAAATTGACAAATTTGGCGGTAACGGGTACAATTACAACGCTCGATCTTACGAAAAGCGCACAGTTGGAAGTTCTGAATATCAGCAACACCAAGATTTCAGAGATCGACGTAACGAACTGTCCTTATCTGCGTTCGATCGACTTCGGCAGCACCCCGATCGTCGAGATCGACCTTTCGAGAAACCTGCTGCTGACTTCGGCATTGGCATATATGGCGAACTCCCTGAAAACGGTTTGGTTGAGTAAGGGGCAGACGATCGAGAGCACGTCGAATATCGAGAGCTTTATCCAATACAAGGATTATGAGGCAGGGCCGGATGCTATCGCTAACATCGAAGACGAAGCGTATAAGACTTATCTGCTGACTTTCGATAAGAACGGGGACGGTAAGCTCGACAAAACCGAGGTCGAGGCGATCACCGAGATCAATATCAAAGGTTTGGGTATTAAGTCCCTTAAAGGTGTGGAATATGTCAATTTCACGAATGTGCGGAAACTGGATTGCTCGGACAACGAGCTGACTGAGCTTCCTGTTGCCGGATTCTTCACCAATCTCGAGGAGATTGATTTTTCGAACAATCAACTGACCGGGCGAATCGAACTGAATAAATGTAAGAAGTTGCGTATTCTGAAAGGTAGCGGCAATATGCTCGAGGAGGTTGCTTTCGAAAACTCGGTATTGGAGTCTGTCGATTTGAGTAACAACCAACTGACCCGCTTCCAGTGTTCGTATAATACGAGTACTTTGAAAAGCGTAAATGTGGCGAATAATTTGTTGAGCGAGTCTTCCGGTTTCAGTTGTTCCGACAATGCGGTTCTTACGGATTGGAACGTAAGTAATAACAATCTCAAGTATGTTTATCTCCATTCGACTCCGATGTTGGAGAATTATAATGTCAGCGGAAATCCGCTTGTGGAACTTACTTTGTTTGGTGCCGGTTACGGGACAGCTTTGAAGACGCTCGATGCGAGCAATACTGCATTGTCGAGTCTGGATATTTCGGGTAATATGTCGTTGCAGTCTCTGAATGTAATGGGGTGTGCGACGCTGACCAAGATATTTGCCGGAACTCTCGACGTGGAAGCTATCAATATCGAGAAGGAGAGCTATACGATTATCGAAACGAGTACGATTGTCGATGCGATCAAAGATAATGCATTCCGTGAGTTCCTGATTGAGACCTATGGTTCCAATGGGGGTATTACGCAGGAGGAAGCTGATCGGGTTACGGATTTGGAGCTTAATGCCGACAATGCGGCGGAAGTGAAGTCTTTGGCTGGTATCGAATATTTTCGGAATTTGAAGACGCTGAAGGTGTCTGGGTTGGAGTCTTTGGATGATACGAATTTGGCTGTTGGTAATATCAATTTGACTTCGGTTGATATTTCGTTGGTGAAAGGTTTGACGGCAATCGATTGCAACGGTCTTCAGAGCCTGACGACTTTCTCCTTGGTGGTGACAGGTGCGGCCGGTACGGAGGTTGGGCCGAAGCGTGTCGAACTGGATAAATGTCCGAAGATCGAATCCGTGACGGTAAAGGATTGTCGGGCGATTGTTGCTGTGACCGTAACTGGTTGTACGGAATTGACTTCTCTGAATCTTTCCGGCTCTTATTTGGAGAAGTGGGAGAGTGAACCTAATAGTGGTAAATGGATCTATCCTTCGATAAATATCTATACCAATACAAAGTTGACAGATCCTGCTAATTTCATTCCTGCGGCTAATCTGGTCGATATTTGGGCTACTTCGGCGCAGATCGAAGCATTCCAGAAGTATTTTGAGACAAATTACAAGTGGACCGGTACTTGGCATAGTAACGATGAAATGCCGTCCGCATCGGTCGTTAGATAATTGAAGCCGTGTCGGGCATCGATGTCCAGATATGCGGAACGCTAATTGGAGTCCCGGTCGGAAAATACCGACCGGGACTTTTTTGTTCGGTTGTGGACGATATGTGGTGTGGAACGTATTTTGTCTGAAAAACGAAATAACCCGAAAGGGTTGTGTGTCGGATTGAACCAGTTGCGGTCGGTTTTATCGGAGCTGGTCGGACTGTTGGGGGACCGATGTTCCGTGTTTGCCGGGGATGAATATTTGTTTATCCTTGTCGAAGATAGGAAGCGGTTGGGCGATTTTTGTGTATAAGTCTGTACGATTGTTCTCATTTTTCTCTGTCTTCGATTTGGATCGGATAATTGGATATTTCATTGCGACAAAATGCAAATAAATTTGCTTTTGTACCCGGCTTATTCGTATCTTTGCAAAGATGCGCGAATCGAGGCCGTGTGTTTCGTTCGTGCTGTTTTGTAAAATCCCGTTAAACCGACGACCTGGTGCCTATGAAGACCCGATTGAGTGCAATTTGTTTGACTTTAACCGCAACGACGATGATTTCCTGCCATGAAAAGAAGACGGAGGATGCTCCCTGGATCCTGGACCGCTTCGACGATATTAAAATTCTCCGCTACGAGGTGCCGGGCTTTGCCGAGCTGCCTCTCCGGGAGAAAGAGTTGATCTACTACCTGGCCGAAGCCGCCAAGTGCGGCCGCGACATCATGTTCGACCAGAATTTCAAATACAACCTTCCCGTGCGCCGCACGTTGGAGGTGATTTATGAGAATTACGACGGTGACCGTACGACGCCCGAATGGAAAGCGCTGGAGAAATACCTCAAAAAAGTGTGGTTCGCCAACGGAATTCATCACCACTATTCCAACGACAAGTTCGTACCCGAATTTCCGAAGGAGTATTTCCTCGCGGTTGCCGAGTCGATCCCCGTCGAGAAGTTCGGCGACGAGCTCAATGCGCTGCGGGCTGTGGTCTGCGAGGCGATTTTCAACCCCGAACTTTATAAGACTCAACTCAATCAGGCTGAAGGTCAGGATTTGGTGGCCACTTCCGCCAACAACTATTACGAAGGCGTGACACAGGCCGAGGCCGAAGATTTCTATCGTGCCATGGCCGATCCTGCCGACCCCGAACCGGTCTCCTACGGGTTGAATTCGAAGCTCGTGAAGGATGAGGACGGAACGATCCGCGAGCGGGTGTGTATAATGATACATACTCCATGGATGTCAAAGGTAGCTTGAAACGTACTTCCGGACAGTTGTTGGTGAATGTTTACCCGTTTCCTCACGCTTCTTCGTTCTTCGTTGCGGCCGGCGCCTATTTCGGTGGTTCTTCCTTGGTGAAGATAGAAGGGCATAGTGATAAGCTGAAAGACCTGATCGCCCAAGGAGAAAGTGCGGGCATAGTTATCGGTGATTATACGATTCCGGTGGATAATAACGGTAATGTATCCGGTGGATTGAAAGTGTCCGGTTTTCGTCCTTATCTAGGTCTTGGATTCGGTCGTGCGGTTCCTAAGAAACGGGTTGGCGTGATGTTTGAGCTGGGTGTGCAATTCCATGGCAAACCGGAGGTGTATACGGATTCAGGGGATGTAAAGGACTTGTTGAATGAGATAGACGAGGATGATACCTTTACGAAGATCATGGACAAGCTAACGGTTTATCCGGTCATGAAGATTCGTATTTGCGGAAGAATATTTTGATTGTCAAAGATAGTATAAGCTAAGAGTGGCGTTAATAATACGATGCCACTCTTTTTTTATGGCTAAACTTTCATTTATTTTGTTTATTTTTGCGCGCTGTTAGGGTCATAATTTTGATAAAAATAACTTTATATGAAAAACAAACATTTAGTGATGCTATTGCTATCATCTTGCTGTTTAGCGGCATGTGTGGATAGTAAGTATGATTTAAGCGATGTCAATACGGACGATGCGGTAATGGGTGAGTCTTGGGTAGCTCCCCTCGGTACGGGTTATGTAACGTCGGATGACGTTGTGAATGTAGAGAAAGTCCCTTCCATTCGGGAAGTCGACGGGGCTTACGTCATGATCTATGATGGAGAGATGAAGATTAAGGGGAAAAGCTTACGGGCCGCCTCTGGTAAAGTGGAGATCGCCTCGGAAGATATAACGACTGGGGATATCGATGGTTTGTTTGATGGCGATTTCGTTTTGGCGTTAACGAATCCCCATATTACATTAAAGTCGAATGTAAAGAATGCCTCTTTGGATTGTAGCTTGTCTATCGAGGCTGAGAACACAAGTAAAAAGGAGGCTACTTCCTCTGATTTTAACCTTGTCAACGGTGTCTCCTAATATTTGGATCGGCCCTCTTGATCCGAAGACGGATGCTTTTAAGTTTGTCAAGAACGAGAAGTTACCGGGAATCGTACAGATTGTTCCTCAAAAAATACATTTGTCTTGTCCGCTGATAGCAAACAATGGGCGAACGCTCCTGCGGATGCCTTGAGTGAGTTACGTTATGCGGTAGAGCTTCCGTTGACTCCGGCACCGGAATTTAGCGCCGTATCCGTCGAGCGGATCGAGGACGCTTTTGATGAGGATTTCGTAGACTATATTTTCTCGGACGGAAGCGCGAGGATCTATGGAGAGGTTACGAACGAGATGCCGTTCGATATGTCTATCGAGATGGTGATCATGGATGAGAACAATGTACCGGTAGATATCCAATTCCCGGCACAAGAGGTAAAAGGACAATCTGGAGAGGTTATCTTCGAGATCACGAAGGAGGATATGCCGAAAATGAAGGATGCACGTCATATAGACCTAAATTTACATTTAACGGGTAGAGATCAAGGCGAGGCTTTGAAGAAAGGCCAGAAAACGACCTTCAACTTGAAACTTAAGAAAGAAGGTGGTATCTCCCATTTGATCCCAGTACTAACCATTTAAATTACGAAAAAGAAAGATGAATACTATATATAATATGTATAAGAGAGGTCTGTGTGCTTTATGTTTATTGACCACTGTGGGAATGTCGGTATCCGCCCAGCAAATACGAACTTCTTACTTCATGCAATCTTCTACGGCACGCACGACGATGGAATCCGGCGTATCGTCCCGAGAGAGGCTATGTCTCCATTCCGGTATTAGGTGCGGTGGCGCTTCGTATGGTACGAACGGAATAGCTGTGGATAATTTTATTTATCCGAAGAATGAGCTGTGTCTGCTTCGGATACTGGACATTCTGGAGGAGGAAGGAATTCCGCACCGGATATTCGGCAAGGGAAGCAATATCCTTTGCAGCGACGATGATTATGAAGGGGCGATCCTTTGTCTGGACCGCTATTTTACTGATTTTTTCTTCGAGGAGGAAGGCTCCTGTCGGTACAGGCGGGTGCCAGCATCATCATGCTTGCACATGAGCGATGAAAAAATCCTTCAGCGGGCTGGAGTTTGCCAGTGGCATCCCCGGTACGCTTGGGGGCGCTGTTTCATGAATGCCGGTGCTTATAAAAGTGACATATCACAGATTCTGAAAGAGGTTTACATTTTAAAGGACCGCTCGATAGTTGTTATGCGCGTCGAGGAGCTGGAATACGCATACCGCCACTCGATATTCCAGAGTCACCGCGACTGGATCATCCTGGGGGCAAGACTGCAGCTGCAACTGGGGGATCAGAAGGAAATTCGTGATTTAATGGATTCCCGAAGAAAGCGCCGCATGGATTCTCAGCCGCTGGACAAGCCGTGTGCCGGCAGTATGTTTCGCAATCCTAAGGATCATCAGGCATGGCAGCTGATTGAAGAAATCGGTATGCGTGGAACACGGATCGGCGGAGCGATGGTTTCAGAAAAGCATGCGAATTTTATCGTCAATGAAGATCATGCAAGGGCAGAGGATGTAGTACAGCTGGTAGAAGTCATTCAGAAGGAAGTACAGGACCGCTTTTGGTGTTGAGCTGATTACAGAAGTGGAGAAATTCAATTGGAAGATATAAACGACCTTCTCTATGATGACGTCGAAGCGAAATACCTGGCCCTTCAGAATAAGAAAAAAGAACCGCAGGAAGAAAAAGACGAAAGAAACGAACTGCTGATTCTTCTGGTTGCTCTCGCGCTTGCCGCGCTGTACTTTATCAGTGATTTTTCAAAGGTGAAATCACTGGATGTAAGAGGAAATTCCTTCTATACGAAACAAATGGTTCTTCAAAAGGCAGGACTGACCTATGACAGCCGCTATATCGTCATCCCCCGCTTCTATCTGGAATGGAAGCTGGAGAAGGATGATCTGATTGAAGCTGCCACTGTACATAAGGAACTGGATGGTGCCATTACCATTGAAGTGAAAGAAAAGAGCATTGTCGGATATTATATCGATAATGGGAAAAACTATGCATTGGTGAATGACGGAAGCAGTCTGGTAATCGACAGCACCATGCTGGATACGATTGTGAATTATCCGCTCGTGGACGGCTTTACGGCTGCGGAGCGGAAAAAGCTTGCCAAAAGCTTTGGCGGAAAACAGAAGGTGGAGGATTCCATTGTGCAGATGATATCGGAAAATGGTTCCGTATGAAAACATCATATGACAAGCATATGGTGAAAAATCTCATGCAGGACGGCAACACCATTTTTACCTCCTATGAGTCCATGCCGCTGCTCAACGATTATCTGGGGACGCTGAAGCGTCTGAAAAAAAAGCAATGTCTGTTTAT
>ENA-OQAB01000730-OQAB01000730.1-human-gut-metagenome-genome-assembly--contig:-NODE-730-length-16939-cov-3.514811_pt1 | contig 16939 bp, 25 predicted proteins | sample MGYA00242490_ERZ504517 | MGnify/ENA primary metagenome ERZ504517 (study PRJEB26092, sample SAMD00036298) | human gut metagenome | host: Homo sapiens | study: EMG produced TPA metagenomics assembly of...
AGTGGCTTCGCCGCAAATTTTTGAAGATTTGTCAAGCGTTTTTTCTATTTTATTACAAAAAAAGAGTGAGCATACATTTTTGTATTACCCACTCTTTCAAGATTATCTTAACTTATTGACATTGATTAACCGACAGCCCCCTTGCACCACTATTTGTGTTTATATCCTGTGTACAGTGTCATAAAAAAGGCATCCTATCATTGCCCATGCCCAAAATCTATGTTTTTTCATATCTTTTCGCCTCCTGGTATGTGACTACAGCAAATCCTGCATACTCTTCAGGCTGATTCCAAGTGTTGACATATTATGGAACAATGCTGACGTAGTCGGCTGTAAGATTCCACTCACCCCAAGTAAAAATCAGTCCTGCATTAAAAGTAACAATAAATCGGTAATTTCTTTTGATTCGTTTCATCAGTCCATCGCTCAACTGCTTTAATATTACAAGTTCATATAAGTTTTCTGCACCAATCATAATGTCCGCAATTTCTCTTGCAAGCTCTGCTCCGTCACTGATTGCGACTCCTACATCAGCAGCCGAAAGCGCCGGTGAGTCGTTGATGCCATCTCCGATCATGATGACTTTTCTGCCTTTTGCCTTTTCTTTTTCCACAAAATCAGCCTTATCTTCCGGAAGTACTTCTGAATAATATTCATCTACACCGACTCTTCTTGCAATCGCTGCCGCAGTGTGCTCGCTGTCCCCTGTCATCATCACGATCTTTGAAATGCCTGATTCTCGCAGTATTTCAATGACATCTGCCGCCTCCTCTCGGAGAGGGTCTTCAATGCAGATGACTGCTGCCAATTCTTTTTCAATCGCAAGATACAGATGAGAGTATTCCACCGGAAGTGATGCAAAAAGCGCTTCTTTCCCCTCTGGGATCATACATTTTTCATCCTCAAAGACAAAATGATAGCTTCCGATAATTGCCTTTTTCTCATTGATCATCGTGGAAATTCCGTGTGCAACCATGTATTCCACTTTCGAATGCATTTCCTCATGATCCAATTTTTTCTTCTTGGCAGCGTTCACGACTGCTTTTGCCATAGAATGCGGAAAATGTTCTTCCATGCATGCTGCAATCCGAAGTAGTTCATCCGGATCTTCTCCATTGAACGAAACGACATCCACTACAGTAGGCTTTGCTTTTGTGAGTGTTCCTGTCTTGTCGAACACAATCGTATCCGCCTCTGCCGCTGCCTCTAAAAACTTACCGCCTTTTACTGTAATATTATGCACGCCTGCTTCTCGAATCGCTGAAAGGACAGAAATCGGCATCGCAAGCTTTAATGCACAGGAAAAATCGACCATCAATATGGACAGTGCTTTCGTGATATTACGTGTCAAAAGATAGGTCAGCGCTGTGCCCGCAAGTGTATACGGCACAAGTTTATCCGCCAGATGCTCCGCCTTGCCTTCCAATGCAGATTTCAGCTTCTCCGACTCCTCGATCATTGTGACTATTTTTTCAAATCGGCTGGAGCCGCCCACTGCTTTGACCGTAATCGTCACTTCGCCTTCTTCCACCACGGTTCCTGCATACGCAGAACTTCCTTGTACTTTTCTTACCGGTAGAGATTCTCCGGTAAGAGACGCCTGATTGACCATCGCCTCACCATCTGCCACTGTGCCGTCAAACGGAATGACATTTCCCATATGTACAACAACCTGATCTCCTGCCTGAATATCAGACACCGGAACAAGAATGTCTTGTTCCCCCTGTTTAAGCCATACTTTCCCCACATTCAACGACATTGTTCTCGCAAGATCATCCACTGATTTTTTATGTGTCCATTCTTCTAAAATTTCTCCGATTCCCAGCAGGAACATGACCGAACCTGCCGTATCAATATCATTTCGTAAAATGGAAACCCCAATCGCTGTTGCGTCAAGAACCGGAACTTCAATCTTTCCTTTACACAACACCTTTAAACCCTTATAAATATACTTTAACGATATTGCCGCCGTATAAAGGGCATTTACCGGATATGGAAGAAACCATTTTCTTGCATACCGGAACAAAACTTTATTGATTAACTTTTCCTGATAAGCAGCGTTTAACGCCCTGCCGGAATTTTCTAAAAGTCCCGCCGGCACCTCCGTCTTTTCATAAGAAAATCTCTTCATTTCTTCTATAATGACCTCTCGGTCACCGGTATAGCGAATGACAGCATCCTGCGTGCGCTCATACACTTTCGCTGATGAAACCGTTTTCATGTTGGTTAAAAAATACAGCAAAATATCTGCCTGCTCATAAGTCATTCTGTTTTGCAGAAGATGAATTCGCATTCTGCCTTTCATCTCATGTTTTATGATAAATCTCACTTGCTGTCGCCTCTATTCTGCCACTGTCTCTTCCACAGCTTCTTCCGTAATTTCTTCTGTCTGTGTCTCTTCAAACTCCTGCTCTTCTTTTACTGCTCTTTCTTCATTGATTGCTTTTGCCTCTTCGTAGATGTCTTCTGCATTCTCCTGAATAGTAGTTGCAGTCTTCATGACACATTCTTTTGCTCTAAGCACCGCTGCCGTTCCATTTGTATAAAGTTTCTTTGCATCTTTGCTTGATAATAGCTTGATTCCTGCTGTCCCAAATAACACACCTGCTGCAAAAATTACCTGTTTTCTTAAAATTGATACCTTTTAAACAATCTAACATCATAAATACCTCCTAGAATAATTTTATCCATTGATTATATTCCCATGATTCGACAAATTCCAGTTTTTTTTACACTATCGATAAATTTTATCATTTATTTTCTCTACAGCAAAAAGGAGAATGCCACCGTCCAGTACTCCAAGACTGTGTCATTCTCCTTTTCTCCTACATATGTGGGCATGGCTGCAAGGCAATGTGTTTAATTTTCTGTTCATTCACATAACCGCATGCCTTCAGTCCCGCAAGCATCACCGACTGAAGCTTGTTTGATGACAGCCGGCACACAGAATGATCTTCAAACTCAATCACACATCCATTCTGACCGTCACACTCACATACATCCGAAATCCTATACATGTTTTTTCTGCTGATCGCTCCGATCTCCTCTAATGTATTTACCATTCTGTATATCGTCGCAATCCCAATCTGAGGATCTAACTGCGATGCGCGGTAATAGATTTCCTTACAGCAGGAATAATCTTCCTCCATAATAATATCAAGCAACATCAATCTCTGCTTTGTAATTCTGCATCCTCGTTCTTTCAGTTTTTGAATGATAGCCTCCTTCTGCATCCAGTCTCACTCCTCATCTTTAGTGACAATGTCCTCCACAGTGTTTACAGTCTCCACCACATTGAATTGATTTTCCGTTCTTCTTATCTCGAATCATTTTTCTGATAATCAGTGCTACGATTCCAGCTAACGCAATGCCAACAACTGCTGTTCCCATATTACCGCCTCCATTTCAAAATCAATCGGTCTGTCAATTATCTTGCTCCTACCATACCTTTCATATTGACATTTAATGTCTTGCTTTCTTTGTATGGTCTGACAAGCAGATAAATAAACCCAATTACTAATATAAACGCTACTACAGTTCCAGCGCCGAATGTTCCGGTGCTGATCAATGTTCCAATCTGGTAGATGCAAAGTGAAACAATGTATGCAAGACCTGTCTGGTATCCGATTGCAAACCAGAACCATTTTGCATTATTCATCTCTCTTTTAATCGCTCCCATCGCCGCAAAGCAAGGCGCACAAAGAAGGTTGAACACTAAGAATGAGTAAGCCGCAACCGCTGTCATACTTCCTGCAAGCTGTCCCCAGATCTCGATACCGTTGTCTGCATTTACCTCCGCAAATCCAAATAAAATACCAAATGTACCAACTACATTTTCTTTAGCAATCAATCCTGTAACTGCCGCAACTGCCATTTTCCAGTCGCCCCATCCAAGAGGTACAAAGATCGGTGCAATCACACTTCCGATGTGAGCTAAAATACTGTCGTTCAATTGTTCTGCCTCCAACATACCAAATGTACCGTCACCCCATCCAAAGTTCATCAAGAACCACAATACAATTGTAGATAACAGAATAATTGTACCTGCTTTTTTGATAAATGACCAGCCTCTTTCCCACATACTTCTAAGTACGTTTCCAACTGTTGGCCAGTGATACGCCGGAAGTTCCATTACAAACGGTGCCGGATCTCCCGCAAACATCTTTGTTTTCTTTAAAATGATACGGAACAGATGATTGCTGCGATTCCAACAAAGTAAGCACTTGGTGCAACCCACCATGCGCCATCGAACAACGCTCCCGCAATCAATGCAATGATCGGAAGTTTTGCTCCACATGGAATAAATGTTGTTGTCATGATTGTCATCTTACGGTCACGGTCATTTTCAATCGTTCTCGACGCCATGATACCCGGAACACCACATCCGCTTCCGATCAGCATCGGGATAAATGATTTTCCGGAAAGTCCAAATTTGCGGAAAATTCTATCCATGATAAACGCAACTCTCGCCATATATCCACACGCTTCCAAAAATGCAAGAAACAAGAATAACACAAGCATCTGAGGTACAAAACCAAGAACTGCTCCTACACCAGCCACAATACCGTCAAGAATCAATCCCTGAAGCCATCCTGCACAGCCGATACCGACCAGGAATTTTTCAATCGCAGGCGGAATGATTTCTCCGAACAATACATCATTAGTCCAATCTGTCACCCAAGTTCCAACCGTTGTGACCGAAATATAATATACAAGGAACATAACCGCCGCAAAGATCGGAAGCGCAAGCCATCTGTTCGTCACGATATGGTCGATCTTATCTGATGTTGTCATCTTATTCTGTTTATTCTTCTTGACACAGTCATGAATAATAGAAGAAATATATACGTATCTCTCATTTGTAATGATACTTTCTGTGTCATCGTCAAACAATTCTTCCATTTTTTGAATCTCTGCGGATACATCCGGAACAGATTTCATCTGTGCCTGAATTTTATCATCTTTTTCCAACAGCTTGATTGCAAAGAATCTCTTCTGTTCTTCCGGAACAGTTCCCGTCAGCATGTTTTCAACTGTCTTAATCGTATTTTCAGCATCTTCTGAGAATGCATGTACCGGCGTCATCGCTTTTTTCTTCTGCGCAAGCCCTACTGCCTTCTCCGCAGCTTTCTGAATTCCTGTTCCTTTTAATGCTGAAATCTCGACAACTTCACAGCCAAGCTCTTTGCTCAGCTTATCTGTATAGATCTTGTCTCCGTTCTTTTGCAGTACATCTACCATGTTGACTGCCATAATTACCGGAATGCCAAGTTCCATCAATTGTGTGGACAAATATAAGTTTCGCTCAATATTTGTACCATCTACGATATTAATAATGGCGTCAGGTCTCTCGCCAATCAAATAGTTTCTCGCCACTACTTTCCTCTAATGTATATTGGTGACAAAGAATAAATTCCCGGAAGGTCCATGATAATAACATCTTATGACCTTTCAGTTTCCTTCTTTTTTTCTACTGTTACTCCAGGCCAGTTTCCTACAAATTGGTTTGAACCAGTCAGAGCATTGAACAACGTTGTTTTTCCGCAGTTTGGGTTACCTGCTAGTGCTATCTTTACTGACATCTTCTCTCTCCTTTTTTATGTTTGTCGAATCTTGTTTTTATTAGTTTTAACTAACCATTTGCTAAAAAAATTATTCTACCTCTATCATCTCAGCATCTGCTTTTCTCAACGACAATTCATATCCTCTTACTGTTACTTCCACCGGATCACCAAGCGGCGCTACTTTTCTCACAAAAATCTCTACTCCTTTTGTGATCCCCATATCCATGATTCTTCGCTTCACCGGTCCCTCACCAGTCAGTTTCTTTACCTTGACGGTCTTACCGCAGGCTACCTCCTTTAACGTTTTCATCTCTTTTCGCCCTCTTTCATCACTAAACCATAATCTTGTTTGCCATATCTTTCCCAATCGCAACTCTGGAATCTTTCACATTCACAATCATGTTACCTCCGATTTCAGAGATTACGGTAACTACTCCGCCGGTAACAAAGCCAAGATTTTCTAAAAATCGTCTTGTCTCTTCTTTTCCACCGACTTTTTTAATTACATTTTCTTCTCCTGGATTCACCATCGTTAACGGCATCATACACACCTCTTCTTTCTGATAATGATAAACAATTTCATTTCACATGGTTAGTATACTCTAACGTTTATTAGATGTCAATATAATTTCTCTATTTTTTTCCATTATGGCAATCTTTACAGGGATATGATATAATGCTGTTAGGCATTATGTCTATGCATAATAGAGTGAAGGAGGGAAGCCTATGAAACCTTTTGTAAATGAATCCGCTGAGAATTATCTCGAGACGATTTTAATGTTGAGCAAAAAGTTACCGGTTGTCCGTTCTGTAGATATCGCAAACGAATTGGATTTTAAAAAATCAAGTGTAAGCGTTGCAATGAAAAACCTGCGTGAAAAGAATCATATTACAGTCACAGATGCCGGATTTATATATCTAACAGAATCCGGACGTGAAATAGCAGAGATGATCTATGAACGGCACCGTCTTTTGTCCGATTGGTTGATTCGCCTCGGCGTGTCGGAAGAGACAGCGAACGAAGACGCCTGCCGTATGGAACACGTGATCAGTGCAGAAAGCTTTGAAGCGATTAAAAGACATGTAAAATAAAGACGCCGGCAAACGCCGGCATTTTTATTGCTTTTCTCCATCTATGAACATCATGACAAACGCCATACCTAACATCACCACACAGACTATCAATGCTTTTTCAGACAAGTATTTCACACAGATATTCCCCAAAACTGCCCCCATTACAAAACAAAAAATAATTCCGTAATATAAAAACCCTTTTTTGAGATGCTCTTTTCTTTTCGAGCCCAAATACTCACACATCTGCTGTGTCGCGCTGCGCAGGTTTCCAATACACATCGTCGTCGCAATTCCATTTCCATGTATCTTCCGGAAACTCTCAACCTGTATCCCACAGGCAAGTGACGTCAGACTATTTGCCGGAAGATTGAACTTTTGCGGTATGAAACAGACTACAAATAATACAACTGCTTCACTTAACACCGACAGCTGTCTCCAGTGGAAAATACTTTTTCTTTAATCTTCATTCGGACAAGATCTGCAACTCCGATTCCGGTCACAAATGCAATGACCGGAATTAAATACCTGATTGCCATATCCCACTGTCTTTCCGACATATAGATACCAAATAATAAGATATTTCCCGTCTGGGCATTCGCAAATACCTTTCCTCTGCACATATAGGAATAGGCATCCATAAACCCTCCCGAAAGCGCAAGTATAATTCCAAGCCGAATGGACTCCGACATTTGTCTTGATCGTTTCACAGTACCACTTCTTTCAATTTTCTATTCTTTCCAAGTTGCTGAGGCAATCTTCTTAACAAGCGCAAGCTTTGCCCACTGCTCCTCCTCGGTCAGTTTATTTCCGATCTCACACGATGCAAATCCACACTGAGGACTGAGGTACAGACGTTCCAGCGGTACATACTCAGCCGCCTGCCGAATTCTTTCTTTGATTAGCTCTTCGCTCTCAAGAACCGGTGATTTTGTTGTAATAAGCCCAAGAACAACTTTTTTATCATCTGAAACAAATCTAAGCGGCTCAAATCCTCCCGAGCGCTCATCGTCAAACTCCAGATAATATGCGTCCACGTTCTCATTTGCAAACAGATATTTTGCCACTGGCTCATACCCGCCTGATGATGCCCAGGTAGAATGGTAGTTTCCCCGGCATACATGAGTTGTAATCACAAGATCCTCTGGTCTTCCCTCAATCGCAAGGTTGTTCAGGCGAAGATATTTTTCTGCCTCGCTTTCTATTGTAACACAATCCTGCTGTCTTGCCTCCCAATATTTTTTATCACAAAACATACCCCATGTGCAATCGTCAAATTGAATATTTCTGCAGCCTGCTTCATAAAGTTCTTTGATCACAGTGCGATATGCTTTCGCAATATCCTGAATGAGCACTTCCTCATCTGGATAAAATTTCACTGTATTTTTTCCATTTTCTTCTCGAAATAGCTCTGCCAGCAGCTGCGCCGGGGCAGGAATCGTCTGTCTTGCCACTGTGTTTTCATCTTCAAATTGTTTCACAAATTTAAAATGTTCTACAAACGGGTGACCCTCTCCACTGATCTTTCCGCTCACAGCAACGGAGCCGTGCGTAGTCTCTTCTCCATGGAAGAAATATCCATGATCCAGCTCAATATGCTCAACTCCATTTAATCCCCACATAAAATCCAAATGCCAGTAGCTTCTGCGAAATTCTCCATCGGTGATCACATGATATCCTGCTGCCTTTTGTTTTTCTACCAGATCACGAATCGCCTCATTCTCAACTTCTTCCAATTGTTTCTCCGATATTTTTCCACTCTCAAAATCTGCTCTCGCCTGCTTTAACTGTGCAGGTCTTAAAAAACTTCCTACAAAATCATATCGAAACGGTGCATTCTTACTCATATCTTCTACCTCCAAATACTTTTGTCTTACCCTCCGGTAATCTATGAAGGTATTATATCAGGACACAATAAATACGTAAAATATCCAAAAATATCTGTTAGCTATAACTTTTAGTTATATCAACTCTGTATTTTCGCCGATATTTCGTTTGAGTGCATCTATATATGCTATTCCTAAACGGCTGAAATGTGACTTCTGATGGCTCACATATCCGATATGCATATCCCCCTCTTTTTCAAGCGGCACTGCAACAATATTTCCCCCGTTCAGCTCCGAATCGATCACTCCGCTGCAGACAGTATATCCGTCCAACCCAATCAGCAGGTTAAACAGTGTCGCTCTGTCACGCACCCGGATATTTTTTATCCTCTGTACTGTACTGAAAATCTCCTCCGAATAGTAAAAGGAATTATGTTCTCCCTGTTCAAACGAAAGATATGGATACTCATGAAGCTCTTCCATTGTCACAGATTTTCGACTCGCCAGCGGATGTCTGTTGCTTATAAAAATATGCGGCTTTGCAACAAACAGTTCTGTAAACACAAGTTCCTTTACCTTCATAATTTTTCGCAGCACTTTTTCATTAAAATCATTCAGATACAGAATCCCTATCTCACTTTTCATCGCCGCGACATCTTCTATAATCTCATATGTCTGTGTTTCCCGAAGAGAAAAATCATATTGGGCGGTTCCATGCTCCTTGATCAGGTCCACAAACGCATTCACCGCAAACGAATAGTGCTGTGTGGAGACACAAAACTGCTGCTTTCTGCCGGATTTATGCATATACTTTTCTTCCAAAAGATCTGCCTGTTCAATCACCTGTCTTGCATATGCCAAGAACTGCTCCCCCTCATGTGAGACAACAATCCCTTTGTTTGTTCGCTCAAAAATTACAATTTCCAGCTCTTTTTCCAGCTCTCGAATTGATTTGGTGAGACTTGGCTGTGATATATATAATTCTGTTGCAGCTTCGGTCATCGTTCCCTTCTCCGCCACCATCGCCACATATCTCAACTGTTGTAATGTCATAGTTCCCTCTTATCTTTCAATCTCAAATGGTTTGTGAATCGGTGTTTCCATATCCCATATTTTGTATTCTCCATTCCAGTAGTAAGCCGGCTTACACTTACCACTTTTAAACACACGAATCAGGTCTTCCATCGTGCGCACCTCCTCCGGAAAATAAGTTGCAAAAAAGCCGATCTTTCCCGGTATATGACAGTCGCTTGAGCCAACAGTGACCAGTCCAAGTTCTCTTGCATAATCTGCCGCTTTTTTGTTTGCCTCAGGAAGTGTACTTCCGTTGAGCACCTCAACACCGTCCAGTCCCTTTACAATTCTCAGATTTTCTTCCAATCCCCGGTTATTATTGCGAAACGGATGTGCACTAAAACAGATTCCACCCTGCTCTTTCACAATATCGATAAACTTCTGTGCATCCACCCGCTCTTTCGGGTATTCCTCGATTCCTAAAGCCACGATATCCCCCTGCAGAGAAAAAAATTCAATTCCCACAAAATCGGAAAACCGGTTTTTTCCGAATATTCTTTTGCGTACTCTTTCAATCCCATATCATCGTGATCTGTAATGCAGATTGCTCCAAGTCCCCGCTCCTTTGCAAGCTCCACCATCTCATCCAATTTTAAAAAGCTATCTTTTGAAAATGTCGATTCGTGCATGTGCATATCTATAAACATGTTTTTTCCTCTTTTCTACGTTATCATTTCCAGAACAGTCCGACTGATGCCTTCCCATGAGACACCGTTCAAATCGGGACATTCTTCTTGTTGTTGTTCTAATTTCTTCTCTATTGCCTCCGCCAATTTCTTTTCAAACTCTGGCAATTTTTCTTCTTTCGGCTCATCTACCCGAGTCATCTCAGGCAACGGAACAAACTCCACCTGTTGCCCCGGCACATGCTCATCTAACCACTCTTCCATCCCAGGAATCTGCGAACAGACCACCTTACATCCACATGCCATTGCCTCCATTGTCACCAGTGGCAATCCTTCAAAAAATGACGGGAGAGCAAACACATCGCTTTGCCGAAATACCTCTGCTAAAGCTTCCTGCTGCAAACTGCCTAAAAATATCACCGGATATCTGCATTCTCTGGCAAGCCTGCAAATTTCTTCATACTCTTCTCTGCTGCCATGCCCTCCTGCAATCTTCACAACCAGATTTTCCGGTTTGACCGAAAGCATCTCCAATGCCCGAAGCAGACTGAAAATCCCCTTCTTCTCTGTCACTTTCCCCGCAAATGCCAACTGTCTATAAGGTTTTTCTTCTGTTTTCTTCCGATAAAAAAGGTTTTGATTGTAGCCAACCCCGACAGTGTGCACAAGCTTCTCGCCGCAATTAAAAATCCGGATAATCTCTTTCTTCTGTCCGTCATGCAATGCCACAATGCCATCCAACTGCGGAATCCACTTCTGAATGTATTCCATCTGTAATGGATTTTTACAAATCTGACGCAAATCAGAGCCATGACAAATTCCAATGACTTTCTTCTTCGGATACCATTCCCGCACCAACGCAGTCAGAAGATACAGGTGATGACACACAATCAAATCCGGGCAAAACTCCTCGACCGCTTTTCGCACCACCATTTGAAATGCACTCCGGTACGCTTGAAACATCTCTTCTGTAAAGTCCTTATATCTCGTACTCTTATATGGCATCTCATCCGACATTCCTGCAATTGGAAACGGCAGTTCCTCCGACAAATATTTCACCGGATAAAATATAACTCCCTCTGGGAAATTTACACTGTCCTCCTCATAAACTCCCGCAAGAACTGCCTGCTCATATCCAAGGGCATTCCAGTTCTTTACCAACTCCGTCAGATAAATTCCACTTCCCGTGCTGTGCGGTTTCTGAGCTGTAATATTTAAAATCCTCATTTGTTTTTCTCACTCTTTCTTCCCATTTCTGTAACCTGTCTATACCAATCATACGATAACTCTTTTACCCACACAAGAAAAAAGTTGATATATTTTCTGATTTTCCTTGACCTGTACGCTGCGTACCCCCTTATAATATACCCATCACAAGGAAAGGAGCATACCGTTTATGTTATTAAGCGAAGTGGCAAAACAGGTCAGTCTCTTATCAGTACTTAAATCCTACAGACGAGGAGTATCAGAGACTTTTAGAGCAGACCCGAAAAAAGTGTAAAACTTCGCAACAGCTTCTTTTGCAAATATCACCCTGCGTTCATCTCGCAACGCCGATTTATGCGAGAACTCCAAAATCAAGGGTACAACGATATTTTTTATCCCAAATATGATTGCGCTTTCGCCAAAATATAAAGGAATACCACGATGCACTCACAGCGATAAATAAAAGAATCTGCGATGATCTCGGATTGTATTACAATAGCAACTATCATTTGATTATGAAATAAAATAAGAATGTTCAGACATAAAAAACGGAGCCGAATTTCTTCGGCTCCTCCTTCTCACGATATCGGCTCAAAATCCGCCACTCCATGTTTGCAAAGCGGACAGATAAAGTCATCCGGCAAGACATCTCCTTCGTAGATGTATCCGCAAACGACACAGACAAATCCTTTCTTTCCTTCTGTCTGCGGTTTTGGTTTTACATTTTTCTGATAATACGTATATGTCATCGTCTCTTTATCGCTCATCACCCGCGCCTCTGTCACCGTACAGATGAACATGCCGTGTGTATCGAGATCCACATACTGCTCCACTTTCAAGGACATAAATGCATTGATGTATTTCGGAAGAAATACTAATCCATTGTCTGAGCGAAGTGTCTGGTATCCTGCAAATTTGTCGACCAGACGACCACTCTGAAATCCAAATGTCTTGAATACTTCAAATGGTGCTTCCACAGAAAGACAGTTCACATTCATCACGCCCGTCTTTTTGATGACATGGTGTGAGTAATTTGCTTTGTTGATATTCACTGCCACACGGTTCGGATTATCTGTAAGCTGTGTCACTGTATTGACGATCAGTCCGTTATCTTTCTCCCCGTCATTGGAAGTCACAACATAAAGTCCATATCCTATCTTAAACAATGCTGTCAGATCATTTTTATTCGCTTTTGTGTCAGACTGTGCAACATATTCTTTACACAATTCCTCCGCCATACCTTCGAGCTGATCCATATTATCACTATTAAGCGAAGACATGATCTTCACATTATGCTCAAGCCAGGAAATGTTTTTACTCTTTTCAAACATTTCCTTCATCACTTTTGCGGCGAGTGGCGCCCAGCTTCCATTTTCGATCAGTCCGATTGTGCGATTTTGGTAATTCCGCTCTGTCAAATGCTCAATAAATGTCTTCATAAACGGAAAGATATCAGCATTGTATGTCGTTGTCGCCAGCACAAGTTTTCCGTAACGGAATGCATTTTCCACTGCTTTTGACATATCCTCACGGGCAAGGTCACATACAACTACTTCAGGGCATCCTTTCTCGCGCAGTTTACTCTCCAACACTTCCACCGATTTTTTTGTATTTCCATAAATCGATGTGTAGGCAATCATCACGCCCTCTGATTCCACCTCATACGAAGACCATGTATTGTATTTTCCGATATAATGTGAAAGATTTTCTTTCAAAACAGGTCCATGCAGCGGACAAATCATCTGAGTATCCAAATTCTGTGCCGCCTTCAGCACGTTCTGCACCTGCATTCCGTATTTTCCGACAATACCGATATAGTAGCGACGTGCCTCATCGTCCCAATCTTCCTCCACATCAAGTGCGCCGAATTTTCCAAATGCATCTGCTGAAAACAACACTTTTTCATAAGAATCATAAGTCAGCATCACTTCCGGCCAATGCACCATCGGGGCAAACAGAAATTGCAGTTCATGCTTTCCAAGTGTCAATGTATCTCCATTTTTACTTCCAGCTTTTTCTCATCTAAATCCATATCACGGAAGAAATTCGCAATCATCGTAAATGTCTTTGCATTTCCTACGATTGTTGTATCCGGATAAATTTTCATAAAGTTATAAATATTCGCAGAATGATCCGGCTCCATATGTTGAATGATCAGGTAATCCGGCTTTGTTCCTCCAAGTGCGGCTCCAACATTGTCCAGCCACTCATGTGCAAATTTTACATCTACAGTATCTACAACTGCGACCTTTTCATCTCTGATTACGTAAGAATTATAAGCCATTCCATTCGGTACCGCATATTGCCCTTCAAACAAATCGATCTGATGGTCATTGACTCCTACATAAATAATGTCGTTCGTAACCTTCATTTCGCATTTCCTCCTATTATTTTTTGCTCGCTTTCGTTACACGATTCATTATATATTTTATGACATGGTTTTTCAACTCCTGCATCCGTTCGTTACTGATAAGATTTTCACACGGGATCCTGTCCACAATCTTTTCCACATAAGAGTGTTCCTGAATAATCTGCAGCGTTTCCGTAAAATAAATATCGAAAAAATATGCTATATAAGATACCCAGTAATCCAGATTTGTCTTTCTATCCTCAGACAATACGGAGCGTTCATTGAGACATGCCTCCCAGACTCTCTGGCTGATTTCCTGCGCTCCTGCTTCTTTCGCACTCGCTCCTCCAAGCAGAACCTCCACCCGCTCCTCTAATTTCACACGGCAGTTATCCAGCTTATCCGCATCCCGAATCAGTTCGGCATGCAATAAAGTTCTTGAATCCGAAATCTTTGGAAGCTGAAATGCACTGTGATAACGGATTGCCGTCTCGATTGTCTCATCCCACGTTGTCTCCGGAAGAAATTCTCTGATTCGCCCCTCCCGAAACAAAATATCTGCACCATACTGTGCATGGTCAAAAATGCCCGGTTCAAATGAATCATATAATTTAAGTTGCTCAAATCTTCCTATATCATGCAGCAGGGCAATGATTTTCGCAAGAAAAATATCTTCTTCTCCCAATCCCATCCTCCTTGCGATCTCCTCACTGCAGTCTACAACACCATATGTATGTACAATTTTTAAATAAACTTTTTCATCCTTTCTGTCATACCCGTTAAGGTACAATTCAAAAGCCTGTTTTGCCTGCTCAAAATCCATGCTAAACGCCTCCCTTTGTCTTTATTTATATCATTTCTGTACCGAACTTGCAATTGAGAAATTTTGTGTCTCTCCTCCTAGCTATTCTGCCCGGACTCTGATACAATATAGCCACAAAATAAATTCAAGAAAAAGGAGATCTTATGAAAAAATTTTTATCAATTCTATTAGCCTTCCTTTTAACATTCTCACTGGCAGGCTGTACAAAAAAACAATCTTCAAAAGAAGACACCTCACCAAAAGATGCCTTGGAGATTCTCACAACTGTCTGGTCCTCATACTCGGACGACAACAAATTTCAGGCTATGGGCGGTGACTACAACAATATGACCGACAATAAGCCCGGGAAATTCGATGTCAGCGACACGGAAAGTTTACGCTCTCTGCTGATTGTGCCTGAGGATTCAGCAGGTCTGATCGACGATGCAGCAAGCCTGATTCATGCAATGAATGCGAATACATTTACGGGATCTGCATTTCATCTGTCTGACCCGAAAACGCTCAATACCTTTGCCGATTCTTTAAAAGAATCTATACTTGGCAACCAGTGGATGTGTGGATTCCCGGAAGTATTGCTTCTCGCTCAAATTGGCGATGATTATGTTGTCTCTGCTTTTGGAAATACAGACTTGATCAACTATTTCAAAACACAGTTGACAGACCAATATCCATCTGCAGTCATCTTGACGGAAGAGAACCTATAGTATGTTATTTTCAAGCATTCCTTTTTTATACTACTTTTTACCGCTTGTTTTAGTCTGCTACTTTTGCGTGCCTTTTCGATGGAAGAATTTCATTCTGCTTTTCTTCAGTCTCATATTTTATTCCTGGGGAGAACCACGATATATTTTTTTGATGGTTCTCTCCATCTTACTGGGTTATATCGAAGGTATCCTCATCGAGAGAAAGAAGCATTCCCGACTGATTCTGGCAGGCGCCTGCTGCATTCATCTTGGACTTTTAATGTATTTTAAATACATTGATTTTTTGATTGGAAACCTGAATGCAATTGGATTGTCTATACCGCTTTTCCACATTGCTCTGCCAATCGGTATCAGCTTCTACACCTTTCAAATTTTGAGTTATCTCATCGATGTGTATCGAAAAGACTGTACGGCGCAGACAAATCTGATTTTCTTTTTGGAGCATATGTGTCGATGTTCCCGCAGTTTGATCGCAGGACCGATCGTGCGGTACAAAGACATTTGCAGCACAGCTTGAAGTGCGGAAACATTTCTGTTGAGAAAGCAGCACTTGGCATCCGAAAATTCATATTGGGATTATCCAAAAAAGTACTTCTTGCGAACTCTCTCGGCGCGCTTTGCAGTTACCTTCCAAACCTCCACAGACCGTTCTGTTTCTCTATTATTGGCTGTATGCATTTTTCCTTTGCGCTGCAGATTTATTTTTGATTTTTTCCGGTTATAGTGATATGGCTGTCGGTCTCGGCAATATTTTTCGGGTTCCATTTTTCCGGATAATTTTTCATTACCCGTATTTTGTCAAGAAGTGTCACGGAATTCTGGAGACGTTGGCACATTACACTGGGGTCATGGTTCCGTGACTATGTCTATATCCCGATGGGCGGCAACCGCGTGAAAAAAAGCCGCTGGTTTTTTTAACATCGCAGTCGTGTGGTTTCTGACCGGACTGTGGCACGGTGCATCTTGGAATTTTGTCCTGTGGGGAATGTTCTTTGCGGTTCTGCTTGTATTAGAAAAGCAAGGATTTTCTGCATTTTTGCAAAAACATTCTTTATTTTCCCATATGTATGTCCTGCTCGCAGTGACCGTAAGCTTTGTCATTTTCAATGCAGTCTCCACCAAAGATGCTCTCGAAACGCTCAAGGTCATGTTTAGCGGCGGCTCTTTGCCACTTGATTCAAAAGAATTCTTATACTATCTCAAAAGCTATGGTGTTATCCTCACCGTTTCTGTGGTCGGCGCCACCCCCTTTGCTGCGCAGCTGATTGAAAGATTCCGTACAAAGAAAACGGCGAAACAGCTCCTCAATATTTTAGAGCCGGCTGTCCTGATTGTTTAATGCTTACTGTGACTGCTTATCTTATTCAGGATTCTTATAACCCGTTTTTATATTTTCGCTTTTAGAAGGAGGTATTTTCAATGTCAGATCAATGGAAAAACAGAATCGTAATTGTTACCACAGGTATTCTCTTATTTTCTTTTTCCATCGCCTGTCTTCTGAAGCCGTCCGATGAGGTTTCCCTCAGCGAAAGGCGCCCGCTCACACAGTTTCCTTCGCCGGATACAGGCAGCTTGCTCTCCGGAAGCTTTATGGAAAAATTTGATAAATGATGCGGTCGATCAGTTTCCGATGCGAGAAGCATTCCGCCACCTGTATTCAACTGTTTCTCTCGATTTACTTGGAAAATCAGATAT
>ENA-OQAB01000731-OQAB01000731.1-human-gut-metagenome-genome-assembly--contig:-NODE-731-length-16923-cov-3.829126_pt1 | contig 16923 bp, 21 predicted proteins | sample MGYA00242490_ERZ504517 | MGnify/ENA primary metagenome ERZ504517 (study PRJEB26092, sample SAMD00036298) | human gut metagenome | host: Homo sapiens | study: EMG produced TPA metagenomics assembly of...
AATACCAGCGCATCACCATTCCGCAGGATGTTGCGATTCTCGACAATGTCGTACCCGACAAGGGCTTGCAGGACGCGTATTTCGACGAGCTGCGCGAAGTGCTCGTCAAGCATGCCGAAGAGCAGCGTATGAACGTGACCATGCACGAGGACGTGGATTCGCTGATCGCCGATGCCGATAAATACGCGAGATTTATTTCGATCGGCCCGTCCCCACTAAATCACAAGACGCTTCACCGCTTGCATAAGAAGCTCCCCCCACGGCGTATTCATCGACATCAATCCTGCGCCGGCATTGTTCGATTCGGTACAGCCGGATTTGGAAAACAGACATCTCAAAGGCTTCCAAACAGGAGTTACTGCAAATACGCAGAAAAGAGCTCGCTATGGTATTCCAACATTTCGGATTGCTGCCCCACCGCTCCGTACTGCACAACATCGCTTTCGGGCTGGAACTGCAAGGAGTGAAAAAGGGAGAACGTGAGAAGAAAGCCATGGAATGTATGCAACAGGTAGGGCTGAAAGGCTATGAAAACCAAATGGTAGGACAACTTTCCGGCGGTATGCAGCAACGTGTGGGACTGGCACGCGCCCTTGCCAATAACCCGGAAGTATTGCTGATGGACGAAGCTTTTTCCGCCCTCGACCCGCTGATACGTGTACAGATGCAGGATGAACTGCTGACTTTACAGTCGAAAATGAAAAAGACAATCGTCTTTATCACCCACGACCTGAATGAGGCCATCAAGCTGGGTGACCGCATCGCCATTATGAAAGACGGCGAAATCGTACAGACAGGCACTTCGGAAGAGATATTGACCGAACCCGCCAATGCTTATGTGGAACGTTTCGTAGAAAATGTAGACCGTTCCAAGATTATCACCGCAAGTTCCATCATGGTAGACAAACCGCTCGTAGCGCGACTGAAGAAAGAAGGGCCGGAAGTGTTGATTCGTAAAATGCGTGAACGCAATCTGACCGTACTGCCTGTGGTAGATGCCGGCAATATCCTGATTGGCGAGGTCAGACTGAACGACCTGATAAAACTGCGAAAGGAGCAAATCCGCTCGATAGACACCGTTGTGCGCCATGAAGTACACTCCGTACTGAGCGATGCCATACTTGAGGATATCCTGCCGCTGATGACGCGCACCAACTCACCTATCTGGGTAGTGAACGAGAACCGGGAATTCCAGGGAGTGGTTCCACTGTCATCACTTATCATCGAAGTGACCGGAAAGAACAAGGAAGAAATCAATGAAATCATTCAAAACGCAATAGAATTATGATAAATATAGGACAATATATAGAAACGGCCATCAACTGGCTTACAAATAACTTCGCTACATTCTTTGACACTCTGAGCATCGGTATCGGCGGCTTTATAGACAGCTTTCAGCATGTGCTGTACGGGATTCCCTTTTATATCACCATTGCCGTACTGGCAATTCTTGCCTGGATGAAATCGGGTAAGGGTACGGCAGTATTTACCGTGCTGGGACTGCTGCTGATTTACGGAATGGGCTTCTGGGAAGAGACCATGCAGACTTTGGCACTCGTACTATCATCCACCTGTCTCGCACTGCTGCTGGGAGTGCCGCTGGGTATCTGGACTGCCAACAGCAACCGATGCAATAAAATCATGCGTCCGATATTGGACTTCATGCAAACCATGCCAGCCTTTGTGTATCTGATTCCGGCAGTACTGTTCTTCGGGCTGGGCACTGTACCGGGAGCATTTGCAACCGTCATTTTTGCCATGCCACCGGTAGTACGACTGACCGGGCTCGGTATCCGTCAGGTTCCGAAAAATGTAGTGGAAGCGTCCCGCTCTTTCGGCGCCACCCCTTGGCAGTTACTCTATAAAGTACAGCTACCGCTGGCATTGCCAACCATAATGACGGGAATAAACCAAACAATCATGATGTCTCTGTCCATGGTAGTGATTGCCGCAATGATTTCGGCCGGCGGCCTGGGAGAAGTCGTCCTGAAAGGAATCACCCAGATGAAAATCGGACTTGGCTTTGAAGGCGGTATAGCTGTCGTCATACTGGCTATCGTACTGGACCGCATCACGCAGGGTATGGCGCAAGGCAAAAAGAAAAAACAATAGAACAGGAAAGGAATAAGGAATATGAACAAACTGAAAACAACAGCCGTACTGTTACTGGCAGCTTTGCTGACAACAGCCTGCGGCCACCTCAACAACGATAAGAAAATCAGCATAGCCTACGCCAACTGGTCGGAAGGTATCGCAATGTCTCATCTGGCCAAAGTGATACTGGAAGAACACGGCTACGACGTACGAATGCTGAACGCAGATTTAGCCCCTATCTTTGCTTCATTATCGCGTAAAAAAGCGGACGTATTTATGGACGTATGGATGCCGGTAACCATGCATGATTATATGGAGCAATACGGCGACAAACTAGAAATCATCAGCGATATATACGATAATGCACGCATCGGACTGGTAGTCCCGGAATACGTCACTATCCAATCTATCGAAGAATTGAACGGGTATAAGGATAAATTCTCCGGAAAAATTATCGGCATCGACGCAGGAGCCGGAATTATGAAAACAACCGAAAAGGCACTGGACGGCTACGGGCTGGACTACAAACTGATGACCGCAAGCGCTCCCGCCATGACCACATCGCTGGAAAAGGCTATTCAGAAGAAAGAATGGGTGGTAGTAACCGGCTGGACTCCGCACTGGATGTTCGGACGTTATAAACTGAAAGTACTGGACGACCCCAAACAGATATATGGCAAAGCAGAATCCATCCACACTGTAACTTGGAAAGGCTTTAGTGAGAAGGAGCCGTTTGTTACCGAACTTTTACGGAATATCCGGCTGAATGACGAACAAATCAGTTCGCTGATGACCGCTGTGGAAGAAACACGGAAAACGGAAACCTATGCCGCCCGTCAGTGGATGAAAGAACATCAAGCATTGGTAGACAGTTGGATTCCGGCACAATAAAAGATACAAATTCCCTATACGTCCGACGAATTCTCGTCACCGGAAGTATAGGGAACATTATGCTATGGTCGGAGCTGCTCTTAGCCGAAATTAAACGTATAAGCGTTCTTTCGCTGCAACTCGATAGTTCCATTCTTTCGCTCTATGCTGATCTGGTCTTCTCTTGCCAGCCAACCTGCTGCCAACGCTGTGCTCTCCACGCTTAAATTCAGCTTCTCGGCAAGCTCAACGATTGAAATCTCAGTTACTTCATTTAGTGCCTGCCAAACTTTTCCGGCATTGACACCTACAATTTTCTTGTCCATAAAGGTTATTAATAAAAACGGTTAGTAGTAATAATGGTTAGTTTAAGTATATTCATAACAGGCAACTGCCACTCTATTGTAAAGAGAATACCGTATCAGAGAGGTTCAAATCCCGAAAAGACTTTCCGGGAAGAAAACAGGAACAGCGACACACGTGTCTATCATATTGCAAAACATTTATGGCTTGTGCCCTTATATGCAAACCAATTAACATAAAAAGCGTAAGGGCATTAGCTTCTTATAGAGCACAAAGTCTTAACTATCCCTTTATACAGAAGTTCGGCTAAACGCTTTTTTCCTAAAATGCAAAAAAACACTGCCACTCGATTGCGACTATACAAACATACAAATAATTTTAAAAATACAAGCACAATCAACTGTTTATCTTTATGAGTAACGATAAAAACAGATATTTAGGACATTATTATTACAAATACATCGTAGTATTTCCATATATATCCGATATTTACGGGAATTGTGAGTTGGAAGGGTATAATATAAATGTGACATAGTTAGGACAAACAGTAAGGGGATACATCATCTTTTTTCAGAAGATATTAGCGGGGGGAATGTCCTACCGTTGACAGGACGCATGACTATATTCCATGATAAACACGCAATAGACTTTTGAGGATACAATAAAAGGGGCATAAATCTCGTAAACACTTGATTTATACCCCTTTCCAGCGGAGAGACAGGGATTCGAACCCCGGGTGCCTCGCAGCACAACGGTTTTCAAGACCGCCGCAATCGACCACTCTGCCACCTCTCCAAAACTTCCTTTTCAGAAATGCTTCTCTCTTAAAGCGGTGCAAAGGCTACAATCATTTTTAATTCTGCAAACATACTTCTTATTTTTTCACGAAATAATTGTACTTTTGCATCCATGATATACCCACAGAACTTTGAACAGAAGATAGGCTTCGACCAGATACGCCAACTGCTGAAAGGAAAAATGTCTCAGTACGCTTGGCGAAGAACGAGTGACAGACATGGCATTCTCCGACCGCTTTAGTGAAGTGGAAGAGCGTCTGGATCAGGTTACAGAATTCGTACGTATACTCCAAGAAGAAGATAATTTCCCAGCACAATATTTTTTTGATGTACGTCCGTCCCTGAAACGAATACGGGTGGAAGGCATGTACTTGGATGAACAGGAACTTTTCGACCTGCGCCGTTCCCTGGAAACGATACGCGATATTGTACGTTTCCTGCAAAAAAGCGAGGATGAAGAGGAAAGCACATCCCCCTACCCTTGTCTGAAACGACTGGCGGGAGATATAACGGTATTTCCCCAACTTATCGGAAAAATAAACGGTATTCTTTCACCTTACGGAAAAATAAAAGATAACGCATCGGCAGAACTGGCACGCATCCGCCGCGAACTGGCAAGTACGATGGGAAGCATCTCACGTTCACTTAACAGCATCTTACGCAATGCCCAGTCGGAAGGTGTCGTAGATAAAGACGTAGCCCCCACCATGCGCGACGGACGACTGGTGATTCCGGTAGTACCCGCCTTGAAGCGAAAAATAAAAGGTATCGTACACGATGAATCCGCCAGTGGTAAAACCGTGTTCATCGAACCCGCCGAAGTAGTGGAAGCCAACAACCGCATCCGCGAACTCGAGGGTGACGAACGACGGGAGATTATCCGCATCCTTATGGAGTTTTCCAACCTGTTGCGTCCGTCCATCCCCGATGTGTTGCTATCGTACGAATTTCTCGCCGAAATCGACTTTATCCGTGCCAAAGCATTATTCTCCGAACAAATCACCGGGTTGAAACCGGCTTTCGAGAATAAGCAGGTGTTAGACTGGACAATGGCAGTACACCCGCTGTTGCAACTCTCCCTTGCCAAACATGGAAAGAAAGTAGTACCGCTGGATATAGAATTGAACGAAAACAACGTATCCTCATCATCTCCGGCCCAAATGCCGGTGGAAAGTCAGTCTGCCTGAAAACCGTAGGACTGCTTCAATACATGTTGCAATGCGGCCTGCTCATCCCGATGCATGAACGCAGTCACGCCGGTATATTCAGCAATATATTCATTGACATCGGTGACGAGCAGTCTATCGAAGACGACCTGAGCACCTACTCTTCGCATCTTACGAACATGAAGATAATGATGAAGAGCTGTAACGAACGCAGCCTTATCCTTATCGATGAGTTTGGCGGCGGTACGGAACCCCAGATTGGCGGAGCGATAGCCGAGGCCGTTCTGAAACGTTTCAACCAAAAGCAGACATTCGGCGTTATCACCACGCACTACCAGAATCTGAAGCATTTTGCCGAAGACCACGAAGGGGTGGTGAATGGCGCCATGCTATACGACCGCCATTTGATGCAGGCTTTATTCCAACTTCAGATAGGCAATCCGGGCAGTTCGTTCGCCGTAGAGATAGCCCGTAAAATCGGATTGCCGGAAGATGTAATTGCCGATGCCTCGGAGATTGTAGGCAGCGAGTACATCAATGCCGACAAGTATCTGCAAGATATCGTACGTGACAAACGATACTGGGAAGGCAAGCGCCAGACCATCCGGCAACGCGAAAAGCATATGGAAGAAACCATCGCCCGCTATCAGGCGGAGATAGAGGAATTGCAGAAATCACGCAAGGAGATTCTACGGAAAGCCAAAGAAGAAGCGGAACAACTGATGCAGGAAGCCAACGCCCGCATTGAAAATACCATCCGTACCATTAAAGAGGTGCAAGCCGAAAAGGAAAAGACACGTCAGGTACGTCAGGAATTAAGTGACTTCCGCGAATCGATGGAAGCTCTTGCTGCCAAAGAACAGGAAGAAAAGATTGCCCGTAAAATAGAAAAACTGAAAGAAAAACAGAACCGGAAGAAAGAGAAGAAAGCCAATAGAGGTCAGGAAAACGCACTGTCCGCACAAGCATTGGCAGAACAACAGGCGCGGAAAGAGGCCGAACGCCTCGCAGCAATCGTACCCGGAAGCAATGTCAAGATAAAAGGGCAAACTTCGGTAGGCGAAGTGCTGGAGATAAACGGCAAGAACGCCGTCGTTGCATTCGGCAGCATCAAAACCACCGTCAAGCTGGACAGACTGGAACGGACAAACGCGCAGCCCAAGCAAGCGGATGTTTCTACCAAAAGTACTTACATCAGTTCGCAAACCCAAGACAGCATGTACGAAAAGAAGTTGAACTTCAAACAAGACATAGATGTACGCGGCATGCGTGGAGATGAGGCCTTGCAGGCAGTGACCTATTTTATAGACGATGCCATATTGGTAGGAATGTCCCGCGTACGGATTCTTCATGGAACAGGTACGGGCATTCTGCGTACTCTTATCCGTCAGTATCTGCAAACCGTACCCGGCGTAAGCCATTTCGCCGACGAACACATCCAGTTCGGCGGGGCGGGAATTACGGTGGTAGACTTGAGTTAATTGAGAATTGTGAAATAGAAATTGAGAAATAGAAATCAAATAAATACTAATTACCCGATAACTAATTGCCAACATGAAATCAATCAAAGAACTCTATCGCATCGGTACAGGCCCTTCAAGCAGCCATACAATGGGCCCCCGCAAAGCCGCCGAAATATTTCTGGAAAGACATCCGGAAGCAACGGCATTCAAAGTAACGCTATACGGCAGTCTGGCGGCAACAGGCAAAGGCCACATGACCAATATCGCCATTACCGAAGTGCTGCAACCGGTAGCGCCGGTAGAGATTATTTGGGAACCTAAGATTTTCCTTCCTTTCCACCCGAACGGAATGAAGTTCGTTTCGGTAGACAAAGAGGGAAAAGAAACCGACCAATGGGTAGTGTTCAGCATCGGCGGCGGCGCTTTGGCGGAAGAGAGCGACGGTGCATCCTCGGTTAACACCCCCGATGTGTACTCCATGAACAGCATGACGGAAATTCTGCAATGGTGCGAACGCACAGGGAAAAGTTATTGGGAATATGTCAAGGAATGTGAAGACAGCGATATATGGGACTATCTGCAAGAAGTGTGGAAAACCATGCAGAATGCCGTAAAACGGGGTTTGGAACAGGAAGGAGTACTCCCCGGCCCGCTGAACTTACGACGCAAAGCCTCAACCTATTACATACGTGCCAGCGGATATAAACAGTCTCTGCAATCACGCGGACTGGTATTCGCCTACGCATTGGCAGTGAGTGAGGAAAACGCTTCGGGCGGTGTGATTGTTACTGCTCCCACATGCGGTTCGTGCGGCGTGATGCCTGCCGTGCTTTATCATCTGGCCAAGAGCCGTGAGTTTAGCGACACACGTATCCTACGCGCCCTTGCCACAGCCGGATTGGTAGGAAATATAGTAAAGACCAACGCTTCCATTTCGGGTGCGGAAGTAGGATGTCAGGGAGAAGTCGGCGTAGCCTGCGCAATGGCCTCGGCAGCAGCCAATCAGTTGTTTGGCGGTAGCCCCGCACAAATAGAATATGCCGCAGAAATGGGCTTGGAGCATCACCTGGGAATGACCTGCGACCCTGTATGCGGATTGGTGCAAATTCCATGTATAGAGCGAAATGCCTATGCCGCCGCACGCGCTTTGGATGCCAATCTCTACTCCTCTTTCACCGACGGTATGCACCGCGTATCTTTCGACAAGGTAGTAGAGGTTATGAAAGAAAACCGGAAAATGACTTGCCGTCACTTTACAAGGAAACAAGCGAGGGCGGTCTGGCTAAAGATTATAAACCGATGTCAAAAAAAAGTGGCTCACTCCGCCACTTTTTATCTATCGGCCAGTGCGTATCGTCTTTATCGCCACTGACATCACGCTGTTGCAATAAAGCGCCGTCCTCAGCATAGAATAACTGATATTCCAGATTACCTTTTTCTACCTCAATAACGTATTGGACGGGCTGTACGGGGTATTCGAGCATATCGATGTCTTCCCGCTTCCAGTTAGCATATTCCCCACCCTCAAAAGCAGTCTGTACCGTAGGGGGCAAACTCCCCCAAAGGATATCAACCTCGGTCAATCGCCAAACGGCCTGAGTATCATACCACACATCCATTTCTTTACCGTCCATCCAGCAGTCGGCCACGAAATAATCACCTTTCCGCTCCCACTCAATATCGGTAGCAGCGGGATATTTATTCTTTAAAGCTTTAGAAACCGCATCCGGAACGGTTATGCCATCGTTCTTGTCATCATCGCCGCACGCGCTGAAAGCCAATGCAGCAATGAACATCATCGCCAATAGTTGAAACTTTATTTTCATATTATGCCATCAAAATTAAAGTGATACATTTCATGTTACAATCAATCGTCCATGCTGACAAACTTACCTTTACTATTGAATTTCAAGGAGTAATCATTGGCGAGTTCAACTTCCACCCCGCTCCGTCCGCGTTCAATCTTGGTGATCATCTCCTGCGGAAAGTTTGTTTTTACGTATTCTCGCACAGACACCGGAATCAATGCTTCGGGTACGGCAGCTTTCTTACAGTCGACTTCGGTCCAGTTACCGTTACTGTCAAAATCAATCTCGGTACGGTCGGTCAACAGTACCTCATACTTTTTAGAGCCCAGCATGCCGGTCTCAATCTTAATATGTGAGATTTGCGGCTTGGTGAAATACTGGTTGATAAAGTTACGGGCGGTCAAAGGCAGCTGCTTGGCATCGCGTGTAATGACATCGCCGGCAAATGCAAACTGAACGGCTATAAGAGCCAATACAAGAATAGACAATACTTTCTTCATAATCGTTATTTTTTAATGTTACTAATTCGTTTCGTATCATTCACACTGCAAATAACGACAGAGAAATAGGAAAGATTTGGGAATAACAGGCGTTAACGGTTATTTTATTTTCTTTAACAAGCAGGAAGCAATGCATCCCGTCCTGCCATTCGTACGTGAGATTCAAAGCGGAAATCCGAGCGATAGAACGGGCTATGGCAAGCCCTAATCCGGTGGATTCTTTCTTTCCGTCAACGCTGTGATAGAAACGGCGGAACAGTTTTTCACCATCCAAAGGAGTATCGCCCGTATTCTTTATTGTCAATGAAACCGGAGTGGTAAGTATCTGCAACTCTCCCTCCTCTTCATTATGAAGCAACGCGTTCTTCACCAGATTGGAAACCAAAATCTGCGCCAACGAATGATTACAGCGGATAATAAAAGGATGTTCTCCCTGCTTACGCAGCAAGCGTACCTGCTTGTGCTCGTATATATCCATCAAATCAGGCAGAAGATTATCCAGTATCTCGTCTACCGATACATCTTCCGACTCCGTGTACTGTCCGTTCTCTATGCGGGAAAGCAGCAACAAAGACTTATTCAGTTTCACCGCACGCCCCAAAGTGGCGTAGATTTCATCCAGTTCCTTCATCTGTTGTTCTGTCAGACTATCGCTTTCCGCCAGTAATTCCACTTTGCCACGTACAATGGCAAGCGGTGTCTGCAACTCATGCGAAGCGTTTTCTATAAACTGCTTCTGCTCCTCATAGGCTTTATAGCTACGGTTTCCCATATCTACCGCCGCCTCACTCAGTTGGCGGAACTCACGTATTTTCGTAGGATTCTCCAACACCGGAACTTCCTTTCCGGGCTGGATGCCATGCAACCAGTCCAGTAGTTTATGCAACGGGCGGAACACTCCTTTCAGCACCAGCTGAATACCGACAGAGGTACAAATCAGGAAAAGCAGGAACAATGCTCCCAGATACCAGAGCATCGCCTCTACCATATCGTCGCGTTCCAAGATGGAAATCATCAGGGTAAGCTCATAAAACTGTCCGTCGGGCATACGAAAAGCCGTGCGCATCACACGTACCGGCTCGTCCTCATCCTCAAGTTCGATATAGACGGTAGAATCATAGAAGACTTCCCGATAATGGCGTCCCTCTTCTTCGGAGATAGGAAGGAATTTATAGAAAGACATCAGAGAGCCTTCCGTTTCAAGAACAGAGGGGTCGTGAAGCGCATGTTCCATTAATATCCCGGCATAATTTTCCAGCGTATCATCCGTTTCGTCAACAACCTCATCGATAATGGCATAATAAAACAATACACCCCATACAGTCATCAGGACGAATAGCAATAAGGAGATTTTGCGATATGTATAATATACCAGTTTCATAACTCGGACAGTTTATAACCAAAGCCATAGACAGCCTTCAGTTCCACGGAAGCGCCGGCATGCTTCAATTTCTTGCGCAGGTTCTTTACTTGCGAGTAAATGAAATCCAAAGAATCGACCTGGTCTATATTATCACCCCATACCGACTCCGCAAGGCTCATTTTATTAATAACCCGATTGGGATTCACCACAAAGTAATACAGTAAATCGAACTCCTTACGGTTCAGTTGCAAAGGCGCACCGTCCACTTCCGCCTGCCGCTTGTCAGGATAGAGCAGCAAATTACCTACGGTGACCGTCACATCACCCTGCGTCTGACGGCGGCGGATCAAAGACTTTATGCGGGCATTCAACTCTGCCAAGTGGAAAGGTTTCGTCAGATAATCATCGGCTCCGAGTTCCAGACCGTCCACCTTATCATCCAGCGAATCTTTGGCGGAGATGATAAGCACACTGTCCGTACGGCGCAAGCGCTTTAACTCACGCAACAAATCCAGACCACTTCCACCCGGCAGCATAATGTCCAGCAGGATGCAGTCGTAATCATAGTCGTTTATCTTATCCAATGCCGAAAAATAATCGGCAGCCGTTTCTACGACAAACTTCTCTTTCAGGAGCGAAGCGCGAATGGTTTCCCGCAAATCTTGCTCATCTTCTACAATCAGGATTTTCATGTCAACAAAGGAACCTCACAAATCTGGAATCATTCTGGAATTACCCGAACATCAATTGGAAACAGTATCTTCCTCGTACACATCTTCCAACAGTTCTTCTTTCGCCATCGAGATTTTACCGTCGGCGGAAACCGTCAGTCGGAGAGGCACGTAAAGGTCTGTTTGCGGATAGCAGATGCTGGCAGCATAAATAATTCCCTGAGGGGTAGTTTTATCATAAACCAACCCTTCCAGAATAGCGTACTTCATAAATCCGGCATCCACCAGCGAGGCGAAACTCTCTTTCGTAAACACCCTGTCTACAATCTGCTTACCGCCACAGGTGATGCGCAGGGTAATGCTGTTATCAACGAACTTCTCGCCTTGTTCATTCTTCACAATGGGCAGGCTGTCATCCGGACGGCGCACCACAGACGAGCGATACTCCTTACCTTTATAAGTAATGGTCACTTTGGTATCGGAAACCTGCATACGCTGCGGAGCGGAAGTCACGGTGCTGTCCTGCATCAATACCTGCACATCGTCTCCGCCCTTTTGCCGGGATGTACAGGAAACGACTGACAACGCTACCACACAAGTCACTATATAAACAACGGTTTTCATTGATTCGTTTTTTAAATTGACAAGGGCAAAGGAACAAAAAGAGCGGGAGAAATACAAATGAAAGCTATTAAAGCTTTCCGTTTTTTATGAACTTAAAAGCAGCCCGTTAATTAAGGCTCATCCAAATAGTGAACGATAATCCCGACTTGTCTCGGCATAAAAGTCCGTACTCTTACATGATATCCCGTAAAAAGCAGTTCCGCATACAATTCGCGATTGCGTTTAATCCAGCGTGTCAGTGTACGAATGGCGCAGCGTGCCGTAGCATTGGGGCAATACAAACATGCTAATTCTTTTTTCGTATACGTCCTGATACGAAAGTCATTTTCATTTTCCATAGTTTTTTGCAGGTTTATCATTATGTGCCGTTTTTTATTATTGATGTAAAGATACAACATTCGAAAGGCAAAGTCAAGTAATCAGAGGAAAGATATGAACCCTTATAAAAGAAGTTCATATCTCCCTCATCTACATCCACTTAGTTTAAACAGATGGAAAGCATATTATCCCAGCGGGTTTTCCTCTTCTCCATTGCCACCGGCATCAGGATTAGAACCGCCTCCCGAAGTTGTTTCCGAGTTTTCCCAATTAGCTCTCGTCACGCTGGCACGTGTCAGCATCTCTTTAAAATACTGCCCCGGAGTAAAAATTATCTTTCGGCGATAAACCGTATCCGATTTCACATCTTCCTGCTTATCCTGACTTTTCGCGTTAATACCCGGACGAAAACAGCCAAAATCACCTAACTGCACAGAAAAGCCCTTGTTTATGTTTATATTCAATGTGTCTATCAACCCATCCAATACCATCTTCACCACACCACGCGGAGCCATGCCTACCTTAGTGACTTCATCGCATAAATCTCCAAACTGTATTATACCCAGCGTCTTCATTTGCGCCACATACTTTTCCGTTTTTGTCTTATCAAAACCGAACACTCTCTTCTTCACTTCATAATTAAATGCCATAATTCTTTTAATTTTAAATGATTAATAAATTTGTTTTCGGCCTTGCTCACTCGTCAGTTTGCAAAACCTGTTTCTCTGTGATCACGATACAAAGATACAACAGGCACAAACCGGCATGGTGCTTTAACTGTCGTTTCAGTAAGTTTCAGTAAGGATAAAGAAGGATTAATAAGGATAAGTAAGTCTCTGATAAATAAAAAGATATAAATCAATAAAAAATATTTCACTTTTTTCCCGCATACACCACATTCCTGCCCATTCCGTATCTGAACAATACCCCGTTTTCTATGAACAGATTCAAATCGTTAATGGCTTGTTTGTAGCTACGTCCCGTCAGGCGGGCATATTGGGCACGGTTGATACAAGGGTTCCGTTGTAAGTATTCGTCCAGTAATTGAAAACGGCGCTCCATAGATAAAAAGGTATCCGAAGAAGCCGATACCACAGGTCGCGGCTTACGTTCAAGCTTCATCTTACCGCCTAATTCCTCATAGAACCGCTTTCCCAAACGAAAATTCAGTCCGCGCAGAGCCACGGACGCGGCACGCACTTTATCTTTTTCCATTGCACGGCGCTGACAGCTCAGTGAAGGAGTAAAATAGCCAAGTTCTCCCAACTCTACCGTCCAACCGTTAGCCAGGCAATCGCGCAACTCGTCCATAAAAGCCGCCATTGTCCCCTCAAGCACACTTCGGCTGATACCCGTGAAAAGATGTACGCGGTCTATAAACTCTTTTTTATCAATTGTCCCTTTAGGCACAAAGCGGGCATAAAGAGGCTGTTGTTCTCCGGTCCGACCAATATCCGGCTTTTCAAAAAGGTCATAATAAGCACTCATATTCTTTGATATTAAGCTTCACCATAGTCATACCCGGCATCCTTTCTCACGGTGACAAAGAGAGAAAACCATCCCAATACTAAATCGTTCCACCACGGAGTAAATTTCGTTCCATCATGGTGGAACACAACTTTCTCCATGGCGGAACGAAATTTACTCCGTGGTGGAACGATTTGCTATTAGGAAGTAAAGGTACTACTCTTCCATAGGAAAAGCAATAAAATCACAAAGAAAATGCATCCGATTATCACAGCGCCTTCCAGAACTTCCGGAAGTCCTGATACCGTCCATAACACACCAGCTGGTCTCCTGCCTGTATCTGGTCGTTATCCGGCAACTCGTTTACAACATCATGCTCTATGAAAGAGATGCCCAGACAGTTTTTCAACGTTTCGGCACGTTTCAGCGCAAGCAGCTTCAAGCCGAATTCATTATCGAGCTTCAATTCATTGACACCATAGCCGATGAATCTTTCGGGCACTGTGAACTTCATTACATAATAGTTGGAATCTACACGGAAAGTTTCAATATCCGCGCCAAATTCCAACAGATGAACCAGACCGCGAGCCGCATCTTCTTCGGGAGTAAGAATACGTTCCAACCCGAAAGCTTCAAGCACCGAACGATGAACCCCGTCGATAGCCCTGGCATAAATGCGCTTCACCTTTTTCTGCTTCAACAACGCCACCACGCGGATAGACGCGCCAAAATTCTCACCGATGGCCACAATCACGACATCGACACTGTTCAGCGGAAGTACGGACAAAGCCTGTTCGTCAGTCGCATCAATCACAAATGCGGTTGCTATCTTGTCCTTTAAGCTATCCACACGACCGGCACTGATATCCGCACCTATCACTTCATGCCCCAAAGCAGAAAGTTCCTCGGCAAGCACATGGCCGTAATTTCCCAAACCGATAATAATATACTTCATATAAGTCATTAATTAATAATAATCTGTCCACTCGGATACTGATACTTCGTATTTTTTTTCTGCTTGATGATACCAAGCATCAACGTTATCAGCCCTACACGCCCGACAAACATCAAAAGCGCAACCAGCAGTTTACTGTCACTGCCCAGCAGAGGCGTGGCGTTTAAACTGGAACCGACCGTACTGATGGCCGAAACACATTCAAAGGTAACCGTGAGCAAAGACAGCTTCGGCTCCAATATGCTGATAATAAATATAAATACAAACAATACTCCGAACGACATCACCACCGTAGCATTAGAACGGCGGATGGAGTCGTAAGACAATTCGCGTCCAAACACCTCTACCCGCTCCGTGCCGCGCAATACAGCCACAAGATTCAATACCACGACAGCAAAAGCATTCACCTTGATACCGCCTGCAGTAGACTGCGAACCGCCTCCAATCCACATAAGAATAAGGTAAATCAATAAGGTCTGCACGCTCAAACCGGCTAAATCCACGCTGGAGAAGCCGGCCGTACGGGGACAAGACGCATTGAAGAACGCCTGCGTCCACTTATCGGCAACCGACATACCCGCAAAAGACGCGTTCCACTCAAAAAGAGCGATACCGGCCGTACCGACCACCAGCAACAGGAAGGTAACAATCAGCACGATACGCGTATTCAGATTGTAGAGGTGGTAAAAACGGCGGCCGTCCCACTCCCACGTACGCAGAAATCTCCAGAAACGGCGTATATGGTAAAGGATGATATCCTTGAAATTCACCAATATCGGAAAACCGATACCGCCAAGAATAATCAATAAAGAGATGTATATATAGAACGGATTATGGCCTGACATCAGCAGCGGATTGCCCAAATTGCCCGGTAATGTGGAAAAACCGGCGTTACAGAACGCCGATATGGAGTGGAAAGCCGAGAAAGCCAATTCCTCGTGTATATCCATCCCCATCGTGCCGTGAATATCGCTCCAAATAGCGAGCATGCCCGCCCCCTCTATCGCCAATGTAAAGCCGAGGATATAGACCAATGTGGACAGCAATGAATTCAATGAATTGGAACTGACCATATCACGCACCACCAACTGATTGTACAGCGAAGTATTCCCCATAAAGAACATTGCAAAGAAGCTCGTCAGCGTCATTACTCCCAAACCGCCAATCTGAATCAGCAGGATGATGATTACAAAGCCCGTCGTCGTAAAGGTGGATGCCACATCCACCGAGGTAAGCCCCGTCACACACACCGCACTGGTGGAAATAAACAGCGAATCCACCCACGAGATACCCGCCACCGTAGAACGGGGGAGCATCAGCAATCCCGTCCCGATGAGTATGATAATGAGAAAACTGACTGCCAGAATAAGCGAAGGATTTGTCCGTCGCCCCAGCAAACGTACCAAGCCATAAGACAGATTCAGGAAAGAAAGCATCAGCAGCAACGCGAGATGATATATCCTGCCGTTCAGAAAATCCCAGACAGCCTGTATGGCCCCTTCCACCTCCGGACGATGAAAAACTACCGGAACCAGCGTCAGATAAAGCAGGAAAGTCAATATCCACGTCAGCTTGCTAAAGGTCTGCCTCGTATCTTTATATTCCAATGCGATACGCAAGGATATATCGCTCAGAAAGACAATCCACACTCCATGATACAGACGTTGCAACTGGTGAGCTTCCGCAACCGAAATTGTAAATCCATGTTCATACACCAAACCGACAATCAACAGGATGGATGCCAGGTAGGTCAGGGTCGTCATCACCCCCAACGCCACACGTATATAAGGATGAATCCACTTATTTTGATACAAAAGAAACTTATGATAAATCTTCATAAATATACCGATTGATGAAACGTGGCAAACTTAGACAAATCTACCTTCATAAAACAAAAAACCAATGGAAAAAAAGAAATTGGTTTAAAAATAATAGCTACATTTGGACACTGAATCACTTTTAATTTATAACCACTATGAGCAACAAGACAAAAAGATTCATTCTTCCGGAAGACGAAATTCCACAGTTACTGGTATAATATACAAGCCGATATGGTAACCAAACCCATGCCGCCGCTTAATCCCGCTACCAAGCAACCGTTAAAAGCGGAAGATTTGTATCCCATTTTCGCAAAAGAACTTTGCCGCCAGGAGCTCAATCAGGCAGATGCGTGGATTGAAATTCCCGAACAGGTGCGCGAAATGTATAAATACTACCGAAGCACTCCGCTGGTACGCGCCTACGGACTGGAAAAAGCGCTCGGCACACCGGCACATATCTACTTCAAGAACGAAAGTGTCAGCCCTATGGGTTCTCACAAACTGAACTCCGCCATACCGCAGGCTTACTACTGCAAGCAAGAGGGCGTGACGAATGTTACTACCGAAACCGGAGCCGGGCAATGGGGAGACCTCACTGGCCTATCGCGCCCGCCTCTTCGGTCTGGAACGCTGCTGTCTATCAAGTAAAATCAGCTATGAGCAAAAGCCTTACCGTCGCAGCATCATGCAAACATTCGGTGCGC
>ENA-OQAB01000732-OQAB01000732.1-human-gut-metagenome-genome-assembly--contig:-NODE-732-length-16923-cov-3.228328_pt1 | contig 16923 bp, 21 predicted proteins | sample MGYA00242490_ERZ504517 | MGnify/ENA primary metagenome ERZ504517 (study PRJEB26092, sample SAMD00036298) | human gut metagenome | host: Homo sapiens | study: EMG produced TPA metagenomics assembly of...
AGTCTATAAATGATTTATATGCCAATTATTTTGAATATATATATCAAATACCATTCAACTTATAATTACCTAAACTACAATTAAATTTTTTCTTTTATAAAACGCCATAAATTCATTGCTTTCACATCGCTTATTAATTTTGTACATCTCTTTTATTTCTGGCATTATTATTTTTACTATCACAAAACAAAATACAAACATAGGATCGTTCATAATTACATTATTTGCCTGTGTTATTACAGAACACAAAATAGTGGTTTGGATAATACTTTATACAATAATAATGTTGATACTTCTTCGATCGTAGCCATTAAAAAGCCGCGATACATCTTCACCAAAAACTTTATCGCGCCTTAAAGATATGTCAGATCCTTCCTGTTCAACTTTTCCTTTCTTTTTCATGACTATGTCCCCCTCAATTTTACTCATAAAAAAGGCCCATCGATGATATGATGGGCCTTAAAGTTTCCTGTAAGCCCATCATTCAGCCTTTAGCACCTTACCTTCGGCAGGTTGCTGTGTGGTCAGCAGGGCTGTCCCTCACACACTCTTTATGGTGACTTCAGTATATTACAAGGTCTAACACAAATACCTCTGTATTTATTACTTGCATCTATAGGCGATAATGGTAACTTTACCTTTTCCGGGATACTTTTTTATTTCATATTTTCTGGGGAATGCTTCTATTAGCTTCGGCAATTTAATAAACCCGAAAGTTCGCACATCAAAATCCGGTTTTACTCTTTTTATAAATTGTCCGGCTGAACTAACATTTACATAGCCTTCATCATCCTGGTACTTGTCATGATGCTATTTTTAATTAAAATTATGTATTGACACTTATATCTTCTTTTCGTAGAATTCGACTGATAGCAGTTTCCAAGCATTCCTCTTCTTATCTCTATTGCTTTTCACTGCTTTCAGTTTTATGACTTTGCTGCTTTTATATTTTCGCCAAGGTTCTCCAGAAAAATAAATTCATCACAACTGTTTCTAAAAGCTTCCGGTGTTTTCTTTTCACCAACACCCATCACATATACTCCGGATTCATGCAAATTTATTGCCAAGGGAGTATAATCACTATCGCTGGCAACGATAACAAATGCATCATAAATCCCTTTATGCAGCAAATTCATTGTATCGATTACCAACGCCATATCAGTTGTATTTTTACCAGAAACATAGTCAAACTGCTGCTCCGCTTTTATCGCTAAACGTTTCAGCTCATTTTCCCAGTTTTTTAATGTATCTTTTCTCCAATTACCATACGCTCTTTTTACAACGATACGGCCATGTGTAGATATTTCCTGTATAACATCCTCCAACTTTGCCAATTGAGTATTATCTGCATCAATTAAAAGCGCGATTCTTTGCAAATTTTCCATAAAACACCTTCTTTACTATTCTTGATATCTTATAACAGCATTAAAATAAATAAGTACTTCTGATATCCTTAGAAATCCCCTAAATCAGTGGGCAAATACAATCCTTTCAATAGTCTTCCTATTAGTAATCAAAATATAAACATTTTCTTTCCCTGCTACATCACTTAAACAGGTTATTCTTTTTTACAAACATAATAAAACTCTGATAGATATTTGCTGTTCTATCCACAATATCCTGCTCTGTATAATCCGTCATCGTATTTGCCATAGTAAGAAGCTCATTATCCTTTGTGGCATCCTTCTTTTTGCCGCTATCTGTAGTGAATCCTTTGTAATATTTAATCTTGTCCGAAAAACGGTAATCAGAAGCACGAATGTTAATTCCTTCTTCCAGAAGCACTTTATTCCCAAGCTTTTCGAGGTTATTTTTATCCTTAAGCGTCTTCTCGTTCTCTTGACGTTTGCGAGCAAATATATGCTCTATTTCAAGTTTCTGCGCACCGTCTATCAATACTTGGTCTTCATCTTGGTACATCCACCACGCAAGCATCGAACGAGTGATAGGTCGACCATTCGTAAACACGTAGTTTTCGATCGCTGCGGTTACTTCCTTCTCATCCAACAGATAATCTGTAAATGCAATATCTTTACCATTTACAATATTTATCATTTCCGGATACACTGGTGTTCTCAGAGCATTTACGCCTGGTCTGATAATTGCATACGCCCATATAAAGGCAATCATTTTATTTAAGAAATCATAAAGTTTTGTTTCTTCCAGATTACCATCAGCATCCCTATTTGTCATAAAATATACTGACAAGAAATATGTCCACATACCGTTAGGTGCATAATTCAGCACAAATAATAACTTTAAGTTTCTTTCTGAGAACGCAGTAGACTGTTTTACAATGGAATCCCAGAATGCTGCAAGTGACTCCAAATCCGACAGTGCGACATCACTCTTCAAAATCAAATAGTTATTTCGCTCATAGAATTTTCTTAAGGCTTCAGTAGTCGTCGATCTTATACCGTTCTTAGCACGAAGGAAATACATATACCTTGTAAATAATTCATCCATAGGAGAACCAGTAGTCGTACTAAAAATAGAATCACATATCAGTTCCAATGCTTTCCATCTGGAAATGAAATTATCTTTTTTCTCCCTTTGTGGAGTAATACTTATATAACTGTGCTTTGAAAATGTCAGTATCAGCCAACGGCTTTCCTCTATCATTCAATGTTGAAAAGATACGCAGTGCAGTATCCTGTGATTCTGCTTCGATCGGTAACAAAATACAGTTGTTCAAAATTCTCGTTGGCAAATAGGCAAAATAGGAAGGATAATCACTCAAGAAATCATGAATTTTTATCTCGAAGAAACGATATGTATCTGCATATCTACTCTTCATTGAAGAATCAACTCTTCCACTTTTTAAAATATTTATAAACTCATCTTTATCATCGTCAGTAGATACCTCAGAATCAATTTTTAAACGATTCATATTAGGCTTACCAAATTCATCAGTCTTCCAAATACATTTCTCGATGATTTCTCTTGTACTTCTTGAATTTTCATCTTTCATATTCTCAAACTTAGAGTAAAACGCACGGATCAACAACATTAATGTGGTAAGCCTCTGCTGTCCATCAATTACTTCAAGCTTTGCATTCTCATTTTTGAAAGTTACGATAGGCCCCAAGAAATATTCGTCACTATCGCTGTCAAACTTTGAATAGTCGTTATCTGGAAAAGCAAATGTAAAGATGTCATCCCATAATGTCTGACACTCATTCTCGCCCCATGCATACGGTCTTTGATAATCCGGAATCAAAAAATCGGCTTTCTTATCAGAAAACAACTGTCTTATTGTCTGTTGGTCTATATTGAGTTTTGACATACTCCACGTCCTCTTTTCCTTTGTCTTTGTATGCAATAGAGCAACCCATGTGCTATTACATTGGTAAAGCCCTTAATCTTATACTTTTTAAATCGCTATGTAGCCTCTTTTCTAAATTTTGTAGCTACGGATGATTTAATTCTATATCCAAGAGAAATTATCATATCCAAATTATAAAATCGCAATTCAGCACATTGCAAATCTTCACAAGTGTCTCCACTCGCACATCTTCATTTCTCTCGAGTTTCGCCATTGCGTTAGTTGTAATCTTCGTCTTTTCGCAAAGCTGTGTTTTGTTAATCTTTTATCAATCATTAATTTCCAAAGTTTGTCGTAACAGACAGCTATATTTTCTGCCTCCTTCTTGCTCAGTTGTGGCATTGTTAACATTGTTTTCATTATACTATCTTCAAAGACGTCATTCAAGATAGAAAATCCATAAGAAAAGGTCTTATTGAACACTGTTTGGGTTTCAATAAGACCTTTTCTTATGGATTTTGTCACTACACATATAAATGGCTTATCTTGTGCTATACAAATTATTTTTTTCAAGTATTATCAAGGTTTTTCGGGACTCAAAAGCCTATTTTAATTTATTCCCACTCGATAGTGGCGTTCGGTTTGGGCGACAAATCATAGCAGACGCGGTTGACGTTTTTGACTTCAGCCAAGATCCTGTTGGTGATTTTGTGCAGGATCGGCCAGTCCAGTTCTTCGATAGTTGCAGTCATAGCGTCAACGGTATTGATCGCACGGATGATCACCGGATACTCGAAGGTTCTGGTGTTATCGCGTACACCGACGGATTTAAAATCAGGTACAACGGTAAAATACTGCCATACTTTTTTATCTAATCCGGCATTGGCGAATTCTTCACGCAAAATAGCGTCAGCTTCACGCACTGCTTCCAGACGCTCTTTAGTTATAGCGCCCAGGCATCTTACGCCAAGTCCCGGTCCGGGGAACGGCTGACGGTAAACCATACTGTGCGGCAAACCCAGTTCGATACCGCAGGCACGTACCTCGTCTTTAAAAAGCTGATACAACGGTTCAACCAGCTTGAACTGCAGATCTTCAGGCAGTCCTCCGACATTATGATGGCTTTTAACGCTCTTGGCTGTTTTAGTGCCGGATTCTACTACGTCAGGATAAATAGTGCCCTGTCCCAGGAATTCGATACCGTCCAGTTTACGCGCTTCTTCTTCAAAAACACGGATAAATTCGGCGCCGATGATTTTTCTTTTCGCTTCCGGATCAGCTACGCCAGCCAGTTTAGAGAGGAAACGTTCGCTGGCATCAACATAGACAAGATTAGCTTTCAGTTCGTCTCTGAAGACTCTGACGACGCTTTCAGACTCATCCTTACGCATCAGGCCATGGTTAACATGCACGCAGGTCAGCTGCGGGCCGATAGCTTTGATCAAAAGCGCTGCTACAACAGAAGAATCGACACCGCCGGACAAAGCCAGCAGAACTTTTTTATCGCCGACCTGTTTTTTGATCAGTTCGATCTGATCATTGATGAAATTTTTCATATTCCAGTTGGCTGTGGCATGACACTCATCAAAAACAAATTTTTTGAGCACTTCCAGCATAGCTGTATGTTCCGGCCAGGCAGGCAGATTTTCTACTTTAGCCAAAGTATGGCCGACAGACATTACCGGCACGCCAAACTGATAAACGGCTGCTTCCACGTCGATCGGCAGACCGTCGATAATATTGTTTTCTCCCCCGTTGATGATGATACCTTTAACATTAGGCAGCTCTTTCAGTTCTGCTGCTGTGATATCATGGGGTTTGATCTCGCTGTAAACACCCAGTTCCCTTACGGCACGAGCCACCATTGTGTTTTCGTGGCTGCCCAAATCTAAAATTACGATCATATCCTGCTGCATATCCATTCTCCTATCTGCAATAAAATTTTACACCAGCTTAGATATATTAATTGTAACATATTTAACGCCTGCTTCTCCACTAAATTATTGCAGAAAACTTAACTAAATTCATCTTGTGTCTGCATAAAATAAAACCGTACTGTTTTGGATCACAGGTACGGTTTTATTTGTTATCTAATATTTCATACCCTCATTACCATTCTCTGGGTATTTCATTAAAATGTCCGGCGATAAACATAGTCGTCGTAATAGCAGCCAGTAGATTATTCTGTTCGTCTGTCATTTCCGCCATAATGACCATAGTTGTCTGCCCATGGTGTTTGACCTGGCTTTTAACGATCGCCGTCCCCGTACCTGGCAGATTGCTGATAAAATTGATATTGAAGCTCAATGTCTGCACAACCTCGCCGACACTGGCTCCGGTAATGCCCATAACTGTATCGGCTAATGCCGCCAAAGCACCGCCGTGCACACCCAGCCAGTGATTGGTATGGATGTCAAAATCTATCGGCATCTTTACCGTTGCACCGCCGCAGTGGATCTCATCGATCTCTACCTTCAGCAAATTCATAAACGCGCTGCTGCTCCAGATCTGTTTGATATGGGCAGCTACATCTGTTACTGTGTTCATTCAATCACCTTTTACTTATATATACATATTAACCAGCACCATATACAACGGTACGACAACAATACCTAAAAGCACCGTTAAAAAACTTAACGTCGCCGCATAAGCAGAATCCGCGCCATAATTTTTAGCTACGATCGCCATCTGTGTCATCGCCGGCATGGTCGCCTGCATAGTAAAAACCTGTGCTGACAGCGTCGTTACAGGCAGAAACGGTATCAGAACCAAAACACATACTGGACAAACCAGAAAACGTCCGGCAACGCCTAGCAGCAGATCTTTATCGAAACCGATTTCTCCCAACGGGATCTTACTCATCTCGATGCCAATAAAAACCAACGATAAAGGCGTCGTCAAATTACCTATATATTGGAAGCTGTTCATCAAAAAAGACGGCAGCCTGCAGTCCAGCAAGACTAAAATGATACCGACAATGAAGCCGGCCAGTGGCGGAGAAAAAAATTTTTCTTCAGTGCTGCCGGAGAAAAAAACGCTGGTTTATTCTTTGTATCACTCAGGGTATCCTGCACAATATTATGTACACCAAGTGTCCAGAAAAAGGTTGTATTGACCATATAATAAAGCATTACTGCCGGGATACTTTTTTCACCAAACAGAGCCAGGTTGACCGGCAGACCAATAAACATGGTATTAGCAATAAAAAAATTAGTACAGAAAATGCCGCGCCGTTCTTTTTTGATTTTAAAAACGTGAGCAGCTTATTTTAACCGACACCAAAAGCCAGCAGCATGGAACAGATCGGCAGCAGCAGATCAGGCGCCATGGCGACCAGTTTATTATGATCAAAATTTTTACTGATACTGACGATCATATAAAGAGGCAATGACACAGCAGTTACCAGCCTGGCGATCAATGCGCTGCTGTACTCGTCAAACCAGCCGCGTCTGCTTAATACAAAACCGATACCAATAATAAAAACTATACTGAAAATACCTTCCAGTGCTTTTAAAACAAATTCCATACCGCACCTCTTTTCTAGTTGTAACAGCAAAATAAGGCCCTTTTAGCGGGCCTTATTTTGCTTGATGGAGGAATGGCATAATCACACCTTCTATGCCGGAAGCAGTAAACATCTATCTAATCTTTCCCCTGCGACCTGTCCTAAATAATCGCAACGGGGAATTCCTTGTTTTCAACTAAATATAACGCAGCCGTAACAGACAGCAGATCGGCACTGCCGCCGGGACTGATCCGTTCATTCCTGAAAAGTTCTTCACTTTCTGCCAGCAGCCGGCGTCCAGAATCAGTAAAAATACTTCCCTGCGCCAAAATATCTCTGGCACGCTGCTGTACAAACGGCAGCTTCGCATAACCGCCGCGCCAGATGACATTAGAATCCTGCACAACCGTCATTAAATGAACCAGAGCATGAACCAAAGCATCGTTCAGTCCAGCGCCTTTGGCAAACGCTTCCTTTAAGCCAGGCAACCCGTTCTGTCGTACACTGGGAAATCCTGCTTCCACTTCGCCGCGGATACCCGTGATACCATAAGCCTGATATAATCTTTCTCCTGCCGTCAAAGGTCGGTCTGCCTGCAGTCCAGCCAGCTCATTCTCTGTCAGCCCCTGCGTCATTTCTGCCACGATAGAGCACAGTGCTTTACTGTCCAGACCTTTATTCATGGCAGCCCCTGCGGCAGCAGCCAATAGCCCACCGGCAAATAAAATGCCTCTTTGGGTATTGACTCCTTTCGTCACGCGCAGCAGCTCCTGCTCCGCACTGACGCCGTAACGTCTTACCTTTCCAAATAACTCCTGATAATTTCCATTATGCTTCATCCCTAAAATCTGTAAATCACTGAAAGCTTTTGCCAAAACCGCAGAACCGGCAGCAAAAGTCAAAATACTCATATCTGTATGAGCACCGCCGCCATGACGGGTGACTAAGCCTGGTTTTGGATGGACGCAAACCTCCATAAAAACCGCCTGCGTCAAAAACATACTCATTTGCCGTAAAGTTTCAGATTTAGCAGAAAGCTGGCGGGCTGATATCTCGACTACTATTTCTTTAAACGTACCTTGCTCATTTAATTTTTTAGCTTGGTGATCATACATCGCTGCACCTGCTTTCTGCCGGGATCATTACTTAACCAAAAATAGCTTTTGTTGCAAAATACAGAATTGACGGAAATACCAGACAGCCGGAACCGGTATAGAATGTAGCTGTCATTGCCGCATACGGAACCAGTTTGGGATCGACTGCTGCCATCCCGGCAGCCGTACCGGAAGTAGTACCCATCAAACCGCCATAGATCATGGCGGACTGAGGATTATCAAGTCCGACAAATTTAGCAACAAATGGAGTCAGAATCATAACCAGAACAGATTTAACAACGCCGGCGGCGATGCTGATGGCTATAACCTCGGAAGACGCTCCCAGTGAAGCCCCTGTTACAGGTCCTACAACAAAGGTTGCCACACCGGCGCCGATGGTTACCAGACTTACAGAATCAGTATAGCCCATGGCATAAGCCACACCCACACCTGCTACCCAGGAAGTCAATAAGCCAAAAATAAGCGAAAGCACACCTACAAGACCAACTTTTTTGATTTCACGCAGGTCAGCGCCAAAAGCAGTGGAAACGATGGCAAAATCACGGAACATAGCTCCGCCCATAACACCAACGCCGGCAAACATCGGAATGCTCGCCAAACCTTTATGACCGCCGCCGACTACACCGCCGATATATGCCAGAATCAGACCGAAGAAGATCGCAATTGCGGAGCCATGGATACGTCCCTTGGTCAAACCGCCGATTTATAGGCAATCCAGGTAGTGATACCGATGATAATAAAAGCCGCAACTAATCCGTTTTTAGTAATAAGTTTAATGAACATTGCTGCGAAATCCATATAAAACGCCTCCCATTCTTTTTATGACTATGCACCAAATTTTCTTAAAATAGGAATAAAGACAAAGCCGAGGGCTACGCCCAGTACTCCGCCCAATACAGCGATCGTTCCGCCGGATAAAGCGGCGACAACGTCCTGAATGGAACTCATAGCCACAACGATGGGAATATACATGGCGCTCCAGAAAGCAATACCTTCCTGCCCTTTTTTATCAAGCCAGCCTGCATCTATACCTTTATTGGTAAGAATAATCAGCAGCAGCATAGCAAAACCAACCCCGCCGACATTAGCCTTAACACCCAGAAGCGCGCCTAAAATATCGCCAATGTAATTACCTGTTAAAAAACAAAATGCTAATAACGCAACACCATAAATAATCATGAGATTACACCACCTTAGTACAATTTTTTATTATCGCTCCCCACTCAAGGGGAGCGAAACAACTAAAGGCAACGGTAAAAATTTACTTATTCAACTACGGCAATAACCTGACCGGCACTTACGCGGTCGCCGGGCTGCACTTTATATTCTTTGACTACTCCGGCTACCGGGGAAGGTACCAGCTGTTTCATTTTCATTGCTTCCATTACTATCAGTACGTCTTTTACTTCAACGCTGTCGCCTACTTGTTTTTCAAAGCGAACTATTTTACCGGGTACGCGAGATTTAATTTCCATGATTTATGCCTCCTGTGACAGTATTTCCACAACTGTCTTTTTCTTTAATATTTGTACATCCTGTAAACTCTTGCCTAAAACTGTCTGTGTCGGCTGAAATAATTCAGCCGCCTTAATACCATAGCCATTAATAAGCTCCGTTTCCAGATCAATGTCTACCTGAAACTTCTTTCCAATGGCCTGCAGTTCTGTATATACCTCCTGCAGCTGCTGCAAAAACAATCCCGTTATCAACAGATCAAGATCAGATTCGCTGTTGGTAAAAGGTAAACCGGTAGCTATTTCCAACCCGGCCGAACCTAAAATTCCCAGTTTCAGCCGCCTCTCTGCCGCATAGCTGCATGCCGCCTGCGCCGCTGCCAGACAATTCGTAGATACTTTAAATTCAGCTGCCGCAAGCTCATAAGGCCGTTTTAATTTAACTGCTTCGCCTACCTCCAGCTCTGCTGTCAGGCGTAAACGCCGTCCCTCACATAGCTGCGGATGCACAAAGCCCAACGGTATCACGTCTGCCGAAAGTACTTCCGCACGTCTGACTATTCCGGGAATAACGCTGTCAGCGCGGAAAATATCCGCCGCTAAAAATGCCTTTTCCCCTGTCAGCTCGTTTAAAAACACTTGTTTCAGCCTTGCCCTGCCGATACTGCTCGGATAAACCAGGTCATGCCTTTTTAACTGCGTTTTGTCCATACGGGATCCGCCTTACTGTTCTGCTGATAATCAAGCTGCGCCTGTACCATAGTGTCGAAAAATTCCGTCTGTACAGGCCCGGTGATTGTAACAGAAGGTATTTCAATTCCTGATATAGGATCGCCCCGCAGTTCCAATATTGTTTGTTCGGCATTGACCTGTACTTCAGGACTGACCTTGACGATCCGGCCTTTAATCCTCAAAATACTGCGGGCCACCCTGTTTAAGGTAACGGCTGAGGCCAGAGTAGTAGCTTTTACGATCACTTCATACTCCGGATAAGTCCGTTCCCGGCGGTAAGTAATGATCTTACCGGCCTTATTACAGACATGTCCCGACTCTGAACACGGAAAACTGTCACCCATCGGCAGGCCGCCTGCTATCAGCTCATAATATTGCTGTCCGCCCCTGATGGCCGCCGGTGTCAGTTCGATATCGTCCCTGACAGGGATACCGTCCATAGCCAGCCAGCCTATTTCCTGGCAGCCGTATAAATCATGTACTTCCGCCTGCAGAAGTTCCTGCGCCACCGGCAGCAACTCCAGATCCAGAGGCGTACCGGCAGTCAACAGCTTTACTCCTTTAGGCAGATCTTCAGCAACGCCCATATTTTTAGCATCTGTCAGTGCCGCCCGTAAAAACGCAGACTCACCCACCACAGCTGCAGGCCTCTCTTTATACAACGCTGCCAGAAAGGCATCACGGCTGGAGCGCACTAAAAACGACCATTTCAAACCAAAATCTTTTAAAGCCTGCCCTGAAAAACATTTACCAGCGGCGGATAAGTAACAAGCAGCTTATCGCCGCACTTTAGTCCAGCGCGCTCTAAGATCCTGACCGAAGCTCTGATGCGTGCCGGCAATTCAGCATAGGTAACACCGACGATATTTTGAAAAGCCGATGTTCCCGTTGTAAAGGTAAGATAAGCAAGATTCAAAGGCGTATGAACATCTTCGATCACATGAGCCGCCGTTGGCCCGGCAATGCCTTTATCCGCCAAAGTACGCTTCGGCATCTCCTCCAGTTTGGGAGCAGAACCGAAATCTTCGACCAGCAGGCTTATTTCCTGAAGCAAGCTGTTCATCTGCAATCTCCTTACGCGTTGATATATTTATCGGCAACTGCAGTAAATTCTGCATTGACCTTGGCAATAGCTTCCATTCTATGGGTCCGTCCGCCCCGCTCATTGCCCAGAATACCTCTGCCCCAGGGACCGAGCAGTTCGCCTTTCCCTTCAGCCTTTAATTTAGCAAACCTCATCGATATGCCGGATAATTACTTCCCGCATATCTTCTACCTGATTGACAATTTCCTGTACGCCGCCCAGTTTGTAGAAGAAATCTACACCGGCTGCAAAAACAGGATTGCTGGTAGAAAGCTCTTCCAACCGTTCGATATCCATTTTCGTGATCCTGGCAATGGAGGTCAGCGGCATAACATGGATCATGGTGCCGAAATCTTTGGAAAGGGCCAGAATATGGTCGGCCTGCAAAACCATGGCACAGGAAAATGCTCCGGAAATTGCGCGGCCAATGACCATGGCCACGATTGGATGTCCTGCTTTGCGTGCTTCGGCTAAAGCCAGCTGATAACCGCCTGTGGATTTATTCATACCGGCGATTTCTTCCATTTTGCCGGGACCGTTACCAGGAGTATCAACTATCAAAACGATAGCGCGTTTCTCAGGCAGCGGTTTATCCTTATCGGCTTCCATAGTCCGATAAACTGCCGTTGCCATCTTATAACCTTCCTCAAGTCCGATGACACCGCCGAAAACAACAGGAAATCTGTCGTTAAACGCCATCGCATCATTAGCGATGATCGTAGTCGGTTTGCCGTTCAGCTTAGCAGTACCGACAACAGACCCGGGGCCATAATCAGGATCGAAGCTGTAACCGTCAATGATATTTTCCTGGAAGGAATCTTTATCGATGATCATATCAATAGCATCGCGTCCGCGACCTATCATAGTGTTGTCCAATTCTTCCATGTTCATATTCCTCCTTTTCCTTAACTGCGTACTCTGCGTTTTACTACTTTAAGGAATTCCGCTGTCGTCATCTCAGGCAAAGCTGCCGGATCTTCATTACCGAAATATTTCCACAGATCCATCGAATCCTTCGGCTGCATATCTCCAACAAGCTTCACCAGCTCCTGCTGTTCCTGTACCAGCTTCAGAGAACCGATACGGCGCATTTTTTCGATCTCAGCCATTGGTATCTCAGCCACTTCAGCCAGAGTTTTATGGAACTCACCGATTTTATCTTCAACAAGATAGTTACAATCCTGAATGATATATTTATGTTTGGCGCCGGTTGTCCGGTAAACCAAAGCCTTGTTGGAAGCGTCAAATTCGTCTTTGCCCATTTCCTGTTCGATTACTTCCGGACCAGTCAGGCCGATACGCCCTTCTTCATTCATCACAATGACGTCGGTAGCTGCAGCTACAAAGCCCATACCGCCAAAGCAGCCGACTTTACTGCCAACTACCGCTACTACCGGAACGATACCTCGGCAGTCCTGGAAGGCATCCATTACTTCGGCATGGGCCAGAAGTCCGGCATTGGCTTCGTGCAGACGTACGCCGCCGGTTTCAAAAGAAACCGCGACCAGCGGACGTCTTGCAGTATATTCTTCAGGATATTTAGCTTTAATGTCAGCAGCCGCCTTCAATGCCAGGCGAATAGTTGCGACCATTTTACCGCCATTGACCTCGCCAATAGCGCCGCCAATGAATTTGCCTTCCATTGATACTACAAAAACAGGATGCTTGCCCAGCAAACCAACGCCGCAGACAGTACCGTCATCAAATTCCACAGCAGTCCCAAGTACCGGCAGATGCGGGCTGCAATAACGATCCAGCGGATTTAAAAACTCCGTAAAGGTCCCTTTGTCGACCATGCCCAAAGCACGTTCACGGGCATTAGCGTCAAAGAAGCTGCTGTTTTCAAGTTCAGTCCAGTTTTTCATAATTATTCAGCCTCCTTTGCAGTAGCTTCTGCCAGTGCCTGGCGTAATCTCATATAAACAACGATCGGGGTGGCGTTATCATCGTTGATCTCGATACTTACATTGCCAACACCTGTATCAGTTACAAATTTTCCGAGCATTTTTTCCCAAACCGCATCAAAGCCTTTAACAGGAGTAACTACTTTGGCTTTAACGCCGCCGTTCAAAGCTTTCTTTTCCATAAGTACTTCCAAATCGCCGGAACCGGTTACACCAAGATGCGACCATTCCTTAGCGATTTCCTGTGTTGCAGCAGATTTAAATTCAAATTCCAAAACCTGTAATGCCACGTTAATCTCCTCCTCTTACCAGTTTCTGAATTTAGCAGGCGGATTATACAGACCTTTAGACCAAACGACCAGGTCATGTACGTTTTTAGCCGCCAGCATGGAACGGTTAGCTCTGCTCATATCAATACCAAGATCATCGGCAGTCTTGATCACGCCAAGATCACGCAGACGCAGGGTCTCTTTCGGATCAGCCTTCATACCGACTTCGGTAAAGCCTGCGATACCGCGGATAGCGGCAGTACGTTCTTCCATATTTCTGCATTTATGCAGGTATGCGATACCTTCCTCGGTAATGATATGAGTCAGGTCATCGCCGTAGATCATAACCGGTTCAATCGGCAGATTAGCGTTTTTAGCCAAAGCAAAAGCATCCAGTTCCTCTACGAAGCCAGGCGCCAGTTTTTCACGGAAGGTTTCGGCCAATTGTACGACCAGGCGTTTGCCGCGGTGTACAGGTCCCCACATTGCTTCTTTAATGCCATATTCTTCACCGCATTTAAGCCATGCTTCGGAAGAATGACGACGGCCTTTCGGGTCGCAGCCCATATTTGGAGCGCCGCCGAAGCCTGCCACACGGTTAGCCGTAGCTGTAGAACTGTTGCCATAAGGATCGATCTGCAGTGTGCCGCCGATAAACATATCAATAGCATAATGTCCTGCCGTCTGAGAAAAAGCACGGTTTGAACGCATCGAACCATCCGGCCCGACAAAGAAAATATCACTGCGGGCAGCTACATACTCATCCATGCCCAATTCACCGCCGAAGCAGTGGATCGATTCGACCCAACCGCTTTCAATAGCCGGGATCATCGAAGGATGCGGATTCAAAATAAAGTTGGTGCAGATCTTGCCTTTCAATCCCAGCTCCTCACCATAAGTCGGTAACAGCAGCTCGATTGCAGCCGTATCAAAACCGATACCATGATTCAGGCTTTTAATACCATACTCGCCATAGATACCTTTGATCGCCATCATGCCCTTTAAAACCTGAGCATCAGTAATCAGTGCCGGATCACGTGTAAAGAGCGGTTCGATGTAAAACGGTTTCGGAGATTGAATAACATAATCGACCCAATCACCGGGGATATCAACGCGCGGCAGCTCGTCTACGATCTCGTTGACCTGCGCAATAACGATACCCTGACGGAATTTAGTCGCTTCTACGATCGCCGGAGTATCCTCAGTGCTGAAACCGGTAAACAGATTACCATGGCGATCAGCCTTCGTTGCCGCAATCAATGCGACACGCGGAGTCAAATCAACAAAATAACGTCCATACAGTTCCAAATAAGTATGGATAGCTCCCAGCTCCAATTTGCCTTCTTTTAAAAATTCGGCAATTCGGCCTGCCTGCGGGCCGGAAAAGGACATATCCAGCTTTTTGGCGATACCTTTTTCAAAAACATCCAGATGTTCAGGCAAGGTCAAAACAGACTGTACCATGTGCAGATCATGCACTTTGCCAGGATCGACCTGGCAGAGTGCTTTCGCCAGAAAAATCAGCCTGCTTCTGGTTGTTGCCCTCGATGTTGACCTTATCGCCGGGTTTGATAACAGCCTCCAGTAAAGCGACTGCATCTTTGGCATCAACTATTTTTCCTTCTTTGACGTAAGGGGCAGCTGAGGCAGCTCTTGCCGCAGCATCTTTCTTTAAAGAATCCCACTCACGCGTAATACCTTTAAGCTCCATTACATTCTCTCCTTTCTTATTACAAAACTGCTTCATATATACCGAACCCGGATAAAAAAAGAGAGAACAAAGCACAGCTGCAAACTGCGCCTTCATTCTCTCATTCGCCACTATTTACTTTCACCCGGATCTATATATGCATGACTCCCAAACCGGCCCGCTCATGATTAGTCATATAATGCAGCGCCGATTTACCGAACAATGCCACTGCCAGCCAGCCACTGCCACGTACGACAGCTATTTTCAGCGCCAGGCTGGCGCTGGAAGAAACGCTGACTAAAATACCTTTTTTAGCTTCCTCCGTGGCGTGAATCAAAGCGTGAATATCATTAGCCGTCTTTTCAATGATTCCAGAATTGAGACTGGCTCCAATTACGGCCCTGTTCACCTTTTCGTGAAAATCATCATAAGAAGTTTTACCGCCGACCTCTGTTACCACAAATTTATGGCCGGCTTCAGTCAATGCTCTTTTGGCCGTTTCTTCGTCTTTCAATGTGCGTGTGAGCGCCAGCAGCATTGCCGCTACGCCTACACTTTTAATACTTTCGCCCAATAAAAATGCTTCCATCTCTCAATCCCTCCCTTTACTGCAACCTCAGCAGCTGCGGATGCTTATTTCACCAAAATCGAAGCTTTCGATTTTTCCCGCAGCATTTCGTACAAGCAAACTCCCATAATCATCCATGTCTTCCGCCATTCCGGAATAAATCTCTGTATCATTGTCCCCTTACTATAACCTTATGGCCCAGTGTACAGCTGTAGTCCAGCCAGTCCTGCCTGATCAAAGCAAAACCGCAGCAGTGCCAGTGAGAGTAAAGCAGATCGAATTCATCCAGAAGCGCCTTGAGGACCTGTTCATGCTCGTATTCGATGCCCGTTGCCAGATAAAGAGAAGTGGCTGTAGCTTCTAGCTGGGCTCCGAAATCTTCAGAAGACATATTTATGTTGATACCAATGCCAACAACGGCGTACTCGATACTGCCATCAGCAGCCAGTGCCATTTCTGCTAAAATACCGCAGACTTTTTTTACCGTCCAGCATGATATCGTTGGGCCATTTTATAGAAAAATTTTTATCAGTCAGTACCTGCAGAGCTTTCACCACTGCAACGGCTGTCAGCAGCGTTATTTGGGCGCAGTATTCGGAAGCGATCGTTGGTCTGAGGATCATGGAAAACCACAATCCCTTCCCCTCCGGTGATTCCCATTTCCGCCGCATTCGTCCTCGTCCGGCAGTCTGCCTTGCGGCAATAACAAATTGTACCTTCTGCTGCCCCCTGCTTTGCAAGCTCCAGCGCTTTCAGATCAGTAGAATCCAACTGCTCATAATAATATATTTTATTGTGCAGTATCTTCTTTATTTCTACCATCTTTATTGCCCCGTCTCAAATCTTATTTAACCAGGTGGATCGTCGAAATAAACACGCCGCAGGCAATTGCTGAAACGATAACGCCGCCGATATTAGCACCCATTGCCACCGGCATGATTACAGCAAACGGATCTTCATCCTCCGCTATATGCTGAGCGATTTTAGCAGTAGTCGGCACACAGGAAATACCGGCAATACCAACAACAGGATTGAAATTTCCTTTTTTGAATTTGTAAACTATCCAGCCGCCTAAAACACCAACAGCACCTGATACTGCCAAAGCTACCACACCAAGAATGATCAGCGGTGCAACTTTGGGATTAAGCAGGGTAGAGGCTTCGCATAAAGTGCCAAGCAAAAGACCCAGCATCAAAGTAGCAGCATAAAGGATAACGTTTTCCAGCAGATCCTGATACGGAACGATTTCAGCTTCTTTGATCGTCATACCCAGGAAGAAGGACATGATCAACGGCGCCGCCATCGGCAGTAAAATACATAACAAAGCACAGCATACT
>ENA-OQAB01000737-OQAB01000737.1-human-gut-metagenome-genome-assembly--contig:-NODE-737-length-16795-cov-2.529338_pt1 | contig 16795 bp, 17 predicted proteins | sample MGYA00242490_ERZ504517 | MGnify/ENA primary metagenome ERZ504517 (study PRJEB26092, sample SAMD00036298) | human gut metagenome | host: Homo sapiens | study: EMG produced TPA metagenomics assembly of...
CGAAAAAGCCGGGCTCCCCGAAGAGTAACCCGGCTTTCGCCTCTTTCCCGAATCAGCCCCGCATCTGCCGCCGCATCATCCGACGCCAGCGGAAATACCCGGCCAGCGACATCGTCAGGTAAATCGTGTAGAGCAATGCGGTGAGCGGGATCTCCTTGTAGAAATAGAGCCCGACCGTCACCAAATTGACTACAAACCATACAAACCACTGTTCCAGATACTTGCGCGAAAGCATCCACATTCCCACGATGCTCAGCGACGTGGTCAGGCTATCCCAGAACGGCACGGTGCTGTTGGTAAAGGTCACGAGCACCCAGTAGATGAACAGATGGATCGCCGCATACGCCGCCGCGATCATCGGCCAGCGGCGTGCGGGCGTACGGGAAATACCGCCGCCCTTTTCGGTTTTGGGAGCGTTGCGCCATACCAGCCACCCATAGACACTTGCCAGAAAATATAGACGTTCATGCCGAAATCGGCATAAAGCCCCGTCTGGAAGTAGAGCGTACCGTGCACGACGGGCATCACCAGCCCCACGAGCCAGAGGTAGATGTTGGCCCGGTATTCGAGCCACAGATAGAGCAGCCCCAGCGTAAAGCCGACGATCTGCAGGATGAGTTTGAGTTCCATCGCCTAAAACCGCACCGTTACGTTGGCCAGCACGTTGAACATCGCCTGGGGAAAATAGAAGGCCGAATCTTCGCGCACACCTCCGACAATCGACGAATAACCGTAGCCGTTGTTACAATACTCCGTATTGAAAAGATTGTTGATCTGCACGCCGAAACGCACGCTTCCGATCTTCGAGGCAGCCAATTCATACCCCAGGTTCAGGTTGGTGACACAGTAGTCGTCGAGCGACAGCGCATCGTTGCGGCCGTTGGTAAAGTATTGTTTGCCGACATACTGCGTATGCAGCAGGGCGCTGAACCCTTTGACATGGAAATCCAATAGCACTCCGGCGATGACCGACGGAGAGTAGGAAAGGGTCGAGGTCCCGAGATACAGCTCCTTTTCGCCCAGGTAGTTCCAGTCGGCGTCGTACTCCGAAACATATTCCGTATAGTTCTCGATCCGGTTCTGGCTCAGGGTCGCATTGGCTCCCAGCGAAAACCAGCGGGCGATGTTCAGCGAAGCCGAGAGTTCGATGCCCCGGCGGTAACTGTCTGGAATATTGCGGGACAGCTCCTGCCCCGTGTCCGAGAGTTCGCCCGTAGCGACCAGCTGATCCTTGTAGGACATATAGTAGAAGTTCACGCCCGCCTCGAAACGGTCGTTGTGGAAAAGATAGCCGAACTCCCAGTCGTACAGCCGCTCCGAGGTGGGATACTCCCCGTTCTTGGTATCGGTGAAGTTGCTGCGCGTAGGCTCCTTCTGCGCCACGGCGAACGACACATAGACCTTGTGATTCCGGGCGAAAGTGTAGTTCACGCCCGCTTTGGGGTTGAAAAAGTGATAGGTACGGTGAATATCCAACTCCTGAAGCGCCGAAGTGGTGCTGTTGAAATTGTCGTTGGTGCCCGTAATGTATGCCGGATGAAACGGTACTGCAGGTCGGCATAGAGGTTCAGCCCCCGCGCAGCCTCCCAGTTGATCTTGGCGAAGACGTTGGCATCGTACTTGGTCGAGGCGTTACGATAATATTCGTGACGCGGGAAGCCGGGTGCATCGACGACCGACATCACGTTTCCCCAGTGGCCGCCGTCATATACGTTGCCCGCACCGCCCAGGGCCAGTTGTACGCGACCACGAGTATAGTTGGCCGATGCCACCACGCCGCCGAAATGGTTGTCCATCGACTTGCGGCGAATCAGATTGCTTTCGGTAATCGGCTCGTTCGGATCGTCCGTAGGGATCGGCGCGATACCGTACTCACTCAACGTCTGTCCGTTCTTATACTGGTTGTAATAACCCGAACCGTAGGTGTAGTGGCCCGTGACATTCAGCGTCCAACGGGCGTTGAAGCGATGATTGACGATCAACTGATTGTTGATCTGGGTATAGTTATCCGTCTGGTTATCATAAAACGAAATCGATCCGTCGGCATGTTTGACAAGCCCCTGCGAATTGTAGCGCCGGTCGGTTTCGAGCTGCTCCTTCGTCACGCCGTCATAAGCCAGTCCGACTCTGGCCACACCGCCGAAGGAGATCAGCTTCACGGCCGTACCCCCATCGTAGTACCCGACCTGCAACATGTAGGACTCCAGGTTGGTGAAGGCCCGATCGACATAACCGTCCGAGGAGATATGCGAAAGCCGGGCATCGACGGTCCAATGGCCGCCCATGAGTCCCGAACCGATCTGCAACGACTGTTTGTTGGTGTTGTAGGAGCCATAGGAAAGGGACGCTTCGCCAGAAAATTCGCTCGACATCGGGGCGGTGGTCATATTCACCGAACCGCCGAAGGCTCCCGTACCGTTGGTCGAGGTTCCGGCACCGCGCTGTACCTGGATCGTTCCGACCGAAGAAGCCATGTCGGGCGTATCGTACCAATAGACCGAGTGGCTCTCGGCATCGTTCATCGGCACGCCGTTGGTTGTGACATTGATGCGCGAAGCATCCGAACCGCGCAGACGGAACGCCGTACCGCCGATGCCGTTGCCGGCATCCGAAGTGGCGACCACCGACGGAGTCATTTGCAACAACGTCGGCATGTCGCTGCCGAAATTCCGGCGAGAAATCGCTTCTCGGCCGATATCGGCATATGCCACCGGAGTTTTGCGATCGACGCGGGTAGCGGTCACCTCGAGTCTGCTGGCAATTCGTACAGTTTCATGGAAATCCGGAGTCATGGGAGTCCGTTTCCACCGGTTCGTCCGCGTGCACCGGCATCGCGCACCAGACAGCCGCAGACCGTAAGCGGCAGTAAGAAAATCCTTTTCATAACTTTAATTGAATTAAAAGAACAGAAAAGGGGTATGTCGTATCGATTATAGATTCCCGGTTTCAGCATTACCCGTATCCGGTACCAATGGGTATAATCTCAGCCTGACAGTAAGGCACCCCCTTACAAGAATACGGGCGCAAAGATAACATTAAATTTCGGAAAATCGCACCGCATCACAAAAAGAGTACGCCACCCGGCTCGACCCCAGGAATGGCGCACAGCTTTGTTCGAACAACTCACTCCGAATGCGGCGGACAGCGACGAAAAACCGACTGTTCGGATATTTGCCGAAAAAAACGTTTACAACCCGGAACCAGGCAAAACCCGGGACCGTTTTCCGGCTCCGACAGTTGAAAAATCCGGTATCTTCCTCGGGACAGGGCAAGCCTGGGGAGAGTCATCACCTACCGGAAAGTACCGAACCGATAGACGGTCTTCTGGCAATAAAATCCGTCAGGCGCAAGCAGCGGAGAAGGAAATTCCGGCCGATTGACCGCATCGGGATACCCCTGACAGACGACGGCGACCCCTTCGTAATCCCGGTAGCGGCCGCCCGACTTCGTTTCGGGGCATCCGCCGCCCAAGCGATTGCCGGTGTAGAGCGTCACGCCGGGCTGCGAAGAGAGAATCTCCACCCGGCGTCCCGAACGTGCATCGCGCAATTCGCCGACTTCGGTCAGGATATTCTGCCGCCAACCGTCCACGGGGAAGAAGTGGTCGTACCCCCGCAGCATCCGGATCCGGTCGAAATCGGAATCGACGCCCTCACCCAAGCGGCGCAGTGAACGGAAATCGGCGGGCGTACCGGCAACACCGAGCAGTTTCCCGGTAGGAATCAGACGATCGTCCGCTTCCAAAACAGTCGAAGCATCGAGCCGCAGCTCGTGGTCGAGTACCGACCCGCTGCCCTCGCCGCCCAGATTGAGCAGCAGGTTGCAGGCCATGTTCACGGGCGTCGTCCGGTCGGTTCGAGCGATATAAGTTATTTCCAGCGCATTATCTTCGTCGAAATCGAAAGCGGCCTCGACCTGCAAATTACCGGGATACCCCTGATCGCCGTCGTCGGAAGAGAGCGACATCACGACCCGGTTGGTTTCGACACGGCTCTCCCACAAGCGCCCGGCGAAGCCCTTCACACCGCCGTTGAGATGCCCGGCCATGCCGTTTATATCCAAGCGGTATTCTTCGCCGTCAATCCGCATCGTCCCGTAAGCGATGCAACCGGCCACGCGGCCGATGCTTTTGCCGCACAGGGCCGGATCGCCGAAATAACTGCGGAAATCCTTGTAACCCAGCGCCACATCCGCCAAATGTCCGTCACGATCGGGAACCAGAATCGACACGACAGCCGCGCCGACATTGCAAAGCCGCACTTCGGCACCTGCGGCATTGCGCAGCGTATAGAGCACAACGGCCTCGCCCTCCGAAGTGGCGCCCCAGATCTGCTGTTCGATCTCCATCCCTATTCGCCCGGCTTCAGATTACGCAGCAGGTTGTCGATACGACGCAGGGTCTCCTCCTTCCCGATGAAAGAGGTAACGTCGTACATACCGGGACCCTTGCCGGCTCCGACCAGCGCCAGGCGCAGCGTGTTCATCACCTGTCCCAGCGAATAGCCCTTCTGCTCGATCCAGCCGTGCACGATCCGCTCGGTATTTTCGAGCGAAAAATCGTCGATGCCGGCCAGCACCTCGCGCAGTTCGCGCAGCATAGCCGGATTATCGCCCTTCCAATACTTCTTAGCCTGCTTCTCATCGTACTGAGTCGGAGCGACGAAGAAGAACGAGGTCAGATCCCACAGATCGGTGATGAACGTGGCCCGCTCTTTCATAATGCCTGCGGCACGCCCGGCCAACTCGTCCGAAACCTCGATGCCGTGCTCGCGCAGGATCGGCTGATACAGTGCGGCCAGTTCCGCGTCGCTCTTATGGTGCATATACTGGGCGTTGAACCACTTGGCCTTGTCGGGCTGGAAGCGGGCGCCCGATTTCGAAACGCGCTCCAGCGAGAAGTTGTCGATCAGCTCCTGCATCGAGAAGATCTCCTGCTCGGTGCCGGGATTCCACCCCAGCAACGCCAGCATGTTGATAAACGCCTCGGGGAAATAACCGTCCTCGCGGTAACCGCGTGCGGTTTCGCCCGTCGGGGATTTCCAGAAGAGCGGGAACACGGGGAACCCCATCTTGTCGCCGTCGCGCTTCGAGAGTTTGCCACCGCCCGTAGGTTTCAGCAGCAGAGGCAGATGCGCGAAGCGGGGCTGCAGGTCCGTCCAACCAAAGGCCCGGTACAGCAGATAATGCAGCGGCAACGACGGCAGCCACTCCTCGCCACGGATCACGTGCGACACCTCCATCAGACGGTCGTCCACGATATTCGCCAGATGGTACGTAGGCAGCGCATCGGCCGACTTATAGAGCACCTTGTCGTCGAGCGTCGAAGTGTTCACCTCGACATGCCCCCGGATCAGGTCGTCCATTTCGACGATCTCGTTTTCGGGCATCTTGAAGCGAATGACCCACTGGTCGCCCCGCGCGATGCGGGCTGCGACCTCCTCTTTCGAGAGAGAGAGCGACGTAGGCAGTTTCTCGCGGATCGAATAGTTGTATGCGAAAGTTTCGCCGCGCGCCTCGTACTCCTTGCGCAGGGCGTCCAACTCCTCGGCAGTATCAAAAGCGTAGTAGGCCCATCCGGACTCCACGAGCTGTTTCGCGTATTTCAGGTAGATGTCGCGCCGCTCGCTCTGGCGGTACGGCGCATGAGGGCCGCCGACGCCGACACCCTCGTCGATCTCGATGCCGCACCACTTGAGCGACTCGAGGATATACTCCTCGGCACCCGGCACGAAACGCTGCGAGTCGGTATCTTCGATACGAAGAATCATCGTACCGCCGTGCCGACGCGCGAACAGGTAGTTATAAAGCGCCGTACGTACGCCGCCGATATGCAGAGGCCCCGTAGGGCTGGGTGCGAAGCGCACCCGGACAGGTCTTTCCATATTTCGTTACTCTTTGTTGATTTCCTTTTTATCGTCATGTTCGGATTCGGCCGTCTTGCGACCGGCCGCATCCTGCGCCGCTGCACCCCCTCGGGCAGGTTTGCACAAAGTCGGCGCCACGGCCCACAGCGCACACATCACCCACACTACGAAGGCACCCGATACCACGCGCCAGACCGCATCGTTCCTCAAAGCGACCACTGCGAGAAGCAGGACGAAAAATATCCGTTCCGTCCATCGGGAGGTAAGCGCCCGGGCGATTTTTGCACGATTTCCCATACCGTTTACTTAATGCGGTATTCGACCCGCATGGTGATACGGGCTTTTTTCTGCCGGCTCGAGGTGTTGAACGATCCTCCGGCCGAGAACTCCTCGTTGGTATTGGCACCCGTGATCTGGAACACGCCCATACGGGCCGAAGCCACTCCGCCGAGCTTCGCTCCGGCATTGACCGCGATCTTCTCGGCACGGACACGGGCATCGGCCGATGCTTTCTCGATGAGCGACAACTTCACGTCGTCGAGCTTCGTATAGTAATAATCGGGCTGCATAGCCTCGATCGAAACGCCCTGGGCGATCAGCGAAGAGATTTCACGCGAAACATTCTCGACGGCATCGACACTCTTCGACTCGACGGTGAAGCCCTGCGAAAGCCGGTAACCGGTAAACCGCTGTCCGGCCCAACTGCCATTGGCCGAATAGACCGGCTCGTACTGCTTGGTGACGTTCACGAACTGGAAGACCACGGCTTCAGCAGCGATCCCTTTCGAGAGGAGGTAGTCGTACACCTTCTTCTTGCTGGATTCGATCTGCGCGTATCCCGCTTCGACGTTCTGCGCCTCGGCGGTGATGAAACCGTTCCAGACGATCAGGTCGGACGAGAACTCGGTTTCGCCGAGGCCCGTCACCACGATCGTCTCCTGCGCGTGGTATTTATATGTGTACGCCCTTGCGAGCAACCAGGCACTGACGACGATCGCCGCACCGATGATGAGGTACTTCCAATACGCTTTCATAACCGTAATATTTTAAGAATTATATTTGCTAACCCGCCGCAATTCATCGGCCGCTTCCGGTCCGGCGTTTTCAACAGGACACGATCACCGCATCCGGCGGCGCCCCGCCCGCTACCGTAAACGGCAGCGCGGCACTACACGTTGAACAGGAAGTGCATGATGTCGCCGTCCTGCACCACGTACTCCTTACCCTCAACCCCGATCTTGCCCTGGTCGCGGCAGGCCTTTTCGGAACCCAGCGCCACATAGTCGTCGTACTTGATGACTTCGGCACGGATGAAGCCCCGCTCGAAATCGGTGTGGATGATGCCGGCGGTCTGGGGCGCTTTCATGCCCCGGCGGAAAGTCCAGGCACGGCTCTCGTCGGCACCGGTCGTGAAGAACGTCTGCAAATCCAGCAATTTATAGGCCGCTTTAATCAGACGCGCCACGCCCGACTCCTTCAGGCCGATCTCTTCGAGGAACATCTGGCGCTCCTCGTACTCGTCCAGCTCGGCGATGTCGGCCTCGGTAGCTGCGGCGACGATCAGCATCTCGGCCCGCTCGTCGGCAATGGCGGCCTCGACGGCCCGGGTATGTTCGTTGCCCGTCACGGCGCTCTTCTCATCAACGTTGCAGACGTAGAGCACCGGTTTGTCGGTCAGCAGGTTCAGGTCGGCGACCAGCTTGCGGTCCTCTTTCTCGAGCTCCACGGTCCGGGCGCTCAAACCCTGCTCCAGGACGGCCTTGTACTGCAACAGGATCTCCACGGCACGTTTGGCCTGCTTGTCCCCGCCCACGACAGCCTGCTTCTGGGTCTTGGCAAGGCGGTTCTCGATGGTTTCGAGGTCCTTGAGCTGCAACTCGGTATCGATGATACCCTTGTCGCGCACAGGGTCGATCGAACCATCGACATGGGTAATGTTATCGTTCTCGAAACAACGGAGCACATGAATAATGGCGTTCGTGTTGCGGATGTTGGCCAGAAACTTGTTGCCCAGCCCTCGCCTTTCGAGGCACCTTTCACCAGCTCCGGCGATATCGACGATCTCGATAGTGGTGGGAACCACCCGCTTGGGATTGTCGATCTCCGCGAGCCGAATGAGCCGCTCGTCGGGAACGGTGATGACGCCCACGTTGGGCTCGATCGTACAGAAAGGAAAATTCGCCGCCTGCGCCTTGGCGTTGGACAGGCAGTTGAAAAGGGTCGATTTACCCACGTTGGGCAGCCCCACGATACCGCATTGTAAAGCCATTGAATATCTTTCGTTTTTAATATTATCCGTTCGACAGGCATCGGCAAAATGCAGGTGCCCCCGCGAAGACGGTCGATATACCGTCGTTCGGAAATGCAAAGATACGAATAAGCCGCGTGCAAAAGCAAATTTATTTGCATTTTGCCCAGGCGAAGTATTTTAGACGAAGTCAAAGATACGAAAATCTCCCCGATAACTTGCGTTTGACGAAGACTTTGTTCGTTGATTCCGAACAGACAAGCCCGGCACAGGACCCGGGACTAAAGACCGAACAACAGCTCCGGTATAAATTATAAAACGGTAAAAACAGCCGGGTTTCGACAAGACGACAAGCGCGGAGCAAGAGGGTAACCGATTACAATCTTGTCAGGTACGCAACCGATGCGCCGATAAAAAACCATACTCACCCTTTCGCATTCCGAGAAAGAGTTCCGCAGCGCCACAGGAGGCGGCAATTTCAGCAAGAGTGCGCAGCAACGCCGCCCGCTGCGGGTGCAAACCGTCCCCGTTGCAACGGCGATGGAATATGCGACGAAGGCCGGAAATCCATGTGGATTCCGGCCTTCGTCGCATAATACGATCAAATCAGACGATATTGCACGAACACAACGGATAGCTCTCCCGCTTGAGGAACTCCTCCGAAACCACGATCCGAACAGCTCGGTGCAATACGGAAAACTCCAACGGAGACTCCCCCAACAATTCGCCATCGACCTCGACGCTGATCTCCGGCGAAGATTCGATGCGGATACGGCTGCCCCTCTCCTGCAGGATATGCCGAATCCGGTAAATCCCGCCGTTGAACAGATAACGGAAGCGGAACAGGATATGCCAGAAATGGACGGGACGGATCAGCGACACGTCCAGCAGTCCGTCGTCGGCCACCGCCTCGGGCAACTGCTGCATACCGCCGCCGTTGTATTTGCAGACACCGATGGCGATGCTCATCAACAGGTTGTTGTAAACCAGCCGGTCGTCGATCCAAACCTTCACGCCCGTCGATTTGTAGCTGAAGAACGAACGGATCATGCACCACGTATAGAGCCACTTGTTGCTGTGTCCTTTCTTCTTGAGATGGGCGTATTTCTTGACTACCATCGCATCGAACCCCATACCGGCCACATTAGCCATATAACGGTGCTGACGGTAGTGAGCCTCTTCGTAAGAAACGACTCCGACATCCTGTAAAAACGAATGTCCCTCCTTGATAGCGCGGATCGCATCCTGATAGCGATTCGGCACGCCGAACGTGCGGATCCAGTCGTTCCCCGCTCCCACGGCGACAACGGCCAGCAGCACCTCGCGGGGATCGACCGTCTGCTGAATAAAAAGACCGTTCACGACTTCGTGCAGCGTACCGTCGCCCCCTACGGCGATAATGCGGCGGAATCCCTGCTTCACGGCCGACACGGTCAGTTCCGTCGCATGGAACTTATGTTCGGTGAAGACCGGTTCGGTCTGGATTCCGGCATCCCGCAGGAGCTTGGAGATCAGGGGGAAAATGGTCAAGCCCGCGGCCACCTCCGGCCACGGGATTGACAATGACGAACCAACGCCGACCACCGCCGGGCAAGGACATCTCCTCCAAAACGACTTATTTTAGGGGAGCGTTCTTCAGCGTATCGACCAGGAATTCATAGAACTTGCCGACGGAAGCGATGTTCACCTTTTCGTCCGGAGAGTGGGGATAGCAAATGGTCGGGCCGAAAGAAATCATATCAAGCTTAGGGTAATTCGTACCGATGATGCCGCACTCCAGACCGGCGTGAATGGCCGTAACCGCAGGTTCCTTGCCGAAAAGCGCTTTGTAGGAAGCCTTCATCGCAGCCAGAATCGGCGAATCCAGATTGGGTTTCCAACCGTTGTAGGCACCCGTGAGTTCCACCTTAGCGCCGGCCAGCTCGAACACGGCGGAGATCGCCTCGCCCAGCTCCTCCTTCTCGGAGTTCACCGAACTGCGGAGCAGACACTGCAACTTCACCGTCTTGCCGTCGGATACCACGCGGGCCAGGTTGCTCGACGTCTGCACCAGTCCGGGCATCGACACCGACATCTTCTGCACCCCGTTCGGGCAGCCTACGACCGCACGGATCAGATTCTCCGCCACCTCCTTGGCGATCATCGTTTCAGGGGCTTCGGTTTCGGTCAGTTTGATGGAAACAGCGTCCTCGATCCCGGCGAACTCGGCCTTCACGACCTTTTCATACGCTTTCAGCTCTTTGGTCAGCTGCTCGAGATCCTTGGTGCGGACCATCAGCGTAGCGGTCGCCTCGCGCGGAATCGCATTGCGCAGACCGCCGCCGTCCACCGAGCAAAGCAGGATGTCCATCGACTTCTTCTGCTCACGGATGAAACGGAACAGCAATTTGTTGGCATTGGCACGCTGTTCGACAATCTGGATACCGGAGTGCCACCCTTAAGACCTTTGACAACCAGCTTCACGGCCCGGTAATTCCGTGCCGGAGTCGGCTCCGCCTTATACTTGAACGTGATGTTGGCATCCACGCCGCCGGCGCAGCCTACATACAACTCGCCCTCCTCCTCGGAATCGAGGTTAAGCAGGATGTCACCGTGCAGCACCCCTTTCTTCAGGCCGAACGCACCGTCCATACCCGTCTCCTCGGTCGCTGTGAAAAGCGCTTCGAGAGGACCGTGTTCGAGCGTATCGTCCTCCAGGACGGCAAGAATAGCCGCCGCACCGATACCGTTGTCCGCACCGAGCGTCGTACCGTTGGCCGTCACCCATTCGCCGTCGATATACGCCTCGATCGGGTCCTTGGTAAAGTCGAACTTCTTATCGTTGTTCTTCTGAGGAACCATATCCAGATGCGCCTGCAGAACGATACCTTTGCGGTTCTCCATCCCTTTGGAGGCAGGCTTGCGGACATAGACATTGTGGGCCGCATCCTCCTTGCACTCCAGGCCGAGACTCTTGGCCACGCCGATCACGTACGCACGGATCTTCTCCTCGTGGGAGGAAGGACGGGGTATTTTGGCGATTTCTGCAAAATGCTTCCAAACCAACGCGGGTTTCAAAGCGGTCAAATTCTTATCCATAGTAGTTCTATTTTAATTGGTTATCGTTTCTATTTTCCAGTTTCCGGAGCAGGTGCCGCTTCGACGGCAGCGCTGCGGTCGAAAGCCTCGACGATCTGCTTGACGAGCGGATGCCGCACGATGTCGCGGCGGTCGAACTCCACGATGCCGATCCCCTCGACACCGCGCAAAATCTCCATCGCCCGCGTCAATCCGCTGTCGGAACGACGGGGCAGGTCGATCTGCGTCACGTCGCCCGTGACGATGAATTTGGCATTACGTCCCATGCGCGTAAGGAACATCTTGATCTGCGGCAGGGTCGTATTCTGCGCCTCGTCCAGAATGACGAAAGCGTTGTCGAGCGTACGGCCGCGCATGTAGGCCAGCGGCGCGATCTGCACGGTCCCCTCCTCGATGTATTTTTGCAGCTTGGCGGGCGGAATCATATCGTTGAGCGCATCGTACAGAGGTTGCAGATAGGGATCGAGCTTCTCCTTCATGTCGCCCGGCAGGAAACCCAGCTTCTCGCCCGCTTCGACGGCCGGACGCGTCAGGATGATCCGCTTGACGTGTTTTTCTTTCAAAGCCCGCACCGCCAGGGCGATGGCCGTATAGGTCTTGCCCGAACCTGCGGGGCCGATGGCCAGCAGCAGGTCGTTGCGGTCGTAGGACTGCACCAGCTTGAGCTGATTGACCGTGCGGGCCCGGACGATCGTGCCGTTGTTGCCATAGACGATCACGTCCTTATCGACGGGAGCGTCGTGTTCGATCACCCCGGTCGAAAAAGCCTGTTGTACCGACTCTTTGGAGATATAGCCGTATTTGAGGTAGTAAGCGATCAACCCGTCCAGTCGTTTCCGAAACTGTTCGGAATCGCTTCAGGGGGCCGAGCACCGTGAGCGCAGATCCGCGAGCGATGATTTTGAGGTTGGATGCAACTCCTGCATCTGTTCGAGGTAAATATTCTGGGGGCCGTACAGCTCCCGGGATCCACCCCCTCGATGTCGATCTTCTTATCTTCGGAATCCATCATAAGCTCAAAAAAACAAATCCTACGCTCAATGCCAGGGAGTAAGAGCGCATGTTGAACCCGACCGCCTCTTCGGTGGGATAATAACACTTTTTCGAATCGAACTGCCCGTTGTAACGGAAGTCGATCAGTGTATGTCCGAAATTCAACCCCAGGCCCAACATATAGGAAACCGTCGGGCGCATACTGCCGAAGAACATCTCGTTGTTGCCCTCGGCATACTTGCAATCGTTCATCACCGTAAAGACGGGACCGACGTTGATCCGCAGCATCGGAAGCGCCCGAAGCGAGAAGATGAGGGGAATATCGATCGAATTGGTTTTGATTTTCAGAGTTCCGTAGTCGGCATGGCTCAACTTGATCGACTGCCGCACGTAAAGCACCTCGGGGCCGATGGTGAAATAGCGGAATTTCAAGCCGATCTGGAGTCCGGCCTGCCAACCGAGCCGGTTATCTATACCGAAATCCGGACCGGAAGTCGAAAAATGGGGAAAGTTGAGTCCGGCCAGTACGCCCCACTCCACTCCCTTGATCGCCGATCCGCTGCGGCTGCTGCGTCCATAATCGTCGTATCTGCGGGACTGACCCGAAGAAGGGAGAGTCAAAATACTAAACAACAACGCTATAATCAGTAATTTACAGTTTTTCATAACTCTATTTCTTGGTATCGGATTTCAATACGGTTGCGGCCCAGAGCAGGTAGCAGACACAAGCCGTCACCCAGATCAAGCCCGCCTGGGGATGACCGAAACTGCGGATCAGCGCACCGCAGATCGGGCCCGAAAGGGCACCGGCGGAAATGGCCAGGATCATCAGTCCGGCGACTTCGTTCGAACGGCCCGGAGCACTCTTGGTCGCCACGGCATAAAACGTGGCGAAAACGCAGGCCATCGTGAAGCCGAGGATGCCGACCAGCGCATAAACGACCGCTTCGGAACGCACCGCGAAAAGGGCGATGCAGAGCGCCAAATGCCAGCAGCATATTCCAGCGCAAGTATTTGACATCGACGACACGAATCAGCACCCAGGCACCGACGAGCGTACCCACGATGCGCAAAGCGTAAAATCCGGTAGTCGTAAAGAATCGAATCGGGATTGTCGATCAGCCGCACCGAAACGAAAGCCGATACCGACATCCGCAGCGATGAAACAGGCCACGCCGAGCGTACATAGCAACACGGTGCGATTGCGCAGCAGACGGAAACACTCGGCCATACCGACCGCACGGGACGATTGCGCCGGTTCTGCGACCGCAGTCACCTGTAACCAGACGGCCCCGACGAGCGTAAGCCCCGCATAAATCGGCAACAACAGACGCCAGTCGCCGAAAAGCGAAACCAGCCCCGTGATGATCGGGGCGAGCAGCAACAGAGCAGTATTGCGGAAGATCTGTCCGACGGTCAGGTAGCTGGTCATCCGCTCCTCGGGCACGATGGTCGCCAGCAGCGGATTGACCGCCACCTGGATAGCGGTATTGCCGATGCCCAGCAGACCGAAGCCGATGAAATACCAACTCAAGGCACTGCCGACGCCCGCAGCATAGGGCACGAGCAACCCGGCGATGGTAAAGGCATAGCCGATCATTGCCGTTCTCTTGCGGCCGATGCGGTTCATCAGCGCCGCGACAGGCGTGGAAAGAAGCAGGAACCAAAGGAAAACCATCGACGGCAGAAAACTCACGGCACTCTGCTGGCTCTCGGCAAATTCACCGCTGATGATGTTGGTCACCGGAGCCACGATATCGCAGAAGCCCATGATAAAGAACCCCATCAGCACAGGTGCCAGCAATCGTTTGTCCACTCTCCTTTCCGTCATAGCACGTCCTTCAACATTCATTATTTGGTCAAAGTTAAGTTTTTTTCTCGGAATACACAGAGAAAACCGTGCATTTTTTTTATCCGGAATCCCTGTTTTTTCGGCAAAAAAAAGCATTGCTATTCCCCATTTTTTGTTATTTTTGTAGAAAATAGGATACGCCTCTGAAAACTGTGAGCAAGCTCCCGTTTTCTTTTCGGCTTTCACTATCTTTGTTTCCGTTAAATTTTCATGCAGCCAGGTCGCTCCCGACAAAACGAATGCCGTCCCGGTCGGAATACGATCAGCCCGCACGAAAACAACTTCAAGCCAATAGCCCGCCGAGCCTTACGGATTTTTCCGACAGGCGGGCACTTTGAGAAATATTACCCGATCGGCCCCCGCTCCGGCGAACACGAACACGTCCCGGTTCGCAGACGGTCCCGATCACTTAACCCTAATTCCGACTCCGCATGATGCTTCTATTCGCCGGCATAACCCTCCCGCTCGAGGATCCGATTCTCAAATTCCTGCTGATTCTGGTCATCATCCTCGCCGCTCCCCTGCTGCTCAACAAGCTGAAAATTCCCTACCTGCTGGGGCTTATCATCGCCGGTGCGGTGATCGGACCGCACGGCCTCAACCTGGTGTTGCGCGACAGCAGCATCATCCTCTCCGGTACGGCCGGACTGCTCTACATCATGTTCCTCTCCGGCCTGGATATGGACATGTCGGATTTCCGCAAGAACGGCACCCGAAGCCTCGTATTCGGACTCTATACGTTCTGTGTTCCGCTCCTGCTCGGTATTCTGGCGGGATATTACATCCTGGGATTTTCGATCTACTCCTCGATCCTGCTGGCCGGGCTCTTCGCCTCGCAGACCCTGATCGCCTACCCCATCGTCAGCAAACTGGGCATCGCCCGCGACAAAGCCGTCACGATCGCCGTCGGAGGCACGGTCATTACCGATACGCTGGCCCTGCTGCTGCTGACGGTCATAGTAGGCATGGTCACCGGAAACACGGACGACATGTTCTGGTACCGGCTCGGCATCTCGGTCGTGCTCTGCATCGCATTCATCATGCTGCTCTTCCCGCTGATCGGGCACTGGTTCTTCAAGCATTGCAGCGACAACATCTCCCAATACATTTTCGTGCTGGTCATGGTCTTTCTGGGCGCCTACCTGGCACATCTGGCCGGACTGGAGCCGATCATCGGCGCCTTCCTCGCGGGTCTGGCCCTCAACCGCCTCATCCCGCGCACCTCGCCCCTGATGAACCGCATCGAATTCGTCGGCAACGCCATCTTCATCCCCTTCTTTCTGATCGGCGTAGGCATGCTGATCGACTACCGGGCTTTCTTCCGCGACTGGGAGAGTATCAAGGTCGCTGCCGTGATGATCGTCCTGATCACCGCCGCCAAATACATCGCCGCGCTGCTCACTCAAAAAAACGTTCAAACTCTCCAGCGACCAGCGGACGGTCATCTTCGGCCTGAGCAGCGCCCACGTAGCCGCCACGCTCGCAGCCGTGATGGTGGGCTACAACGTCATCGTCGGCCAGACACCCGACGGAGAACCGATCCGTCTGCTGGGCGAGAGCGTGCTGAACGGCACGATCCTGATGATCCTGGCCACCTGCACCATTTCGACCTTCGCCACCCAGCGCGGCGCTCACAACATCGCCATCAAAGGGGTCCGCGAAAACGACGAAAGCACCGAACATCAGGACGAACACATCCTGATCCCGGTGTCGAACGAAGAGAGCGTCAGGGAACTCGTAACTCTGGGCAACGTGCTCAAATCGAAGAAAAACCACAACGGATTCTACGCGCTGCACGCCATAGACAACAAGGTGGAAGACAGCGGGCTGGAAAACGGGCCCGCAAAATTCTCGAAACGGCGGCGACGGCCGCTGCCGCATCGGACATCTACCTCCACGAGTTGCTGCGCTACGACGTCAATATCTCGAACGCAATCGCAAGCGTCGCCAAAGAACAGAGTATCACGGACATCGTAATGGGACTCCATCGGGACAAATCCCCCGGCGATCTTCCTCGGCAAGATCACGGGCGACCTGCTGGGCGAAAGCAACGTCACGACCTACATTTACAAACCGGTACAACCGCTGGCGACCATAAAGCGACATATCGTAATCATTCCCTCCCAAGCCGAAAAAGAGGCCGGATTTCTCATGTGGCTGCATAAAATCGGAAATCTGGCCCGCAATACCGGGACCAAAATCGTCGTCTATGCCCCGGAAACAACGCTCAAGTACATCGAACCGCTGCGGCGCAAGCAGACCGCAACCGTAGAAACGGTACTTTTCAAAGACTGGGAAAAACTGCCGGCCCTGCTGCGCGAATTGCGCACGGACGACTGTCTGTGGCTGGTAATGAGCCGCCGCGAACGCATCTCCTACCAACCGGCGATGAACAAGATCCCGGCTTACCTGGATCAATACCTCGGGCGAAACAGTTTCGTGCTGATCTATCCCGTACAGGCCGGTGATCCGGAAAGCCGCTATTTATAACCCATAATACGTGCCGCATACCTCCTGTACGAACCGCTCCCTTTTACCGCTGTAACGGAGACATCCGCCGGATGTCGGAACATGGCCTGTCCGCAGACGAAGAGACGCTGCACCCCCCGTTGAAAAAGGCATCGCGGCTGTTCGGAAAAACCTTCGGAAAGCCGCATCTCCCGATCGGAAAAGGATAAGATGTGCACATCCGGCCCCCACCCTTATGCACCGACATCGGGTAAAATCAGACACCGGTTTGGTTTTTACCCTGTAACTGCA
>ENA-OQAB01000738-OQAB01000738.1-human-gut-metagenome-genome-assembly--contig:-NODE-738-length-16785-cov-3.979049_pt1 | contig 16785 bp, 15 predicted proteins | sample MGYA00242490_ERZ504517 | MGnify/ENA primary metagenome ERZ504517 (study PRJEB26092, sample SAMD00036298) | human gut metagenome | host: Homo sapiens | study: EMG produced TPA metagenomics assembly of...
TACGCCGTTCTTCAATGGCTATCGTCCGCAGTTCTACTTCCGTACAACGGACGTAACGGGCGTCATCCAGCTTCCGGAAGGCACTGAAATGTGCATGCCTGGCGATAACGTCAAAATGGACGTCGAATTGATCACTCCGATTGCTATCGAAGCCGGTCTCCGCTTCGCTATTCGTGAAGGCGGCCGTACCGTTGGTGCCGGCGTTGTTTCCGAAATCGAAGGCTAATTACCATAGACACAGCAGATACGGAGGTATCTGTTAACAGAAGCTATAATGGCTGTGAGATTTTCTCCGGCTGTTATAGCTTCTTTTTTTGTTTCTTAAAGGGGAGCATCCGGTCGTTTTTCATGATATAATAATGGCACATAGTTTTATAATTTGCTTTTTCTGTATGTGCGTACACAGGAGGTACTGTCTATGAATCTTGCTGCCAATACGGTCCAGGCTGCCAGCACCGTCCGGGCTGACGTCAAGGACCAAGTTACGGAAGGGGTTTCGGCCTTGGGGCAATTCAATGATTTCTTGGTGGATTATGCGCCGGATATCATTGCGGCCATCATCATCTTCATCATCGGCCGCTATATCGCCGGAGCTATAAAGAAACTGGCCATTCGCATGATGACCCATGCCAATTATGACCATACAGTCATTACCTTTGTCAGCCAAATTATTTACTATGCCCTCATGGCCATCGTCCTCTTGTCGGCCCTGAACAAGCTGGGAATCCCGACGAATTCCTTCTTGGCAGCCTTCGGTGCCTTCGGTTTGGCTGTCGGTTTGGCCCTCCAGGGCAATCTGTCGAACTTTGCGTCAGGCCTGTTGATTTTAGTCTTTAAGCCTTTTAAAGCCGGCGACTGGATTGCTGTCGGCGGTGTAGAAGGCAGTGTCAAGGGCATTCAAATGCTGAATACGGCCATTACCACCAAGGACAACAAGACCGTTTTTATCCCGAACTCGACGATTACGACGTCGCAAGTTTCCAATAGCTCCTATCAAACGGAGCGCTATATTACCTTCTTATTTGATATCGGCTATAACAATGATCACCATAAGGCCATCGCCTTGCTGAAACAGATCTTTAAAGAGGAACCTCGTATCCTCAACGCCGACGATTTAGAAATCGGAATCAAGGAATTCGGCGACAACTCGGTGCGAATTGCAGCCTATCCGAAGGTTGCCAAGGCCGATTACCTGCCTGTATTCTACGATACCATGTCCAAGGTCAAGGACACCTTTGATGCCAACGGCATTGATATTCCGTATCCGCAGCGAGTCGTTTATATTCAAAAAGACGATGAGTGAGTGCTGATGTACCGTAAAGCTATCCCTTTTGTTTGGGATAGCTTTTTTTTGAAAAAATAGTCCGGCCGATATGAAGCGCGTCCCTCGTTCTGCCGGCAGACTGTCGGTTCTGCCGCTTTTAATATGATTAAAATAAATTGATTTATTCTTCCTGATTGGTATATAATCATATCATGTTATTATAGAATTGATATTTTTAAAATCGATTCTATTTTAGAATTTAATAACTTAGAAAAGAAAGGAAGAATCTCTATGATGGTATTTTTATTGGCATTATCCCCGATTCTATGGCTTATCCTATCGCTGGGTTTCTTTAAGATGCCGGGCTTTAAGGCCTGTCCCCTTGCCTTGGTACTTGCCGTAGCCGTGGCACTGACGGCGTATCAAATGGATGGGCAAGATGCCGCTTCGGCGGCCTTAGAAGGCGTGGCACTGGCGTGCTGGCCTATTTTATTGGTTATCATCGCGGCAATTTTTACGTATAATCTCGCCGTACATACGAAGAGCATGGATATTATCAAACATATGCTTACGACAGTCAGCAAGGACCGCCGTATCCTGGCCCTTCTCATTGCCTGGGGATTCGGGGCCTTCATGGAAGGCATGGCCGGTTTCGGTACGGCCATTGCGATTCCGGCGTCGATGTTGGCGGCCCTTGGCTTCAATCCTATTAAGTCCATTCTCGTCTGTTTAGTCGCTAATTCCGTTCCTACGACGTATGGCTCTATTGGGATTCCAGCCAGTACCCTGGCCAATCTGACCGGTCTCGATCCCATTCGGCTTTCTTCCTATATTAGCCTGCAGCTGCTGCCGCTCAATCTGATTTGCCCCTTTCTCATCGTCCTTATCATCGGCGGATCCGTGAAAGCCTTGAAAGGCGTCTTCCTGATTACGCTGCTGTCCGGACTGGCTTTAGCCGTACCGGAGCTCATCATTTCATCCTTTGTCGGTCCTGAGCTGGCTGTCATGGGGGCATCGGTCGTCATTATGGCCGTCATTATCTTGTACTCCCGGTTTCAATCGAGTGAGGCACCGGAATACACCATGGATATCCATCCGGCTCATGTCCCGCTTAAAGGGGGGATGCTGGCCTGCCTGCCTTTTATTCTGATCTTTATCTTTCTGCTGATGACGTCGAAGCTCGTGCCCTTTATCCATGGTCCGCTCATGGCCATTAAATCGTCGGTCTCGATTTATACCGGTGAAGGCGGCGTTCCTTATACCTTTGTATGGGTGAATACGCCGGGGATTCTCATCCTATTGGCAGCCTTTATCAGCGGCAAGGTGCAGTCCTCCGGCTTTGGGGAAATGCTGACCGTCCTCGGCCATACCATTGTGGGCCTGCGCAGCACGATCATTACCATCATTACCGTCATTGCAACGGCAAAGGTCATGGGATACAGCGGCATGACTTCAGAAATCGCGCAGACGGCTGTCAATGCGACGGGATCCCTGTACCCGGCCATTGCGCCCCTGGTCGGGTCGATCGGTACCTTCATCACCGGCTCCGGGACGTCGAGCAACGTGTTGTTTGGCAATCTTCAGACTGATGCAGCTGTCGCCATCAATGCTGATAAAATTTGGTTGGCCGCGGCGAATGCAGCCGGAACTTGTGCCGGCAAGATGATTTCGCCGCAGAGCATTGCCATTGCTGTCGGGGCGATTTCCCTAAAGGGAAAGGACAATGAGATTTTACAGGCTATTGTGAAAGTATATATCCCGTATATCCTTATTTTAGGGGGAGTCGTTTATTTTGGTCAGGCCCTTATTCCCTGAATCACTAGGGGGAGAGGCGGGCACGATGTATTTCGTGTCCGCTTTTTTGTTGTCAGGAATCGATACATTATAATGTTCCTAATACAAACTATTCCCCAAACAAACTTAGTACTGAAATTCACGAAGCATGCCTAATTATCATAATTGAAAAAAGCATCAGTACATTTTTAATCATGCAAATTTCTAGGATACATTTTTATATTTATGATATTGATTATTGGAAACAAGATAGGCTCCCTATTTTGGCGGAGAACATAAAAGACGGGAAGCCGTCGTTGTAAAGTCCATTGTAAATTTTTAATGAGGAATGCTTACAGAATAGATTCGAGTTTTCCTATCAAAACTATTAATTCTTAAACGGAATTAATTTACAGATTATTCATTCTACAAAATTAACTTTCTCAATAATATTCGTTGACGTTATCGATTTTAAGTGATATCATTCTATTAAGTAATTGAGATATGGAAAATTTTCACAAAGAATGAACGATATCACGTCGAACCATTCAATGTGCAGGAGGCAATCAGGGGAATGAGAAAAGTTAACATCATTACGGCTGAACAAGCAGCTCAGCTGGTAAAGGATAACGATACGATCACATCGATCGGGTTTGTCAGCAGCGCTCATCCGGAAGCGTTGACCAAAGCCTTGGAAAAACGGTTTTTGGAAACGAATACACCGCAGAACCTCACCTATATTTACGCAGGTTCTCAAGGGATTCGCGATGGTCGTGCTGCCGAACACCTGGCTCATACGGGACTTTTAAAACGAGCCATCATCGGTCACTGGCAGACCGTACCGGCTATCGGGGAATTGGCTGTCAATAATAAAATCGAAGCCTATAACTTTTCTCAGGCACCTCGCTTCATTGCTTCGTGCCTTGGCCGGCCACAAGCTTGGCGTCTTCACCGACATCGGGTTGGAAACTTTCTTGGATCCCCGGCAGCTCGGCGGCAAACTGAACGACGTAACCAAGGAAGACTTGGTTAAACTGATTGAAGTTGAAGGCCATGAACAGCTGTTCTATCCGACCTTCCCCGTACAGGTCGCCTTCCTTCGCGGCACCTATGCCGATGAATCGGGCAATATTACGATGGACGAAGAAATCGGGCCTTTCGAAAGTATTTCCGTGGCTCAGGCCGTTCACAACTGTGGCGGCAAGGTCGTCGTTCAGGTCAAAGACGTCGTAGCTCACGGCAGTCTCGATCCGCGGATGGTCAAGATTCCCGGCATCTATGTCGACGATGTCGTCATCGCCGCTCCGGAAGATCATCAGCAGACCTATGACTGTCAGTATGATCCGTCATTAAGCGGCGAACATCGGGCTCCGGAAGGCGCTGCTGAGGAAGTCCTTCCCATGAGTGCCAAGAAAATCATCGGTCGCCGCGGTGCCTTGGAACTGACCGAAAATGCCGTCGTCAACCTCGGCGTCGGTGCTCCGGAATACGTTGCCTCCGTTGCCGGTGAAGAAGGGATTGCCGATACGATTACCCTTACCGTCGAAGGCGGTGCCATTGGCGGCGTACCGCAGGGCGGTGTTCGCTTCGGTTCCTCCCGCAATGCCGATGCCATCATCGACCATACGTATCAGTTTGACTTTTACGATGGCGGCGGTTTGGATATGGCTTATTTGGGACTGGCTCAGTGCGACAGCACGGGCAACATCAACGTCAGCAAGTTCGGCACTCACGTTGCCGGCTGCGGCGGTTTCCCGAATATTTCTCAGCAGACCAAAAATGTTTTCTTCTGCGGCACCTTTACGGCCGGCGGCTTGAAAGTAGCTGTGGAAGACGGTAAAGTCAAGATCTTAAAAGAAGGCAAGGCTAAGAAATTCATCAAGGCCGTCGATCAGATTACCTTCAACGGTTCCTATGCCGCCCGCAATGGCAAACGCGTTCTCTACATTACCGAACGCTGCGTCTTTGAATTGACCAAAGACGGTCTGGCCCTCATCGAAGTCGCACCGGGCATCGATATCGAAAAAGATATCTTAGCTCACATGGACTTCAAACCGATTATCAATAACCCCAAAACCATGGACGCCCGCATCTTCCAGGACGGCCCTATGGGACTGAAAAAATAAATCTCTCGCTGTAAAGGAGACCTTACTATGAAACCAATGAGACTCCATCACGTAGGCATCGTCTTGCCGACGTTAGAAAAAGCCCACGAATTCATGCAGAATAACGGCCTTGAAATCGACTATGCCGGTTATGTCGACGCCTATCAGGCTGACCTCATCTTCACGAAATTCGGTGACTATGCAAGCCCGATTGAAATGATCATCCCGCACTCCGGGGTCCTTACCAAATTCAACGGCGGCCGCGGCGGTATCGCGCACATCGCCTTTGAAGTCGACGACGTCGAAGGCGTTCGTACAGAAATGGAAGCTAAGTGCCCGGGCTGCATGCTGGAACAGAAAGCCGTTCAGGGAACGGACGACATCATCGTCAACTTCCGCCGTCCTTCGACCAACCAGGGCATCCTCGTCGAATACGTCCAGACGACGGCACCCATTACCGGCCGCGGCGAAGATCCTTTCGTAAAGGCCATGGGTCCTGAAAAAGGAAAGCTCCGCGAACCGTGGCACCCCATGCGGCTCCATCACATCGGCATCGTCCTGCCGACCTTGGAAAAAGCCCATGATTTCATAGAAACGAATGGTCTTGAAGTCGACTATGCCGGCTTCGTCGATGCCTACCATGCCGACCTTATCTTTACTAAGAAAGATAAAAACAGTACGCCCATTGAATTCATCATTCCGCGGGAAGGTGTCCTGAAGGACTTCAATCACGGAAAAGGCGGTATTGCTCACATCGCCTTCGAAGTGGACGACGTCGAAAAGGTACGGCAGATCATGGAAGGCCAGCAAGAAGGCTGCATGCTGGAAAAGAAGGCCGTCCAAGGAACGGACGACATCGTCGTCAACTTCCGCCGTCCCAGCACGGACGCCGGTATCCTCGTCGAATATGTCCAAACCGTTGCGCCCATTAATCGCAGCAATCCCAATCCGTTTCAGAATTGATTTTTGTGAAAAAAGGTGACCATCATGTATACTCTCGGAATCGATGTTGGTTCGTCTTCTTCGAAAGCCGTCATTTTGGAAGACGGCAAGAAAATCATTGCCCAAGCCGTCGTTGAAATCGGCACCGGTTCATCCGGTCCGGAACGAGTCTTGGATGAAGTCTTTGAAAAGACGAACTTAAAGATAGAAGATATGGCCAATATCATCGCCACCGGCTACGGCCGCTTCAACGTCGACTGCGCCAAAGGCGAAGTCAGCGAAATTACCTGTCATGCTAAAGGCGCTCTCTTCGAATGCCCGGGCACGACGACCATCCTCGATATTGGCGGTCAGGACGTCAAGTCGATTAAACTTAACAGTCAGGGACTGGTCATGCAGTTTGCCATGAATGACAAATGCGCTGCCGGTACGGGCCGTTTTCTCGACGTCATGTCCAAGGTACTGGAAATCCCCATGTCTGAAATGGGGGACTGGTACTTCAAATCGAAGCATCCGGCGGCTGTCAGCAGTACCTGCACGGTCTTTGCAGAATCGGAAGTCATTTCCCTCTTGTCGAAGAACATCCCTAAAGAAGACATCGTAGCCGGTGTCCATCAGTCCATTGCTGCCAAGGCCTGCGCCCTCGTGCGCCGCGTCGGTGTCGGCGGTGACCTGACCATGACCGGCGGCGGTTCCCGCGACCCCGGTGTCGTCGATGCCGTATCGAAAGAATTAGGTATCCCTGTCAGAGTAGCCCTCCATCCTCAGGCCGTTGGCGCCTTGGGAGCCGCTCTGATTGCTTATGATAAAATCAAGAAATAAGTCAAAGGAGAGAACAGAATCATGAGTGAAGAAAAAACAGTAGATATTGAAAGCATGAGCGCCAAGGACGCCCTTGGTTACTTCTTGCCGAAAGTCGATGAAGACGCACGCAAAGCTAAAAAAGAAGGCCGCCTCGTTTGCTGGTCCGCCTCGGTAGCACCTCCGGAATTTTGCACGGCTATGGATATTGCCATCGTCTATCCGGAAACTCACGCTGCCGGCATCGGTGCCCGTCATGGTGCTCCGGCTATGCTCGAAGTTGCCGAAAATAAAGGCTATAACCAGGATATCTGTTCCTACTGCCGCGTCAACATGGGCTATATGGAACTCATCAAACAGGAAGCCCTTACGGGCAAAACTCCGGAAGTCTTGAAGAATTCTCCGGCTTCTCCCATTCCCCTTCCGGACGTCGTCCTCACGTGCAACAATATTTGCAATACCCTCCTCAAATGGTATGAAAACCTGGCCAAAGAACTGAACGTTCCTCTCATCAACATCGACGTACCGTTCAACCATGAATTCCCGGTTACGAAACACGCTAAACAGTACATCGTCGGCGAATTCAAACATGCTATTTCTCAGCTCGAAGAACTCTGCGGCCGCCCCTTTGACTATGAAAAATTCTTTGAAGTTCAGAAACAGACTCAGCGCTCCATCGCTGCCTGGAACAAAATCGCGACCTACTTCAAATACAAACCGTCGCCGCTCAACGGTTTTGACCTCTTCAACTACATGGGCCTCGCCGTTGCCGCTCGTTCCTTGAACTACTCTGAAATCACGTTTAATAAATTCCTCAAGGAACTGGACGAAAAAGTTGCCAATAAGAAATGGGCCTTCGGCGACAATGAAAAATCTCGTGTTACCTGGGAAGGCATTGCCGTTTGGATCGCTCTCGGCCATACCTTTAAAGAACTCAAGGGTCAGGGCGCTCTCATGACCGGTTCGGCTTATCCCGGCATGTGGGACGTTTCTTATGAACCGGGCAACCTCGAATCCATGGCAGAAGCTTATTCCCGGACCTACATTAACTGCTGCCTCGAACAGCGCGGTGCCGTTCTTGAAAAAGTCGTCCGCGACGGCAAATGCGACGGCCTGATCATGCATCAGAACCGTTCCTGCAAGAACATGAGCCTCCTCAACAACGAAGGCGGCCAGCGCGTTCAGAAGAACCTCGGCGTACCGTACGTCATCTTCGACGGTGACCAGACCGATGCCCGCAACTTCTCAGAAGCTCAGTTCGATACCCGTGTCGAAGCTTTGACCGAAATGATGGCAGATAAAAAAGCCAGTGAAGGAGGAAATCACTAATGAGTCAGATCGATGAACTTATCAGCAAATTTCAAGAAGTATCCAACCATCCTCAAAAGACGGTTTTAAACTATAAAAGTCAGGGCAAACGCCTGGTCGGCATGATGCCTTACTATGCCCCGGAAGAAATCGTATACGCAGCCGGCTGTCTCCCTGTCGGTATGTTCGGTGCCCAGAAACCGCAGATTGCCGCTGCCCGTACCTATCTGCCTCCCTTTGCTTGTTCCTTGATGCAGGCCGATATGGAACTCCAGCTCAACGGTACTTATGACTGCCTCGATGCCGTCATCTTCTCCGTACCCTGCGACACTCTTCGCTGCATGAGCCAGAAATGGCACGGCAAGGCTCCGGTCATCGTATTTACTCATCCCCAGAACCGTAAGATTCGCCCGGCCGTCGACTTCCTCAAAGCCGAATACGAACACGTTCGCGCTGAATTGGAACGCATCCTCGGCGTCAAGATCTCTGACCTCGCTATCCAGGAAGCCATCAACGTATACAACGAAAACCGCCGTGCTATGCGCGAATTCTGCGACGTTGCTGCCCAGTATCCGCAGATCTTCACGCCGGTAAAACGCCACGACGTCATCAAAGCTCGTTGGTTCATGGACAAGGCAGAACACACGGCCCTCATTCGTCAGCTCATCGACGCCGTCAAGAAAGAACCGGTACAGCCGTGGAATGGCAAGAAAGTCGTCCTTTCGGGCATCATGGCCGAACCGGATGAATTCCTCGATATTTTCAGCGAATTCAACATCGCTGTCGTTGCCGACGACCTGGCTCAGGAATCCCGTCAGTTCCGTACGGATGTACCGTCCGGCATCGATCCCTTGGAACAGCTCGCTCAGCAGTGGCAGGATTTCGACGGCTGCCCCTTGGCCCTGAACCCGGACAAACCGCGCGGACAGATGCTCATCGACATGACCAAGAAATACAAGGCCGACGCCGTCGTCGTCTGCATGATGCGTTTCTGCGATCCTGAAGAATTCGACTATCCGATTTACAAACCGGAATTTGAAGAAGCCGGTGTCCGCTACACCGTCCTCGACCTCGATATTGAATCTCCGTCTCTGGAACAGCTCCGCACGCGTATCCAGGCCTTCTCGGAAATTCTCTAAGCCTTGGTTTCACTTGGGCGGGACCCCGTGAGGAGCCGCCCACAATATAACCTGTCTTCCCTGGCAGGATGCATAGCTTGAAGCCCGTTTTTAGCGGGCTTTGGGCTATCAATGTTGCTTTAAAGACGGCCTCGCCGTTTTTAAATATAAAGATATACATATAATCTTTTAGGAGGAAATTCAATCATGGATTTTAAACTTTCTGAATTACAGCAAGATATTGCCAATCTCGCAAAAGATTTTGCTGAAAAAAATTAGCTCCTACTGTAAAAGACCGCGATGAAAAAGAAGTTTTCGACCGCGCTATCCTCGATGAAATGGGTACCCTCGGCCTTCTCGGTATTCCTTGGGAAGAAGAAAACGGCGGTGTTGGCGCTGACTTCCTCAGCCTCGTTGTAGCCTGCGAAGAAGTCGCTAAAGTCGACCCCTCCATTGCCCTCAGCTTCGAAGTACATACCATGCTCTGCTCTTGGCCGATCTGGAAATTCGGCACGGCCGAACAGAAAGCTAAATTCCTCAAACCCTTGGCAGAAGGCACGAAACTCGGCGCTTTCGGTCTTACCGAACCGAACGCCGGTACTGATGCACTGAACGGTTCTACGGCAGCTGTTAAGAACGAAGACGGCAGCTACACCTTGACCGGTTCTAAAGTATTCAACACCAACGGCGGCGAAGCCGACATCACCGTTGTCTTCGCTTCGACGGACAAATCGAAGGGTGCTAAAGGCATGAGCGCTTTCATCGTTGAAAAAGGCATGGAAGGCTTTACCTACGGCAAAAAAGAAGTTAAGATGGGTATCCGCGCTTCCGTACAGCGTGAACTCGTATTCCAGAACGTTAGAATCCCGGCTGAAAACCTCCTCGGTAAAGAAGGCGAAGGCTTCAAGATCGCTATGATGACCCTCGACGGCGGCCGTATCGGCGTCGGTGCTCAGGCTCTCGGTATCGCTGAAGGCGCATACAACGCAGCTCTCCAGTATGCAAAAGAACGTACGCAGTTCGGCAAACCGATCGGTAAGTTCCAGGCTATCAGCTTCATGCTCGCCGATATGAAACTGAAGATTGAAACGGCTCGCCTTGCTGTATATCAGGCTGCTTGGAAGATGGCCCAGCCCGATGTTAAATCTTACTCCGTCGACGCTGCTATCGCTAAGAAGTACGCTTCTGACGTCGCTATGCAGGTTACTACCGATGCTGTACAGGTATTCGGCGGCTACGGCTTCACTCGTGAATATCCGGCAGAACGCTACATGCGTGACGCTAAGATTACCCAGATTTATGAAGGCACCAACCAGGTACAGCAGATGATCATCTCCGGTGCCATCCTCAGATAATACAGAGATTCCTAACCAGACTCTCCTCCTTTTGAAACACGTATAGAAATAAATAGTATGAGATAACAACCGCTTACATGAAGACCCTGCATTCGGAATAGTGCAGGGTCTTTTTTTGCGGAATCGTATTCACTTAAGCGGGCAATACCTTTTTGACGACACACAAGGCCTTTGATATACTTTGTTCATAAAACATATTGTCCGCGGAAACATGTCGTTTCCGGTTTTGGAGGAAGGGGTGTTTGTAATGCATTACGATTTTGATGAAATCATTGATAGAAGGGGGACCCGGGCCTTAAATACCGACGGCTTCCGCAGCTATATTTTCAAGGACGTAGAAGGGAAAAAGAAATTTCCCTTTAAAGATGATGAATTTATCCGCATGTGGGTGGCCGATATGGAATTTGCGACGCCGCCGGAAATTTGCCGAGCCATGAAAGAACGGATCGACCGCCGGATTTTTGGCTATACCGGCCTCTATGATGACTCTTATTATAAGGTCTTTTCCGGTTGGTGCAAAAAGATGTACGATTGGGAATTTCCCAAAGAAGAATTAACTTTTTCCTCCGGCGTTATCCCGGCCTTATATGAAATCGTCGAAGATCTCGTAAAAGATGATGAAAAGGTCCTTATTACGACGCCTTCGTACGGCTTCTTTCAGCATGCGGCTGAATATTCCGGCAAAGAATATGTCTGCTCTCCCTTGCGGCGTGATGAAGACGGTCATTATACGATAGACTTTGAAGATTTTGCCAAAAAAGCCGCCGATCCTAAGATGAAATTAGTCATCTGGTGCAATCCTCATAATCCGACGGGCCGTGTATGGACGGCTGACGAATTAAAGCGAGTCGCCGACATCGTGGAAGAAAATGACTTATGGATCATCAGCGATGAAATACACTGTGACCTCCTGCGCAGCGGCCTGCGTCACATTCCCATGGCGAAAATCATGGATACGTACGAAAAACTCATTACCTGCATGTCAGCCAGCAAGACTTTTAATATGGCGGGCCTCATGTTTTCGGACATCATCATCCGTGACCGGAAGCTGCGCCGGACTTTTGTGAAGCGCGATAAAAATGTCGGCGGCCTGAATCCGATTTCGCTGGCGGCTCATGAAGCGGCCTATGAACACGGCGGAGCATGGCTGAAAGAGCTGCGCGAGTATCTGGACGGAAACTTCCGATATGTCCATGATTTTCTGGCAGAAAAACTGCCGCTCATTTCTTTTGAAATCCCGGAATCGACCTATCTGGCCTGGGTAGATATGAACCCCTACTTGAGTGATATTGCCGATATCCCCGACTTCTTTGCCAATAAGGCCGGCGTACTCCTTGAAGGCGGTGACAGTCTCTTTGTCGGCAATGCCAAGGGCTTCATTCGGCTGAACCTGGCCATGCCGCGATCCCTTATTGAAGAAGGCTTAAACCGGATATATGAAGCGGTCTGCAAGCATTCCGGCTCTGTATCGTCGGATAATTGATGACTACTGTCTTTTTTTGAGGTATTGTAGGCAGTAAATGATATATGAGGTGTTTATTTTGAACCTAAGAACAGCGCCTTAGAAGATTTACAGGACGTTACGGACGTTGAATCCGCTTGCTTTCCGTCCTGCCGCCGTCAGGGCTATGCCGGAAAACTGCTGCAGGCCGCCATTGATGCTGCTCGGCAGCAGATGCGTCTTACTTTCTAATCGAAAATAGAACCCAGAGAGGCTGTTTCATGCGATAAAAATCTTGCATGGGACAGCCTTTTTGGATGCTTAAATGGTATATAAAAATAACATATGAACACTTGAACATATGTTATTTTGATGGTATTATTAGGCATATAAAGAATGTTTTTTTAAAGGGGGCTATGTTATGGCAGAGCATACGTTACATGAAGAAAACTGCACTTGTTGCGGTCATCATCACCATGATGAGTATGTTGAAAAGGAAGAACACGGCAGTTGCTGCGAGGGTGAGGAATCGGTCAGTCTTGATTCTATCGGTACCTGCAGCTGTTGTCATGATGAAGAAGTGGAAGAGGAAGAAGGGGGAGCCTTGTGGACCTTGGTCGTCGGAACCCTTGTCTTTTTAATTACCTATGTAACCGACCTCGTTCCCGAAGCTTTTTCTCTTCCGGCGTATATCGCCGCTTACTTACTCCTCGGCTATAGTGTCCTTCGCGAAGCGGCTGAAAATATCATGAAGCGCCAGCCCTTCGATGAAAACTTCCTCATGGCCGTAGCTACCATCGGGGCCTTTGCCATCGGTGACTACCCGGAAGCCGTGGCCGTCATGCTCTTCAGCCGTATCGGGGAAGCTATGGAAGAACGGGCCGTCAACCGCAGCCGGAAGCAGGTGGCGGCTGCTATCGATATGCGGCCTGACGTCATCCACCGCCTTATGGAAGACGGAAGTACTGTTGAAGTTCCGGCTCGTGATGCTGCTGTAGGAGACATTGCCGTCGTCCGCGTCGGCGACCGAATCCCCTTGGACGGCGTCGTCGTCTCCGGAGACAGTCTTCTCGATACGTCGGCTCTGACCGGGGAACCGGTTCCCATTTCCTGCCATGAAGGGTCTGAAGTCATGTCGGGCAGCATCAATACGACGGGCGTCCTCCACGTCAAGGTTACGAAACCTCTGGCCGAATCGATGGTCACCAAAATTTTGGAATCCGTCGAAAAAGCGGCGGCCAGAAAACCGAAGATCGATCGCTTTATCACTCGCTTTTCCCGCATTTATACGCCGGCCGTCGTCGCCATCGCCGCGGCTACGGCTATCATCCCGTCCTTGATTACGGGCGAATGGCATTACTGGATCTATACGGCTCTGACCTTCCTGGTCATCAGCTGCCCCTGCGCCCTGGTACTCAGCGTCCCTCTCAGCTTCTTTGCCGGCATCGGTGCCGCGTCGAAGCAGGGTATCCTGTTTAAAGGCGGTATCGCCGTCGAACAGCTTAAAAACTATCGGCGCTGTCGTATTTGATAAGACCGGGACGATTACCAAAGGCAACTTCGTCGTCCATCAGGTCCTGCCGGCCGATGGCTTTGACGAAGGCGAGATCTTCCGCCTCAGTGCATCGGTGGAACAGGCGTCGAATCACCCCATTGCCCGCAGCGTCGTCGAAGCTTCGGAAAAGCGAGGCTTGAACTTGGCACAACCGGAAGGCGTTGAAGAATTTGCCGGCCAGGGACTGAAGGCCAGCGTCGACGGTCACGTCGTCCTCTGCGGGCAATCAGAAACTCATGGACGGTCATGCTGTGGTTATGCCGACGATAGAAGCGGCTGAATACGGAGCCGAACTGTTCGTTGCTGTCGATGGCCGCTATGCCGGACGTATGGTCGTGTCTGACACGATCAAAGAAGATGCCGTCGATGCCATTAAGGCTATTTCCGGGTTGGGCATTACGACAGCCATGCTTACCGGTGATTCTCAGCAGGCTGCCGATTACATCGCATCCAAGACCGGTATCGACGACGTCCGGGCTAAGCTCCTGCCTCAGGATAAGGTTCAGCAAATGGATGAACTTCGTAAGAAATACGGTCCGGTCATGTTCGCGCGGCGACGGCATCAATGATGCGCCGGTCCTGGCCGGTGCCGATGTCGGGGCTGCCATGAACAGCGGCGCCGATGCGGCGGTAGAAGCAGCTGACGTCGTCTTCATGCATTCCAAAGTCAGCGCCGTTCCTAAAGCCTCCATCTTTCGAAAGAAACGATGAAGATTGCCAAGCAAAATGTGGTCTTTGCCTTAGGCGTCAAAGGGCTGGTCATGGTCGCCGGCTTTGCCGGTTACGCTTCCATGTGGGCGGCGGTCTTCGCTGACTCCGGCGTCGCCGCCCTGTGTGTCCTCAACTCGGTCCGCATGCTCTATAAGAAATAAGTTTTCGACTGATCTCAACTCGCAGAATTCGATACCAGAAAGGCCCGGTGAAGGGATTTCCTTCACCGGGCCTTTTGCTATTCATACTAGTCGTTTTGTATTGGCTGTTATCTCGTAAACTGCAGGGGGACCGTCGAGATGACGACGTCCAAGTACGGCAGGGTACGGAGACGCAGGAGCCAGCCGCTCTGGTTGTGCAGCAGGCGGTGCCATAATTTTTTCGTTTCAAATTCCGGAATGAGGACGGTAATCGTATCTTTCGGGGCCGTCTCTTTCCGCAGTTCTTGGATAAAGGTGATGAGCGGGTCCGTCAACTGCCGATAAGGCGATTGAAGCATGATGAGCTCGATGTCGGGTTCCAGTTGCTGCCACAAGGTTTTGATCTTTTTACCCCGTTCATCGTCGCTGTAGACGTGAACGGCATAGATTTTATCTTTCGAACCGCTGATGATCTTGGCGTAGCGAATGGCCTTGGCTACGGCTTGAGTCGGGGACGCGATGGGGATGATGATGATATTGCGGCCTAAGTCGGTGGTCATGACCTTCCTGTATTCCTCAGGTGTCAGCAACAGCTGTTCCCGGACGTCATCATAGTGATGGTGGACTTTAAGGAACATATAGACCAAGGTCGGGATGAGCAGGACGATGATCCAGGCTCCGTAGATGAATTTGGTGATGAGGACGATGACGACGACGCAGGCCGTGACTAGGGCGCCGAAGCCGTTGATGACGGAAAAGAGGCGCCAGTTTCGTTCCCGGCATTGTCTCCAGTGGACGACCATGGCCGACTGGGCAATGGTGAAGGAGAGGAATACGCCGATGGCATAGAGGGAAATGAGGTGCTCAATATTACCCTGGAAGAGGACGATCAAGATGCCGGCCATGAGCGTCAGGACTTGGATGCCGTTAGAATAGCTCAGGCGTTCACCGCGGTTGGCAAAGTAGCGGGGGACGTAGCCGTCGACGGCCATGAAAGAAAGGAGCGGCGGCAGGCCGTTGTAAGCCGTGTTGGCGGCGATGTAGAGGATGACCATCATCAAAATCTGGATGACGTAGTAAATCAAGGTCCGGCTGAAGATATCTTCGACAAGGAGGGACAACAGGGTATAGCCTTCTGTCGGCAATAGGTGAAGATAAATGATGAGGTAACCGAGGCCGCCGAGCATGATTGCCAGGATACAGGCCATGACAGCCGTCGTTTCGATGGCGTTTTTTTGCTGAGGCGCCTTGAACATGGTGACGCCGTTGGCAATGGCCTCGATGCCGGTCATAGAACTACAGCCGTTGGCAAAGGCTCGAAGGACGATGAGCATCAGGGCCGCCTGATTCAATGGGGCTACCGTTTCGACAGCGACGGTATGAGCCGTGAGGGTGCCGTTCCAGATTTGATAGAAGCCGCCGATTAAGGTGATCCCCATGGCAGCCAAGAAGAAGTACGTCGGCCAGACGAAGACGGTTGAGGCCTCCCTGGTACCGCGCAGGTTGACGATCATCATCAGGATGAGAACGCCGAGGTCGAGGTAGACGTGATAAGGGTGAAGGACCGGAAAGGCACTGACTAGAGCCGCCGTTCCTGAAGAAATGGAAACGGCAACGGTCAGGATGTAATCGGCCAGAAGCGCCGCCCCTGCCGTGAGGGCCGGGTAGACACCGAGGTATTTCATGGCGATGCCGTAAGAACCGCCGCCGCCCGGATTGACCCGGACGACCTGGGTATAGGACAAGGCAACGATGAATAATAAGGCGATGATAGCTAAGACGATAGGTCCGAAATAACGGTATGTCGCTAAGGTCGGTACCGAAGCCAGGACGATGGCAATCTGTTCCGGCCCGTACCCGACGGATGACAAGGCATCCGATGAGAAAATAGGCAGGGCCTTCCATTTTGGCATCTGTTCGCCCTCGAGTTTGGTATTCTCCAAAGGCTTGCCGAGAAGGTGGCGACTAATCGTTTTGAATAGCATGATAGCCTCCTTTTTTTTATTGTAAGAAACTGCATTTTGCTAAATACAGTTCAGTATAATCCCACTTTATTATCCTGTCAACTGAGATTTTACCCTTATCATTCTCGTTGGGAATGAGGCATTGAAACCCAGCGTAAAAAAGACACCCTTTGACGCAATGTGAACTGCTACCCGTCAAGTAGACACTCGAAAAAACATAAATAGATTTTGTTTCTGCCACTGGTTTCCGGTGGCAGTTTTTTATGCTGCCAGCCAATAGCTGGCATGTTTTTCCATTGGCGTTAATA
>ENA-OQAB01000739-OQAB01000739.1-human-gut-metagenome-genome-assembly--contig:-NODE-739-length-16782-cov-2.676073_pt1 | contig 16782 bp, 18 predicted proteins | sample MGYA00242490_ERZ504517 | MGnify/ENA primary metagenome ERZ504517 (study PRJEB26092, sample SAMD00036298) | human gut metagenome | host: Homo sapiens | study: EMG produced TPA metagenomics assembly of...
GATCCAACGACTCGATAGCAGCGAATATCCCCCCAACTCGATACCGCGGGAGTCGGCATAGTCGCGCAATTCCTTAAACTTGGCATAGTTGGCCGGTGATTCGTCTTCCATGTTAAGGCCAGAGCCAAAGCTAATGATCAGCATTTCGTAGCCGGTATCAGCACATTGATCTATTGCCTGCTTTACGATCTTAGGATCACTGGATGTACAATGCATGAAGATCGGGTTTTCGGTTGTCCAGGGAGCAATCGTCCGGTACATCCGTTTGACAAATAGCCCTTTTCGGTCTCTGTCTTCGCTATCGAAAGGCATCAGCCAAGTATGGAAACTGGAAAAAGAACCGCCATTGCAGATTCGCTCGTCCGGTCCCATTGGCAGTTTGACCTCTAACAGGCAAGGAGTCAGCAGTGGATAATTACACTGCGAAGTGTAGCGCGGATCGGGATTCCAGTGCTCGGTCTTGTCGGCAATCTTTTCGATGAAACCCAGAAAACCCCAATCGCTTTCGACATGGATATTGGGTTTGCGGAACATTTCCGGACTCTTGGCTTCCACCGGAGACTCTGGCTCGGCCATAGCTAACTGTTCTAAGACGAAAGAATCGAGATTGATATCCGCACCTGTCCGGTTTTCAATCTCAAACCATTTGGAAATACAAGGCAGACCGTCATAAAGGGCGTAATGTAGTTTGACTTTTACGCCTTTCAGTTCGTCCGGCCCTTCTAATAGAAAGGTCAGCTGTTTGCCGGACGGGTTCCGTTTTTTTTCCAATGCCCATCGTCTACTTTTCCAGTTAATACGCGGGGTGATTTCTGAAATCCGAAAATCGATGACACGGAACGAATTGGCAAAAGGCTCCATCCGGTCGAGCCATTTGTACTGGGTGTAACCAAATTCGGGTTGACCGTCCAAGCCACCCAGCGAATAGTTTTTGCCATCAAGCGTCAAAATCCCTTCATTGCTCACGGCACGCAGCATATTCTCTCCGGTCATCAGATTTTGGATATCGACTGTCGCTAGGTTTGGAAAAATACGGAATACGCGACTGACTAGTCCATTGCTCAATACGATATCTTTTCCTTGGTTTGCCTGATAAACCTTTGCTTTGGCTTCCTGGTTACAGATCAGCCAATCGTAACTAGGTGACGGCAAGGGCAGGCAGACTGTTTCGAGTTGTCCGATTTTCTGTTGCAGGGATCGTTCCACTTCTTTAGACATGGAGGCAATCTCTCCTTGGTATTCGGGAGCGACCAGAGACGGTCGAATTTCGAAATAAGTAATGACGGCCTCCAACCAATCAGCATGATCACCGCTAAGTCCATCATTTGCACTTTCTGCTTCCAGTTCCAGAATCTTGATTCCTTCGACGGGAAGAGAGATTGCTCTGGCTGTCTCGCCTCCACGCATGATCCCGCTGTTATACAGTTCTTTCCCGTCTCCGGTGATTTTGAAGACTACGCTTCCCTTTTCCACTTCCCCGTTTCCTTTTCCCGTACCGACATATTGTTTGCGGCCGTTTGTCTGGTCGTAAAAGAGCATCGTCCCGTCGGTCAAGGGAATCTTGACAAGATGGCTGTCCTTGTAATTAACCGACTGATCATTGATACCGATCTTGCATGTGAAAAGGGATGATTTTCCCTGAAGTGAAATCTTTATTTTGCTGTTTGCCTGTACACCGATACCATCCGTAAAAAACGTACCAGCTACCCGTAAAGGTTCACCTGTGACTGCTTTGCCGGGTAGTGGAGTCCCGTATGGCTGATAGATGGAGGAGAGGTTCATCTCCGATAGTTTTATCTTGCTTGTCTGTGCCGTCAGACAGGGAGTCACACAGCAGAAACAAGCAAGAAGGAATTGTCTTATTGTCATAATATAATCTTTTTGAGGAGTTATTCACCCAAATTCTCAAAGATGTTACCTTCATGAATCTCATCTGCCTCGATTTCATCCTTATAATACTCGGTAGCAAGACGAGCATACTTTTTATACAGGCGGGTAGCGGTTTCCACCTCGTCTCCTTGTGTGATAGGGGTACGGACTTTATCCGGAGTGGAAACAAATTGAAGTTCCCAGTCTCCTAAAGTGCTGTAGAAATCATTGGCACGGAAAGACTCACGGCCGTGCGTTTGCGGTAAATCTTTTTCGCTGTAATTTGTCCCAGCATCGAGATGATCCTGAAGCATAGCGTAGAACTTTTCCCAGCGTTTCAGATAATATCCGTCTATCAATCCCGTCCATTCCCGCCATGAGTAGTCGAAGATAAGCGGATCGCCATCGGCCCCCCACACTGTTACAAGCGCGGTTGCGTCTTTTTCAAATAGATCCTTTTTCTTCGCTATTATCCCCCCCAGCTACGAGCCTGCGTCAACCATTTGTCAAAGTTGAATTCCGGACGCGTACGCAACAGTTCATCGGCATCGCGCAACATTTCGAGAAAACGGTTGCTATGCAGGGCGAATGCTTCCTTGTCTTTTTTACGGAACGCCTTTGCCACCTGTTTATGGATAACCTGTCCGAGGTTAGACATCAGCTGGCGCTGGATATCGACAATATCAAAACGATAAGGATCGGAGTCTTCCAATCGGGCGGCATCTTTTAGTAACAAGCCTTCGGCCTGGACTACCGACAGAGGAGAGTAGGGTATCCCCAGGCCGGCATTCGGGCCGGATTTTTTTACGTTCACAGCTGGACGGGCGGCGATGATGGAACTGCGTTCTGTCCCGTTTGTTCCGGGGCGATAGGGCCCTTCTAACAGATGCAACCAAGCCTGATGCGCGTTTTCGGACGGTTTTCCGTAGCGACGGTCTGCGTAACGGCAGAGCCATTCTTCGATATTGACTTCATCTTTATGGAGAGGCATTTCAAAAGCCAGATCATAATATACCGGATTTTGCTCGATAGACTCCATAAAGAGACCGGAACCACAAACATTCGGATTCTTTTTCACTGCATTTACATATTGGTTGGAAGCAAAGCAGACGCAAAATCTCCGTGCAGGTTGATACGTCCCCCGAAGTTATGCAGATTTCCGGCAACAAGCGGATACCCCCAGCAAGCATTTTCCTGCTGGCTTTTGGCCCCGTTCAAGTCCAGGATCAGCAGATTCTCTTTCGGAACAGCTTTCACGATCGGTTCGCGAAGACTCCATGCTTGCATGGCCCAAAATCGAATTCGGATCAAAAATCGTTGAAAAAGTTTATGGATAGCGTTACCAACGGCACGCAGATATTCCGGTGTATCGACAGGCGGCTGGCTTTCGTGAAAACGGATCGGCCGCATAAAACACCGTGCGCTCCGTAGAGTTTCTTTTCTTCTTCCAGGAAGTCACGTCCGATCACTGTGAAAATCTTTCCTTTTTTGCGTCATTTTTCTCTTTCTTATGCTTTATGTTTGCGAATTTTGAATGTCCTGACATTTGTCTTCTCCTTTTGTTTCTTGTTTTATTTTTTCGGCACGCACCCGTCCGATCGTCTTATTTCCCAAAGACATGATCTGAAAGCGGTAGCCGTTTGCAACAATTTCATTATCCAGGTCTTTCTTTGTAGGAATATGTCCCAGAAGAGAGGTCAGGTATCCGTTTAACGTCTCAAACTCACAGTCTCCGAAATCGACTCCAAGTTCCTCCTCCACATCTTCCAGGTTTGCGAGACCGTCTATCATAACGCTGTTGTCAACCTGCGTGCGAATTGTCACCTCGTCTTCATCATACTCGTCAAGAATCTCTCCCACGATTTCTTCCAGAATATCCTCCATAGAAACAAGCCCTGCCGTCTGCCCGTATTCATCTACCACGATTGCCATATGCAGTTTCTTTGACTGCATAGTATGGAACAGGTCTCCGATTCCTCTTGTCTCCGGAATAAAGGCTGCTGTACTGTATCAGTCCTGGCAGCTCTTTTAAAGGCTTGAATTTCGCCCAGGGGCTTTTTTGTCATAAACTTTAACGCATCTTTGTAATTGACAATTCCTACGATATTATCAAGGTCTTCCCTGAAGACAGGATATCTTGAATTTCCTTCCTCAAGCATTTCATCAATCATTTCCTGAAGCAGCATTTCCTCGTCAAATGCGACTACATTTTTTCTGTGCGTCATAATATCTTTTGCTTCTGTCTCATTAAAAGAAATGATATTCTGAATCATCTCTGCTTCATTTTTCTCTATGACGCCCTGTTCATGAGCCTCATCCACAATGGAAATGATCTCCTCCTCTGTAACCGCTTCCTGCTGTTCCCCAAGCGCTACTCCAAAAACACCGGCAGTAATACGCGCAAGCCAGGTAACTGTCAGAGTAAAAGGCCACATTATCGTTACCACTATGCTGACAAGCCGCACATAACGGAACGCATACTGTCTGGATCGGTAATCTCCGATCCTTCGGAACATCAAAATGCCAAAAGAGGCAAGAAGAACAACACAGAGAATCGAAATCAGTACCAGAGCCGGAAACTGATCTATGTAACGATGTGAGATCCGCGCCAGAAGAGGCACCAGAAAAACACCGATAAAGATTCCTGAAGCTGTTACGATCAGAGGAATGGCATTGACATATCTTACCGGTTCATCAATAAGCCTTTTCAGTAATCCGGCTTTTTTGTTTCCTTCCTCTGCCATTTTCTGTATTTCGCTCTGATTCAGATTTCTGACTGCTGCTGCAAAGCCATAAAGGATTCCGTTCAGCAAAATCAGCATCACTAGAACAATAAGCCCCGCCAGGGGCGATCGACTGCCGTCGTCCATTTTGTATTTCCTTTCTTAACTCGCTGTACATACAGTGTATTTCCCCGGAAATTACCTGTGAATCAGCATAATTACTGCTAAAATATAGCACTTTCCCTGCCGTTCGTCAAGAATTCCCGTCCAAAAAAATATCTTTCTTAAAAGTATCTTTTGCCCTGCCCAGGCAGAAAAAGGATCAGAAGCTCAGTTCCAGGCTGATCTCCAGCGCATGATTCACACGGTCAAGCATACACTGATCCAGGTGACACACCTTATCCTTCAGCCGCCGTTTATCAATGGTCCTTAACTGCTCCAGAAGGATCACGGAATCTTTTTCGATCCCGTAGGCAGAAGCATCAATTTCAATATGTGTAGGAAGCTTCGCCTTATTCATTTTTGATGTGATGGCTGCGCAGATCACAGTTGGGCTGTGCCGGTTTCCCACATCGTTCTGTATGATCAGAACAGGACGGATCCCGCCCTGCTCGCTTCCTACCACAGGTCTTAAATCTGCATAAAAAATATCCCCTCTTTTAATTACCACACAATTCACACTCCGATTCTGTTTTCTCTACTAATCAGTATTTCCAGTTTTTTCTTGTGTATACATGCGTGGTATTTCCAGTTTCTGCCGCCTTTACCTATTCAAAAAAGGTCAGCTCACCCCATTTCTTTCCGTTCTTTATATAAATTCTTGGTACCCGTTTTCCAATATCACAGGCAAATTCATAAGAAAACCTTCCTGATAAGTCTCCAAGAGTTTCCAGACTGAGAACCTCATCTCCGTCCTTTCCTACAAGTGTCACCTCGTCACCTGTGTGAACCTCAGGAATATCTGTTACATCTACCATAAACTGATCCATACAGATCCGCCCGATCACAGGAGCCTTTTTTCCATGGATCAGGACCCATCCTTTGTTGGAAAGACTTCTGGGATATCCGTCTGCATAGCCTACAGGTATGGTGGCAACCTTCATGTTTTTTTGTGCAGTAAAGGTTCCTCCATAACTGACCGAAGCCCCTGCTTTCAGTTCCTTGACATAACTGACATGGCTTTTCAGCTCCATAGCAGGCAGAAGCCTTACAATATCCCGTTCCACCTCATCAGAAGGATAAATTCCATAAATGGTGATTCCGGCACGGACGGCATCCATGTTTGCTTTTGGCATACGGATAATGCCTGCGCTGTTGGAACAGTGCTGTACAGGAATTCTGATTCCACTTTCATGAAGCAGTCTCTCAAAGGTCACGTAACGTTCCAGCTGTTTTTCAGCAGGAGAGATATCTGTTTCGTCTGCTCTGGCAAAGTGGGTGAACAGTCCCTCCACCTCTACATTGGAAAGCTCTGTGATCTTCTTAATTTCCTGAACGCTTTCTGTGGTATCAGAAAATCCAATCCTGCTCATTCCTGTGTCAAGTCCAATATGGATATGTACTGTTTTTCCCTGACGGACAGCCTCCTCTGACAGCTTTTCTGCCATGGAGTATTCGCTGACAGTCAGCCGGATCTCCTGCTCCACCATATCAGGAAAATATTCCTCAAATACGATTCCCAGAATCAATATTGGCTTTGTTACCCCAAAGGCACGAAGCTGAAGAGCCTCCTCTGCGGTAGCCACTGCAAATCCCCAGATATAACTGTATCCGTGGATCAGACGGGCAATGGCTTCTGCTCCGTGGCCATATCCGTCCGCCTTGATCACAGCAATGATTTTTGTGCCCTTTGCGATATTTTTTTTCATTTCTCCAAAATTATGCGCAATAGCATCCAGGGATACTACTGCTTTGATTCTGTCATATCTCCTCATGTCTTCCTCCGTACTTCAATACCTCCGGAATTGTCAGGAGCAGATCTCCCGCCTTCATTCCATACATTCCCTTGTTCTCAGCTGCCAGATCGCCTGCTCTTCCGTGGATAAAAACTCCCAGCGCTGCGATCTCTGTCATTTCACCAACTGAAAGCGCCTCTCCTCTGTACATACAGAGCATTCCGGCAAGAACCCCTGCAAGTACATCTCCGCTTCCGGCTGTTGCCATTCCGGCATTTCCGGAAAGATTATACCATACTGTGCCATCGGAACCGGTCGTTACAGTACAGGCATCCTTCAGTACACAGACAGAGCCCGAAGCTCTGGCATATTCCAGTGCCGAGGCTTCCCGGCTGTCCTGCAGCTCTCCAATGCTTTTTCCGGTAAGCCGGCTCATCTCTCCATATGGGAGTCAGAATCACATGACTGCCCAGAAGGTTTTTCCAGGACGGGTTTTCTGCCAGAAGGTTTAGACCGTCTGCATCAAGCACCACTTTTTTTCCGGATAAAGCTTTTTCCAGAAACCAGTGCACCTTAAACCGTGTTTTTTCCGAAATTCCAAGTCCCGGTCCCATCAGGATCACATCACACCAGTCAAAGGCATTCTGATAGGCCGCCTCTCCTTTTCCACAATCAATAATGGCTTCCGGAAGCAGGCTCTGCAAAGGAATACGGTTACTTTCATCGGTAAGAATACGTACCATTCCCGCACCGCCGGCAAATGCTGCCGCTGCGCAGAAATAGGCGGCGCCGCACATTCCCGGGCTTCCTGCCACTGCAAGAACCTTTCCGAAGGTGGACTTGTTTCCTTCTGGTGTTCTTCCGGGAATCTTTTTGGTATCTTCCACTTCCAGAATTCTCTTTTTTCTCAAAAAACACCAGACTCTCCGTAAACGCCAATATCGGCCAGAACCGTCCTTCCGGCATTTTTTCTGCCCGGATAAAGGCACAGTCCCGCCTTCAGAAATCCAAAGGTCACGGTAATGATCCGCCTCAAAAGCAGCACCCATCACTGCGCCGGTATCTCCGTTCACCCCGGATGGAATATCAACAGCTACTTTCCAGGCAGTCATCCGGTTCATGGTTTCTATCAGTTCTTTATATTTTCCCATAACAGGACGGGCCAGTCCCACACCGAAAACAGCGTCTACTATAGTAGTATATTCACGCCACTGCGGGTTATTCACAACCGGAACATGATAATTTGATGCAATGGAAAGCTGGCGCGCGGTTTCATGGGTAAAAGAGGAATGATTTCCTGCCACATAAATCTCAGCCTGATATCCATGAAGAAAAAGGATCCGGGCAATGGCAATTCCGTCTCCTCCGTTATTTCCGCTTCCACAGACACAGAGAATCTTCTCTTCTGTGTTATTTTTATGAAACACCTTTTCCATTTCTTCCACAGTTTTCAGAGCAGCCCGTTCCATAAGAACACAGGAAGGAATGCCTCTCTTTTCAATCGTATACGCATCCAGCTGCTTCATTCTCTCACAGCTTACCACTTCTTTCATCTGATCCCCTCCTTTTTGTATCTGTCTGCTTTATATCTTTTTACATCAAAAAGCTGTCAGCCCGGAATAGGGTGACAGCCTGCTGAGATGGGCTAATTTTCATGTTCCTGACGGTACTGGCTAAGATTGTAAGAAAGCCGCATAAGGCTCTCGGAAAGATGTACATTCTCTACGATCACATCATCAGGAGTATCCAGATCAATATGCGCAAAATTCCAGATTGCCTTGATTCCGTTCTCAATCAGAATATTTGCCATATCTCCGGCCTTATTTTTCGGAAGCGTAAGGATTGCGATCTCAATCTGATTTTCCTTCAGGAAAAACGGAAGATCACTGATCATCTGAATCTCAATTCCCCGCACTGCGATCCCTTCCAGTACAGGATTGATGTCAAAAATGCCCATCAGCTTAAATCCGCGTTTTTCAAAATCCACATAGTTTGCCAGCGCCTGTCCAAGATTACCGGCACCCACGATGATCATGGGATGAACCGTATCTAACCCCAGAATTTTGCCGATCTCTGTGTACAGATACTTCACATTATATCCGTATCCCTGCTGTCCGAATCCACCGAAATTATTCAGGTCCTGACGGATCTGAGACGCTGTCACATGCATTTTTTTGCTGAGGTCATTGGAAGAAATACGCTCCACATTTTCTTCCAGCAGTTCTCCAAGATATCTGTAATAACGCGGCAGCCTTTTTATCACTGCTTTTGAAATTTGTTTTGCCTCCACGGGATGATCCTCCTTCTGATTTCCTATTAATTATAACGAAATGTTATTTTAATGTCAAATAAAGTTTTTTCACTTCGCAAAAATTTTTTGGTCTTTACAAAATCATTGTAAAAGCCTTATAATCTTACAGTACGTATTAAGATAATTAAGGCAATTTGCGGAGGAACAACAATGATTTTAGCATGTCAGGGCATCTGTAAATCCTTTGGCGAAAAAGAGATTTTAAAAGATGCCTCTTTTCACATAGAAGAGCGGGAAAAAGTCGCTCTGATCGGTAATAACGGCGCAGGAAAAACCACTTTGCTGCGCATTATTATGGAAGAGTTTTCTGCTGATTCCGGAAACGTGATACTGGCAAAAGATAAACGTATGGGATATCTGGCTCAGTATCAGGATATTTACGGACAGCGCACCATTTACGAAGAGCTTCTTACAACCAAACAGCACATCCTTGATATGGAAGAACGTATGCGCTCCATTGAACTGGAAATGAAGCATGTACAGGGCGAAGAGCTGGAGCAGCTTATGAACACCTATACCAGACTTACCCATGAATTTGAGCTGGAAAACGGCTACGCATACAAAAGCGAGCTTACCGGCATACTGAAGGGTCTGGGATTTGGGGAAGAAGACTTTGAAAAGCCGATTGAAACTCTTTCCGGAGGCCAGAAAACAAGGGTAGCTCTTGGCAAGCTTCTGATCTCCAGGCCGGATATCCTTCTTCTTGACGAGCCTACCAACCATCTGGACATGGAAAGTATTGCCTGGCTGGAAACCTATCTTCTGAATTATCCGGGAGCTGTTTTTATTGTTTCCCATGACCGTTATTTTCTTGACAAGGTAGTGACTAAGGTAGTAGAAATCGAAGCCGGTCAGGTGATTTCTTTCCAGGGCAACTACTCTTCTTATGCAGAAAAAAAGGCGCAGCTGAGAGACGCTCAGTATAAGGCATACCTGAATCAGCAGCGGGAAATCAAACATCAGGAAGCTGTGATCGTTAAATTAAAGTCCTTTAACCGTGAAAAATCAATCCGCAGAGCTGAAAGCCGTGAGAAAATGCTGGATAAGATCCAGAGACTTGACAAGCCGGTGGAAATCCAGACTCATATGCGTCTTTCTCTGGAGCCAAGAACCGTAAGCGGAAATGACGTTCTTACTGTAGAGGAACTGTCCAAAAGCTTCCCCGGCCAGACACTGTTTACAAATATCTCCTTTCAGATAAAAAGAGGTGAGCGGATTGCGCTGATCGGAAATAACGGGACAGGAAAGACTACCATGCTGAAGATTCTTAACAGCATCCTTCCTGCAGACTCCGGAAGCTTTTCCCTGGGCTCCAAGGTTCAGATCGGCTACTATGATCAGGAGCATCATGTGCTTCATTCAGAAAAAACTATTTTTCAGGAAATTTCGGATTCCTATCCCACACTGACGGAAACAGAGATCCGAAACATGCTTGCCGCCTTTCTTTTTACCGGAGATGATGTTTTTAAAGAAATTTCTTCTCTTTCAGGTGGAGAAAGAGGAAGAGTCTCTCTTGCCAAGCTGATGCTTTCAGAAGCCAATTTCCTGATCCTGGACGAGCCCACTAACCATCTGGATATTGCTTCCAAGGAAATTCTGGAGGAAGCTTTAAACAGCTACAGCGGAACCGTCCTCTATGTTTCTCATGACCGTTATTTTATTAATCAGACTGCTACAAGGATTCTTGACCTGACCCATCAGGCGATTGTGAATTATATGGTGACTACGATTATTATCTGGAGCAAAAAAGAGGAGCTGACGGAAAAATATGCGCCTGCCCCGTCTGATCCTGCTGAAACCAGAGCACCGGAAACAGATAACTCTGACAGCAAGCTTTCCTGGCAGCAGCAAAAGGAAGAACAGGCCCGCAGGCGAAAACTGGAAAACGAACTGAAAAAAACAGAAGCCAGAATCGAAGAGCTGGAAAAAAGAGATAAAGAAATCGATGAAACTCTGGTGCTTCCGGATGTGTGCACCAATGTGACGCGCTGTACTGAATTAAGCCGCGAAAAGAGGCGGTTCTGAAGGAACTGGAAGAATTATATGAAAATGGGAATCCCTCGCCTGAGGTTTTCCCACTTTTGCTGTCCGAAAACCGCTGTTCATATGGTCCAAAAACAATTCCTGTTAATTTTGAATTTTTGTACGGTTACTTCATAATACGATCCAGTGACTCCCGCACGGCCAGAATAAAATCTCTGCTGGAAAGCACCTTTGGATGCTTAATGGTTGTGATCATGGCAAGATCCTTTGTCATCTTTCCTGCCTCAATCGTAGAAAGAGTTGCTTTTTCCAGTTTATCCGCAAACTCAGTCAGAGCTTTATTTCCATCCAGCTCTCCCCTTTTCCTGAGCGCACCTGTCCATGCAAAAATTGTTGCCACTGAGTTGGTAGAGGTCTCTTTTCCTTCCAGATGTCTGTAATAATGTCTCTGTACGGTTCCGTGAGCAGCCTCATATTCATAGTATCCGTCCGGAGAAACAAGAACAGAAGTCATCATGGCAAGAGAACCAAAGGCAGAAGAAACCATATCGCTCATAACGTCTCCGTCATAGTTTTTGCAGGCCCAGATAAAGCCGCCCTCCGCTTTCATCACGCGGGCAACCACATCGTCAATCAGGCTGTAGAAATATGTCAGTCCTGCCGCATCAAATTTCGCCTTAAATTCCTCTGTAAATATCTTCTGGAAAATTTCCTTGAATTTGCCGTCATAGGTTTTGGAAATAGTATCCTTTGCCCCGAACCACACATCCTGATTTGTATCAAGAGCATAGTTAAAGCAGCTTCTTGCAAAGCTTTCGATGGACGCTTCCATATTGTGCATTCCCAGGGCAACTCCCGGAGACTTGAATTCCTGTACAAGAGAACGTTTCTCTTCCCCGTTCTCAGAAGTATATACCAGTTCCACCTTTCCAGGTTTTTCTACATAAAATTCTGTGTTTTTATATATGTCACCGTATGCATGACGGGCAATGGTAATTGGTTTTTTCCAGTTACGTACACAGGGTTCGATTCCTTTTACAACAATGGGAGCCCGGAATACCGTTCCGTCAAGAATAGCGCGGATGGTTCCATTAGGGCTTTTGTACATTTTTTTCAGATCATATTCCTTCATTCGGGCATGATTTGGAGTAATCGTAGCGCATTTTACTGCAACACCGTATTTTTTTGTGGCATTGGCAGCATCTACGGTTACCTGATCGTCTGTTTCGTTCCGGCAGGCAAGCCCGAGATCATAATATTCCGTATTCAGATCCACATAGGGAAGCAGAAGTTCCTCTTTGATCATTTTCCAGAGAATACGGGTCATCTCATCTCCGTCCATTTCTACCAGGGGTGTTGTCATTTTAATCTTATCCATGTATTTTATCTCCTCTCCGGTTGAAGCATGTTCTGTTTAGTATTGTACAAAAAAACTCCTCTTCCGTCAACGCTGATGCTTTCACTTCATAAAATATTTATGATTCTGCCCCTCTTTCGTCTACAGTTCCAGAAACCGTTCCAGGTTAAATCTGCCCCATCCCTGCTGGTTTCTGGGAAATCCCATATCATCTGCACTGTCCTTCAGCATCATTTTAATCTCCACATTGGTAAGAAGGGGATCTTTTTCAAGCGCCAGAGCAACGGCCCCTGAAACAAAGGGCGTAGACATGGAGGTTCCGCTTTTCATCCGGTACCCGCCCTTTGATGAACAGGAAATGATCCGGTTTCCGGGAGCTACAAGATCCGGCTTACATATACATTCAAACGTAGGGCCTCTTCCGGAAACTCCTTCCGTTCCCACAAGCATGTCACTGGAACCTACGGTAATGATCTTTCTGCTGCTTCCCGGCGCTGTAATGCTCCCTGGCAGCGGTCCCTGATTTCCTGCCGCTGCCACGACCACCAGCCCCCGATCCCATAATTTCTCCACTCCCTGTATCAGGCTGTTATGTTCTTTTCCGTTTTTACAGGTGGTTCCCACAGAAATATTCACAACACGGATATGGTATTTTTGCATATGACGGATAATCCAGTCAAAGGCGCACAATACATCTTCTTTGTTTCCGTTCCCAAACCGGTCCAGAACCTTCAGCCCGATGATCCCGCATCCAGGAGCCACTCCCCTGTATTTTCCCCCGGAGGCTGTTCCGTCTCCACAGAGAATTCCGGTTACATGAGTTCCATGCCCATTATCATCATAAGGAGTCTGTTTATGTGAAATAAAATCAGAAAAAGCACAGATTCTGTTTCCAAAATCCGGATGCGGAGAAATGCCTGTATCCAGAATTGCCACACCGATGCCCTTTCCGGTATAATTCATCATTTTCATGAATATACTCCAAAAAAGAAGCTTTATTTTAATGTATTCAGTCTGAGAATTATTTGCGAATTTTATAGAATATGAATATTTTTCATAGATTTGCCAATACTGTAAACCATCGGAATAACTTAAGTATGGATCACAGATTGCAGCCGCCAGGATACTGACCGCCCTGATGAAACCCGCTGCATAAAAAGGAGGATTTTCATGGCGTTTATTTTATTTCTGATCATATTTTTCTGTCTGCAGTCCTTTGTCCTGTTCTGCTGTGTAGCTGCGGGAAATGACCCGGCTTCCCAGCTGATCTCAGATCAGGAACAGATGGACTATATCAGAACCTGGATGGAAAATCACCAAATGTAAAAAGCCTAAAAAACAAACCGCAGGGAGACATTCCGTAAATCTCCTTCTGCGGTTTCTTACATAATCTATGACGAATCAGAGACTTGCTCTGATCACCTTAGGCTTGCAGCCCGCGTCTTCCAGAGCCTTTACAATCTGATTTTTATGATCGGTTCCAAAGGCCTCCATAGTTACTTTCAGCTCTACGGCCGCATTACGGTTGGTGGTAACAAACTGGTTATGGTCAAGCTTAATAACATTGCCCTGATTCTGAGCTATGATGCTTGCCACACGTACCAGCTCTCCTGCTTTATCCGGAATCAGTACAGAAACTGTAAAATACGGTCTCTCTGGATCAGTCCGTGCTGGACTACAGAGGACATGGTAATTACATCCATATTTCCTCCGCTTAAAATAGACACTACTTTTTTCCGGTAAAGTCCAGATGGCGAAGAGCCGCCACAGTCAGAAGTCCGGAGTTTTCTACGATCATTTTATGATTTTCAACCATATCCAGAAAAGCCATGATCAGCTCATCATCTTCAATGGTAATGATGCTGTCCAGATTTTCCTGAAGATACGGGAAGATATGCTCGCCCGGAGTCTGCACTGCAGTACCGTCCGCTATGGTATTTACATGAGGAAGGGTTACAACTTCTCCTTTTTCCAGAGACGCTTTCATACAGGCTGCTCCTGCCGGCTCTACTCCGATCACCCTGATATGAGGATTCAGAAGCTTCGCAAGAGTGGAAACACCGGTAGCCAGACCGCCGCCGCCAATAGGTACAAGAATATAGTCTACAAGAGGAAGCTCCTGGACGATCTCCATGGCAATGGTACCCTGTCCGGTGGCAACTGCCGGATCATCAAAGGGATGGATAAACGTATAGCCTTCCTTTTCTGCCAGCTCCAGAGCATAAGCGCAGGCTTCATCATAGACATCGCCCTTCAGGATCACCTCTGCGCCATAGCTTTTTGTCCGTTCCACCTTAATAAGAGGCGTTGTGGTAGGCATTACGATGACCGCCTTTACCCCGAATTTGTGAGCAGCATAGGCAACACCTTGAGCGTGATTTCCGGCTGAAGCAGTGATCAGTCCTTTTTCTCTTTCCTCATCTGACAGCGTGCTGATCTTATAATAGGCTCCCCGCACTTTGTAAGCGCCTGTCCTCTGCATGTTCTCCGGCTTCAGAAAAACTCTGTTTCCGGTTAGCTCGGAAAATAACTGCTTTTGATCAGCTTTGTCTCCTGGGTTACTTTTTTTACAATCTCTGAGGCTTCCTCAAAATTCTCCAGTGTAAGCATATTCATTTTCTCCTTCCCGTATTCTTAATCTTCTTTTTCGTTTACATCAACAATGCATTTACAAAGTATCTGCATCAACTTCTGAAGATCGTCAATAGTTTCTCCCACTCCAATATATTTTACCGGGATATCAAGCTCTGACTGGATCGCAACTGCAATTCCGCCTTTGGCTGTACCGTCAAGCTTAGTCAGAATGATTCCTGTTACATTGGCAACCTCTGCAAACTGCTTTGCCTGAGTAAGAGCATTCTGTCCGGTGGTTCCGTCAAGTACAACCAGAGTTTCAAGATAAGCTTCCGGATACTCCCGCTCCAGAATACGGTAGATCTTTCTCAGCTCTTCCATCAGATTTTTCTTGTTATGAAGGCGGCCTGCTGTATCGCAGAGAAGCACGTCTGCGTTTCGGGCCTTTGCTGCAGCTACTGCGTCATAGACAACAGAGGCCGGATCCGCTCCTGACTGTCCGCCGATAATCTCCACGCCGGCGCGGTCTGCCCACTGGGAAAGCTGCTCTCCGGCAGCTGCACGGAAGGTATCTGCTGCCGCCAGAATCACCTTTTTCCCTTCATCCTTTAATTTTCCTGCCAGCTTGCCTACAGAAGTGGTTTTTCCTACTCCGTTGACGCCAATCATTAAAATTACAGATTTACGGTTTTCAAACTCATATTCTGTGCTGTCTACCCTCATCTGGTCTTTGATGCTGTCGATCAGAAGCTGCTTGCATTCCATCGGGTTTTTGATATGCTTTTCCGCAACCTGTTTCTTCAGATTTTCCAGAATTGCAGAGGTGGCGTTGATGCCGATATCCCCCATTACAAGAATCTCTTCCAGCTCTTCATAAAAGTCCTCGTCTATACTGGAATATCCGCTGAAAATGGAGTCAAACCCCGCTACAATATTATCTCTTGTTTTTGCCAGTCCGCTGACAAGCCGTTTAAAAAAGCCCTTTTTTTCTTCAGCCATACTCATGCCTCCTTTTATTTGCTCAGCTGATTTTCTACAAGATCCACAGAAACCAGTGTTGACACACCCTTTTCCTGCATGGTGATACCATAAAGCCTGTCTGCTGCGTTCATGGTTCCACGCCTGTGTGTAATTATAATAAACTGTGTATTTTTCGTCAACTTCTGAAGATACGAAGCAAAACGTCCTACATTGGAATCATCCAGGGCCGCCTCAATCTCATCCAGCAGACAAAACGGAGACGGTTTCAGATTCTGGATAGCAAAAAGAAGGGCTATGGCAGTCAGAGCCTTCTCTCCGCCGGAAAGCTGCATCATATTCTGCAGTTTTTTGCCCGGTGGCTGGGAAATGATCTTAATCCCTGCTTCCAGAATATCCTCATCTTCAGCAAGCTCCAGAGTTCCTTTTCCTCCGCCGAACAGTTCCTTAAAGGCCTTATCAAACTCTCTCTGGATATCATGAAATTTTTCTGCAAACTGTCTGCGCATTCCTTCATCCAGCTCCTGGATAATACTTTCCAGAGTTTTTTCTGCCTGTACCAGATCCTCATACTGTCCGGAAAGGAAGGTATGTCTTTCCAGAAGGTTTTTATATTCTTCAATGGCATTGACATTTACAGAACCAAGTCTGCGGATCTCATCCTTGATCCTGGAAATATTTTTTTTCATTTCCTGTCTGTCATTAAGCTCCTCTTTTCTGTGGGAAAGAGCGCTGTTTGGAGTGATCTCATATTCCTCCCACATATAGGAGATCTGACTTTCCCTCTGCTCTTCCACCTTTTCCTCCTGGCTTTTCAGCCGGAAACACTCCTTATCAAGAAGAGAGGTTCTTTCTGATAGCTGATCCCGCTTTTCAAAAAATGCCTTGTGGCTTGTATTTTCATCTCTTCCTTCTGCTGCTGTTTCTCTTCCTTCTGTTCCTGAAGTTCCTGATCCAGCTTTTCACAGGCCTCCACCGCGTTTTTCAGATTCTGGATTCCCTCCTGCCTGTGCTTTGTCTCTTCTTCACTTTTCTTGAGATTTTCTTCAAGCTCACGGCTTTCTCTCTGAAAGCTTTCCATCTCTCCTAAAA
>ENA-OQAB01000741-OQAB01000741.1-human-gut-metagenome-genome-assembly--contig:-NODE-741-length-16750-cov-4.408831_pt1 | contig 16750 bp, 21 predicted proteins | sample MGYA00242490_ERZ504517 | MGnify/ENA primary metagenome ERZ504517 (study PRJEB26092, sample SAMD00036298) | human gut metagenome | host: Homo sapiens | study: EMG produced TPA metagenomics assembly of...
GAATATTGTGGATAAGCCGGATTTAAAGGGGCGTATTGATGTATTAAAAGTACATGCAAAAGATGTAAAGATGGATGAGACAGTAGATTTGGAGGCAATTGCGCTAGCAACTTCAGGAGCAGTTGGTTCAGATTTAGCAAATATGATCAATGAGGCTGCCATCAATGCAGTCAAGAATGGCCGAAATGTTGTATCGCAGGCAGATTTATTTGAAGCGGTGGAAGTAGTTCTTGTCGGTAAGGAGAAAAAAGGATCGCATTATGAATGCAGAAGAAAGAAGAATCGTCTCTTACCACGAGGTAGGACATGCGCTTGTGAGTGCTCTGCAAAAAGATTCTGAGCCAGTGCAGAAGATTACCATTGTGCCAAGGACAATGGGAGCTCTTGGTTATGTTATGCATACACCGGAAGAAGAAAAGTTCCTGAATACAAAGAAAGAACTGGAAGCGATGATTGTCGGTATGCTTGGAGGTCGTGCGGCAGAAGAGATTGTTTTCGACACAGTGACAACAGGTGCATCGAATGATATTGAACAGGCTACAAAGGTAGCAAGAGCGATGATCACTCAATATGGTATGTCAGAGCGGTTCGGATTGATGGGATTGGAATCTACCCAGAACAGATATCTGGACGGTCGTGCAGTATTGAATTGCGGTGAGGCAACTGCAGCAGAGATCGATCAGGAAGTTATGAAGATGTTAAAAGCAGCTTATGAAGAAGCAAAACGTCTTTTGACGGAGAACAGAGAAGCGCTAGATAAGATTGCTGCATTTTTGATTGAGAAAGAGACAATCACAGGAAAAGAATTCATGAAGATTTTCCATGAAGTACAAGGCATTGAAATGGAAGAGGAAGAGACTTCAAAAGAGGACGTTTTAAAAGAAGAGACGGTACAAGAGGAAAAGAAAGAAGCGATAGCAGTTGTAGAAGAAAGTGAATTTGCAGAAGCAGCACAAGAGCATCATGATAATGAAGAGTAGAAAATGAGGTGGATTTCCACCTCATTTTCTGTTACATATTTATAGAAATTTCCTATGAAGATTATAAGATAAAGCAATTAGACCGTAAATTACCGATATGCTACAATTTTTATATGAGAACAAAGAAAGGGGGATTTGAAAATGAACTTTTCAGATTCAAAGAAAAAATTAGCATTGGCCGGTGCGTTATGCGGTGTGATTGCAGCGGTGCTAGCCTATTTTGGTAATCCGGCAAATATGGCAATCTGTGTTGCCTGTTTTATTCGAGACACAGCAGGTGCATTGAAGATGCATCAGGCAGCGGTTGTACAGTATGCAAGACCTGAGATTATCGGGATTGTGGTAGGTGCATTTGTGATTTCAGCGGCTACAAAAGAATATCGTTCTACAGCAGGATCATCTCCGATGACACGTTTTGTCCTCGGAATTGCTATCATGATTGGGTCATTGGTATTTTTAGGATGTCCGCTTCGAATGGTACTTCGTATGTCGGCAGGGGATTTGAATGCGTATGTGGCATTGATTGGATTTATTCTTGGAATTGCAACTGGGATTGTTGCATTGAAAAAAGGTTTCAGCCTTGGAAGGGCACATGAAACGAACAAGATGAGCGGAGCAGTGCTGCCGGTACTTATGGTGGGAATTTTGATTCTTGCAGTCGGAACAACGCTTCTGGCGTCCAGCACAGAGGGACCGGGAAGTAAACATGCGCCGATTGTAATCGCATTGATTGGCGGATTGTTATTTGGCGCATTTGCCCAAAAGTCAAGAATGTGTTTTGCAGGAAGTATTCGAGACGTCATTCTTATGAAAAATTTTGATCTGTTATCGGTGATCGGTGGCTTATTTGTTGTAATGTTGATTTACAATATCGCAACAGGAAATTTTATTTTAGGTTTTGACACACCTGGAATTATTGCGCACTCAGATCATTTATGGAACATTCTAGGTATGTATACGGTAGGATTTGCGGCAACTTTAGCGGGTGGTTGTCCACTTCGTCAGCTTGTTCTTGCAGGGCAGGGATCATCTGATGCAGGAATGACTGTGATCGGAATGTTTGTAGGAGCAGCCCTTTGCCACAATTTGGGACTTGCTTCAAGCGGAACAGCAGCAGATGCAGAAGGAGTTATCACAGCCGGAGCAGCAGCACCAGCAGGAAAAGTGGCATGTATCATCTGTATTGTCGTATTATTTATCATTGCATTTGTGGGAAATAAAAGAAAAACAGCGTAGATATCTTGAAAAAGAGAAAGAAGGAAATGAAATATGTATGAAGTAGATGCAAGGGGATTATCTTGTCCGGAGCCATTGATGATGACGGCGGAGGCATTAAAGAAACAGAAAGGGCAGATAAAAGTTTTGGTGAGTGAGCCGCACCAGAGAACGAATGTAGAGAAATTTGCCAAAGATCATGGGAAAAAGGTAAGTACAAAAGAAGTAGGCTCGGAATTTGAGATTGTGATAGGTTAGTCTAAAAGAAAGCAAGTTTTATTGAGGGTACAGGAAATGCAGCGTTTCCTGTACCCTTAATCTATGCTATAATGGAAAAAACGAAAAAAGATGGAGTAAAAAGATGTTTGACATAGAAGAAGAGTTGAAAAAGCTTCCGGCAAAACCGGGGGTATATCTGATGCATGATGAAAAAGATCACATTATCTACGTGGGAAAAGCAATCAGTTTGAAGAATCGGGTACGTCAGTATTTTCAGACAAGCAGAAACAAAGGGGCAAAGATTGAACAGATGGTGACACATATACGTCGTTTTGAGTATATTGTGACAGATTCGGAATTGGAAGCGCTTGTACTGGAATGTAATTTGATCAAAGAGCACCGTCCAAAGTATAACACGATGTTGATGGATGACAAAGGGTATCCCTTTATCAAGGTGACGGTGAACGAACCATTTCCGCGTATTATGATGGCGAGGACGATGAAAAAGGACAAAGCAAAATATTTTGGACCTTATACAAGCGCCGGGGCAGTGAAAGATACAATTGAGCTGATTCGGAAGCTTTATCATATCAGAAGCTGCAATCGAAATCTGCCAAAAGATATTGGAAAAGACCGACCTTGTCTGAACTATCATATCAAGCAGTGCAAAGCGCCTTGTCAGGGATATATTTCAGAAGAGCAATATCGGGAATCCATCCATGAGGTGATTCGGTTTTTAAATGGGCATTATGATGTGATTTAAAAGATTTGGAAGAAAAAATGTTAGAAGCTTCTGAGAAGATGGAGTTTGAAAAAGCGATCGAATATCGGGAATTACTTGGCAGTGTAAAGAAGATCGCACAGAAACAAAAGATTACAGACAGCAGTGGGGAGGATCGGGATATTCTTGCAGTGGCAAAGGATGCAGAAGATGCAGTTGTACAGGTCTTTTTTATACGGGGAGGAAGGCTGATTGGGCGAGACCATTTCTTTTTGCGTAATTCTTCGGAAGAATCGAAGGGGCAGATTCTTGAGAGCTTTATCAAACAGTTCTATGCCGGCACACCGTTTATTCCGGCGGAATTGATGATTCAGGAAGAACTTGAAGAACGCGAGATATTAGAAGAGTGGCTCTCAAAGAAGCGTGAGCACCGTGTGCATATCCGTGTACCGAAAAAAGGAGAAAGGAAAAGTTGGTGGAGCTTGCGAGAAAGAATGCTGCGTTAGTTTTAAACACGGATAAGGAAAGACTGAAAAGGGAAGAAGGACGAACAATCGGGGCAGTCAAAGAGATTGAAAAGCTTTTAGATTTGAGTGGTATTGTGCGTATGGAGGCATTTGATATATCGAATACAAATGGATTTGCATCGGTAGGCTCTATGGTTGTATACGAAAAAGGAAAGCCAAAGAGAAATGATTACCGAAAATTTAAAATCAAAGGCGTTCAGGGGGGCAGATGACTATGCCAGTATGGAGGAAGTTCTGACAAGGCGTTTTGAGCATGGTCTGAAAGAACGCCAAGATGGGAAAGAGCTTGGAAGTTTCCATGTGTTCCCAGACTTGATCATGATGGATGGGGGAAAAGGTCAGGTAAATGTCGCACTTGCAGTGCTTGACAAATTACATCTGCAGATTCCGGTGTGCGGCATGGTGAAAGATGATAACCACCGCACGAGAGGACTTTACTATAATAATATTGAAATCCCAATTGACCGGAATTCAGAAGGGTTTAAGCTGATCACGAGAATACAGGATGAGGCGCACAGATTTGCGATTGAGTTTCACAGGAAGCTTAGAAGTCAGGGACAGGTGCATTCGATTTTGGATGATATTCCTGGAATCGGGCAGGCAAGGAGAAAAGCGTTGATGAAGCATTTTATGAATCTTGATGCAATCAAGAACGCAAGTGTAGAGGAATTAAAAAAATTTACCTTCTATGAATGAAAAGTCTGCAAAGGACGTATACAACTTTTTTCATTAATGTTATACTAGAAAAAGAGTAATAAAAAGTAGGAAAGGAAGAGAAACATGTCAGGAGTAAAAATGAGTAAGATGGTGGAAAAGATGAATTTGAAAAATCTGACACCAGATATTGATATGACAGAAAAATGTCTTACAGTACCGGATATCAACCGTCCGGCTTTGCAGTTGACTGGATACTTTGATCACTTTGATTCAGAGCGTGTGCAGGTAATCGGATATGTCGAATATACTTATTTACAGACACTGCCGATGGAACAGAAAAAGAAGTATATACAAAAAGACGTCCCTGCAAAACCAGCGATCCGTCTGTTTTCCTTTTTTCTAATTTAGACAGTGTGATCCATGCAAGCCAAGAATTTGCTTGCACCCAATGTACCACGGAGCGAATACACTCTACAAAAATGAAACAAACGGTATTTTCATTTTAGCCTTAGCACAATCTGCTCACACCAACAGTGAGTTTAGTAAAATCTGTAATATGTTATCCGAATACGGTTCTTTTGAAAAAGCCTCCGGTGCTGTTCTTGCTTACTTGGAAGAGCACTGTCAGACTGTTATTTCTGCAGATGCAGTCAGACATCTTGCAGAGATTTAAGGTGATATCTCATCCCCTTTCATCATGGAATGGCATCGTTGATCATGGGCCGCAGATTGGATAAAAAATAAAAAGCGTCCTGAGCCAGACTTTCTCAAGTATACTGTCTGCTTGCTCAAGACGCTTTTTCTATTTGCAAAATCTTTGATTAGTTGTTTGCTGCTAAGAAAGCATTAATCTTTTCTTCTAACAGATCTGCATCCAGTCCATGTACCATAGCTGCCTCTGCAAGAGTTTCAGCCTGTGAAGCAGGACATCCAAGACAGTGCATTCCTACTTCCATAAGGATTGGTGCTACTTCTGGATTTGTTCTGATCAGTTCACCGATTGTCATATCTTTTGTCACTTTCGCTGCCATATTTATTTCCTCCTTTATTTCTCTAATCGCGAAACATATTTGAACGTTTATCCTTCCTTTTTTCAAATATGTCATACTCTCTCTTCGATTATAATACTACTCCTTGAAATTATCAACTCTTACTTAATTGTTTATACATTTTAATACAATTTTAGAATTTTCAAAAGTCAACAAGTTTTTTATTTTTTTTCGACAAATGAAGATTTTTATTATAACTGACCAAAACATTCGTTCTTTTCTTAACAATAATAATCCACACAATTCACATTCATTCATGTGGATAATGTGGATAACTTGGTGTAAAACTTTTATTTTTAACCATTTTAGCCAGTTTCCTGTGTGGAAAACTTGTGGACAGTATTTTGATAGTATTTTTCATAATTCTCTTGTCCTCGACAACTTTGTGCACTTTGCATATGATTATTTTTCCACTATTTTCCTATGTCTATACAATTTAAAGTTTTGCATAGGAAAATAGGGCACCGTATGATGAATCGCTTCACACATACTGCACCCATTTTTCCTCATTTCATCATCATTTTTCTTATTCCAGCACTCTTCGTATTGTAATAATATCTGTGAAAAATGCCGGACTGATCCCAATCCCGTTCTCCTCATCAATTGCATTAATAATCTGATTCTCTTCTATATAAATACCAACATGTCCCTCATATAAAATTAAATCTCCCGGAAGAATTTCATCATAAGTAACTTCTATTCCCGCATTTTCCATATCCCACGTTGTCCGCGGAAGTTTCACTCCGAATTTTCTATACACGGCCTGAACAAACCCCGAACAATCTGCTCCCTCGGTCAGACTTGTGCCTCCCCAGACATATGGATTCCCAAGAAACTGCTTTGCATAGGCGACTACCCTTTTTCCTCTTTCTTCTACTGTCCCTTTCTTTTCTTCTGATTCTACAGTATCATATTTTTCTTTTATCGTAACATAATCATCGGATATATATGCTCTTCCCCCATAATATTCGATTGGAATCCACCCATTTTGAGGCTTCTCTTCTATTTTCTTTTTGGCACCTTGTTCCAACTGTCCGATAATCTGTGTGTCTGTCCCCTGACCTTTCCGCACGTTGAGACAATCTGCTGTAACTTCAACAATCTGTATGGCAGTTTTCTCTGTTTTTTTTAACTCTTTCTCATAATACTGCTCCTTTAATAATCCAGCCCCCATACTTGGTAAGTGTTCTGCCGCCATAGATATACAGGGAATACTTTGCGACAAAATCTCTGCTGCGATCAGACCTGCCATTATTTTCTTTCTACTTCTATCCCTCATAGTTTCCTCCTCTTTTCGCTTTTTAGTATTCCCACTTTCCCTGAAATCATGCTTTTCTTACCAACTTGTTAAATCTCTCTTTCAAAATTCTAAATATAAAATTTTTATGATTCCTTCCAAACATATTGTGTCAGACATTTTATCGTGTTATACTTCAAGAGTAAGTGAGTTTTATTATTTTTATAATTAAAATTAGATAATATATCTTTGCTTACCTAAAATTTTTACTTGACAAATCCCCTTTGAATAATTTATATTATAATCATAATAACTATTACTATTATTGAAAGGGGGATTCCCATTGGCAACACTAAAATATAGTAGACAACGAGAATCCATCAAAAATTATCTGTTACACACAGAAGAACATCCCACCGCTGACACCGTCTATATGCATGTGCGGGAAGAATTCCCGAACATCAGTCTTGGGACAGTATATAGAAATCTGAACTTACTTGCAGAGACCGGAGATGCTCTGAAGATTCCCACCCCTTCCGGTGGTGACAGATTTGATGGTAAAACGACTCCACACTATCATTTTATATGTACTTGTTGTGGAAAAGTAATGGATCTGGATATGGAAAGCATTGATCATATCAATGAGATTGCCGGTAAAAACTTTGCCGGGCAGATTGAGTCTCATACGACAATGTTTTATGGAAAATGTGAAGATTGTATTTTAAAGTCTTAGCAAAAGAATTTTTCAAATATCCATTGACAAAAGAAACTAATTATGCTAAATTAATATCAGTAACTATTACTGATATTGAAAAATAAAAAGTAAAAGAAAAGGAGATCTTAACTATGAAAAAATTTGTATGTACAGTATGCGGATATGTTTATGAAGGAGAAGCTGCACCAGCTGAATGTCCACAGTGCCATGTAGGAGCTGATAAATTCAAAGAAATGACAGGAGAAAGAGAATGGGCTGCTGAGCACGTTGTAGGTGTTGCTCAGGGTGTAAGCGAAGACATTCTTGCAGATTTAAGAGCAAACTTTGAAGGAGAATGTTCAGAAGTTGGTATGTACCTTGCTATGTCAAGAGTAGCTCACAGAGAAGGATACCCAGAGATCGGTTTATACTGGGAAAAAGCTGCATGGGAAGAAGCAGAACACGCTGCTAAATTCGCTGAATTATTAGGTGAAGTTGTTACAGACAGCACAAAGAAAAACCTTGAAATGAGAGTAGAAGCTGAAAACGGAGCTACTGCTGGAAAATTTGATCTTGCAAAACGTGCAAAAGCTGCTAACCTTGATGCTATTCATGATACAGTTCATGAAATGGCAAGAGACGAAGCTCGTCACGGAAAAGCATTCGAAGGATTATTAAAGAGATACTTCGCATAATCATCCCTATCTTATATAATATAGAAAGAGGCCAGAAAGTTTCTGGTCTTTTTCTTTTGTTTTCATCTGGACTGGTCGTTTTTTGCAAAACTGGCTATTTTTACATGACCACTCTTGTGCTAGGATAGATTTACAAAGAAATAAAAACGCCATATCGATATCGAATATGGCAAATACATGAGAGGATGAGACATATGAAAACAAAAAATCAAACTGTTATGAAATTAGCACAAACCGCATTACTGGCGGCTCTCTGCTTCGTATCATTTACTTTTTTACAGATTAAGATTCCAATGCCTGGCGGTGATGCAACATCCCTTCACATCGGAAATGCATTCTGTGTGCTTGGTGCACTGTTACTCGGAGGCTGGTATGGCGGGCTGGCTGGCGCGATTGGTATGACCATCGCCGATTTAATGGATCCAATCTATATCACTGGTGCACCAAAGACCTTTTTCCTGAAATTATGTATTGGGCTTATCGTTGGTCTTGTAGCTCACCATATTGCAAAGATCAACGACAGCACTGACAAGAAATACGTCTTTAAGTGGAGTCTGATCGCCTCGATTGCCGGTCTTAGCTTCAATGTCATCGCCGATCCGATCGTTGGATATTTTTATAAGCAATATATCCTCGGACAGCCTCAGAAAATGGCAGAAGTTCTTGCAAAGTGGAGCGCAGCAACTACATTTGTCAATGCTGTTGTATCTGTCATCCTTGTAGTATTTATCTACAACGCGGTCAGACCAATACTACTTCGCAGTGGACTTCTTGTATCCCAACCAAAAAACTAAATAAAATATGCTCCCTCCCAAGGAATAAGTATTTATTATTACACTTGTCTTCCTCGAAGGGAGCATATCTTTTGCAGATCTTCTGCAAGTTGATACCACTATTTTATAATTCGTTCTTAATCTTTTCTACTAATTCTGCGTATTCTTGTTCTGTGAGATACTTTTCTCCCGGATTCATTGCGAATACACCGCCCCACTCATATCCATCTTTATATTTCGGAACTAAATGGAAGTGCAGATGATGTCCAGTATCTCCATATGCTCCATAGTTCACTTTCTCCGGCTGAAATAATTTGTGAAGCACATTGGCAACTTTAGCCACTTCATCAAAATATAAATGAAGTTCTTCCTGAGATAATTCTACCAGTTCACTTACATGTTTCTTATGAGCAACGATCACACGTCCTAAGTGGCTCTGTTCTTTAAATAAGTAAACTTTTGAGCTTTCCAATTCACAAATCTTAATTCCAAATGCATCTAATAATTCGCCTTCTACGCAGTATGCACAATTCTGATCTTTCATTCTTTTATCCTCCTGAATCTGTTCTATCTTCTTTTATACACTACCACATTCAAAAAATATTTACAATCTTATTCCTTACTCCTCTGTAATTTTTAAAAATCTGTAGAACATCTTTTTACAATCTGGCATGGAATCTTATTATTTTGTTCCACATCGTTCTCCCCTTGAAGCACTTTTACCATATTTTCAATCGTATCATAACAAATCTGCTCTAAATGATTGTCGACCGAAGTTAATTCTGGTTCGCTGCATACGGCCATCCCCGAATTGTTATAGCCTGTTACGCTTAACTCTTCCGGCACTTTGATTCCTCTCGCCTTTGCGTATTTCAATGCTCCTACTCCCAAACTGTCATTGCATGCCAGTACACTGTCAAATTCTAAGGTCCGGTGCGCCAGCAAAATATCTTGAATATAATGTATATCATTTTTTGTATAAAATTTTAAATCTCCTAAAATCGGATACCCTGCATCTGAGAGAGCAGCTTCATACCCTTTTAACTTCTGCTCCGCACTATATGTATGAGAATCACTCAAAAATAGAATTCTTTTCTTTCCTCTCCGGATCAATGCCGTCGTTACATCATATGCCCCTTGAAAATCATCTCCATAGAAGCAAAAAATATTCTCTCCCTGAATATATCCATTTACCATAAAGACTGGAACTTGTTTTGCTGCCGCCTGGATATACTCCGTTTCTCTGGGCTCCTTTCCAATTCCTGCATAAGTAGAACCGACCATGATCAACGTATCAATTCTTTTTGACAACAGAAGCTTTGTATGATGCTCCTTAGATTTCTGCTCATGCCCGCTACATCCTAAAATACAATCATACCCATATGCATGGAGTCTTTTTTCCAGATAAGAAACTGCCTGTGCCATATAAAGATCTGAAATATCCGGACACAAAATCCCTATCATCTTCATGGAATTTAACCCTAGACCACGGGCAAATACGTTCGGCGTATATTCTGATTTTTTAATAACTGCAAGCACTTTTTCTTTTGTCTTCTCACTTACATTGGGACTTCCATTTACCACTCTTGAAACCGTGGCAATCGAAACCCCTGAAAGCCTCGCTATATCATAGATATTCATTTTATCCCTCTTTAATTCATCCATATTTTCACCAACTTTCTTTCATTCATTGTACCACATATCACTGTCATACTTCTATATCTTTCCTCACTTTTTGAAAGCTCTTTCATTCTCATTCTATCATACTCGCTTTTTCTCTTTGATTCAAGTGAAAATCCATTGTGTTTCCTTCCAATTTTTATCATGGTTTTTTGTGTATTTCAACGAAGTATAAAGTTTTTTTCATTTTCTGTTGACTGTTTTTTCAAAATATCGTATGGTAATGTAAACGCTTACAATATTGTTTTTGAAAGGACGGAGTTATGCAGAAATTTATAAAAATTCATTCCAGTGATAATGTTGCAGTCGCATTGGAACCTCTGACTGCCCATTCAGAACTAATACTGCCTTCGGGTACACTCCTATTGACAGAAGATATCCCTCAAGGACATAAATTTGCACTTTGCAATCTCCCTGAGGGCGCTCCTGTTATAAAATATGGTGCTCAAATCGGAACTGCTACAAAAGAAATTCCGACAGGTTCCTGGGTTCACACCCATAATATCCATACAAATCTCGATCAACTTCTAACCTATACTTATGACAGACAAGCGACTCCCCTTCCCTCTTCCGCTGACCGCACATTCCAAGGATACCGCAGAGCAAATGGAAAAGTCGGAATCCGCAATGGTATCTGGATCATTCCTACTGTTGGCTGTGTTAATAATGTCGCTTCTGCGATTGAACGACAGGCACAGTCTCTAATTTCTGGATCGGTGGAGGAGATCCTGGCCTTTTCTCATCCTTACGGCTGCTCACAGATGGGCGATGACCAAGAACATACCCGGAAGATTCTGGCAGATCTGATCAATCACCCGAATGCTGGAGCTGTCCTTGTCCTGGGACTCGGATGTGAAAACAGTAATATTGATGTCCTGAAATCCTATATCGGCAATTATGATGAAAACCGTGTCCGCTTTCTTGTCGCTCAAGACTGTGAAAATGAGATAGAAGAAGCTTTAAATATCATTCAGGAACTTGTTGATTACGCCAGTCAGTTTCATCGGGAGCCAATCAGCTGCCGGGAACTTGTCATCGGCATGAAATGCGGAGGTTCTGACGGACTTTCCGGAATCACTGCCAATCCTGTTGTCGGCGCATTTTCTGACATGCTGATTTCCAAAGGAGGCACAACCATCCTTACGGAAGTTCCGGAAATGTTTGGCGCAGAGACACTGCTGATGAACCGTTGTGAAACCGAAGAACTATTTAACCAGACAGTCTGTCTGATCAACAATTTTAAAAATTACTTCAAGGAGCACGGACAGACGATTTATGAAAATCCATCTCCAGGAAATAAAAAAGGTGGTATCTCTACATTAGAAGACAAATCCCTGGGGTGTACCCAGAAATCCGGGCATGCACCAGTTCGAGGAGTCCTTGCATATGGAGAACCGGTTTCCCGCCGCGGTCTGAATCTTTTAAGTGCTCCCGGCAATGATCTGGTTGCTTCCACTGCGCTTGCAGCTTCCGGTGCACACATTGTTCTGTTTACAACAGGACGCGGAACCCCGTTTGCCTCCCCTGTTCCAACTATGAAGATTTCCAGCAATTCCGCACTCTATCAGAAGAAATCAAACTGGATTGATTTTAACTGTGGTGCAATGGTAGAAGATTCTTCCTTAGAAGAACTCGCTGCACAATTATTTGATTATGTCATCCGCATCGCCTCCGGCGAAAAAGTAAAATCAGAGGTGGCTGGTTTCCATGATATGGCTATCTTTAAACAGGGCGTTACATTGTAGAGCACCCTGACTTTGCAATCAAAAACGAAACAATATATCAATCAGAAAGTGAGGATATTTATATGAAAAAACTAAGTTACCAGACTCTACGTGAGCAAAATTATGACGGCTATCTACTTCCGGAAGCACCAGAACGTGTGCTCCAGTTCGGCGAAGGGAATTTCCTCCGGGCATTTGTAGACTATTTTATTGACATCTTAAATGAAAAGACCGGATTCCAGTCAAAAGTCGTCCTGTGCCAGCCAATCGCACCGGGACTTGCCGATCTGATTAACGAACAGGAAGGACTCTACACACTCTATCTGCGTGGCTTTCAGAATGGTCAGAAAGTAATCAGAAACGGGTCATCTCCTGCGTAAGCAGGTGCTTAAACCCATACAAAGATTATGAAGAGGTGCTTGCCTGCGCAGAGAATCCAGATCTCCGTTACATCGCTTGCAATACAACAGAAGCCGGAATCGTCTACGATCCTTCCTGCCAGTTCACAGATTCTCCTGCTTCCAGCTATCCAGCAAAGCTCACACAGTTCTTATACCGTAGATTCCAGAAATTTGGTACAGAAACAGGAAAAGGATTTGTAATCCTTGCATGTGAACTGATCGATAATAATGGAAAAGAACTGGAGAAATGTGTACTAAATTATGCAGCACAGTGGAATCTCGGTGAGGACTTCTCTAACTGGATCCGCCGGGAAAATCTCTTCTGCTCCACATTGGTAGACCGGATTGTAACCGGATATCCGAGAGCTGAGGCAGACGAGATCAACAAGGAAAACGGCTACATCGATCAGTTGATCGATACCGGAGAAATCTTTGGATTCTGGGTTATTGAAGGACCACAGTCTCTGAAAAAAGAGCTTCCATTTGAAGAAGCAGGTCTCCCTGTCCTAATCACCGATGATCATAAACCTTACAAACAGCGCAAGGTGCGCATTCTCAACGGTGCACACACTTCCTTCGTTCTGGGTGCCTACCTTGCCGGACAGGACATCGTGCGTGACTGTATGGAAGATGAAGTCATTCAGAAGTTTATGAATAAAACAATTTACGAGGAAATCATTCCTACATTAACTCTGCCAAAGGAAGAACTGGAAGAATTCGCCGCATCTGTGACAGAGCGATTCCGCAATCCATTTATTGATCATGCGCTCCTTTCTATCTCGCTGAACTCCACATCAAAGTGGAAAGCCCGAGTTATGCCTTCTCTGAAAGGATACCTCAAAGAAACTGGAAAGCTGCCTTCCTGCATCACTGCTTCTTTTGCATTCTATATTGCCTTCTTCCGCGGAGAAAAACTGACCGAAGATGGACTCGTAGGAATGCGAAACGGCACCGAATATATGATCAAAGATGATCAGGCTGTTCTCGACTTCTTCTTTGCCCACAGAAATGACAGCGCAAAAGATCTTGCACATGCAGTCTGCACCAACGAACAGTTCTGGGGCGAAGACCTCAGCAAACTGGATGGATTTGAAGCAGAAGTATGCCGGTACTTAGAAGAAATAGAAGAAAAAGGTGCTTACGAAGTCATGCGTGAATGCCTTGCCTCTTAATCACAAAGGACTTGAAAGGGTAAGCCCCTTCCAAGTCCTCTTTCTTTTATCTTACATATTTTTCCAATGTGTTTCTCACTGCACCGGTTCCTGCAAGCATTTCTTTCAAGTAACCACATACAGTTTCTGCCATGTTTACTTCGTACAAGTTCACACCAAAAATTGCTTTGTTTTCTAAGATCGGTCTTACAGAAGCTTCCACATCTGTCTCTTCTCCGAGTTTAAATCCTGCTACGTATGGACAAACTGTCTCAAGAAGCGGATCTGGGCTTAAGTCAAATGTTTTTCCATTGTCATCCACACCCATCAGATAACGGAGCCATCCTGCAAATACAAGTGGAATCAGTTTCAGATCTGCTGTATTTAAGCTCTCACCTGCCTCATATGCTTTGATCGTCTCACCGAAACGGATCGCAAGCTTCTGAGAAGTATCTGTTGCGATTCTCTGTGGAGTATCCGGCATAAACGGATTTGGAATACGCACATTTAAAACCGTATCAATAAATTCTTTCGGGTCAAGGATCCCCGGATTTACTACAACCGGAAGTCCTTCCACATATCCGATTCCCTCTACAAGTTTCTTTAATACTTCATCTTTCATTTCTTTAGAAATCAAGTCATATCCGAGCAGACATCCAAACACTGCCAGTGTTGTGTGAAGCGGATTTAAGCAAGTGCAGACTTTCATCTTTTCTACCTTGTCTACAGTCTCGCGTGTTGTAAACATCAGTCCGCCTTTTTCCAGTTCCGGTCTTCCGTTCGGGAATCTGTCTTCAATGACAAGGTACTCACACTCTTCTGCATTGACAAACGGCGCCACATAAGAATTCTTTGAAGTGATCACCGGCTCGAGTTCTTCCACCCCATCATTTTTTAAGATTTCTTCCACAGAACTGTCCGGACGAGGAGTAATCTTATCAATCATAGTCCACGGGAAAGAAACTTTGTCAGGATTTTCGATGTAAGCTACAAATCCAGCCTCAGCAACTCCATTTTTTACCCATGTCTCTGCAAATGTGTGGACTGCATCGTATAACTTCGTTCCGTTGTGGGAACAGTTGTCCATACTTACCATTGCCACTGGCTTTTCTCCTGCCTGGTATCTTGCATATAAAAGTGCAGATACTTTTCCGATATAACTTCTTGCCTTCTCAGGTCCTGCCACAAAATCCTCTGCGACATCTGCAAGTGTTTCCCCTTTTCCATTTACAAGGCTGTATCCCTTCTCTGTAATTGTAAAACTTGCCATCTGAAGAGAATCTGTCGTGAAGATTTCTTTGAGTCTTCCAAAATCTGTCTCATTCTCAGAATCCAGTGCAAGAGATTCTGCAACACTTCCTACTACAGTTTTCTCTACACTGCCGTCTGCTTTAATGTCACAAGAATGCTGTAATCATCGTGTGGGCGGTTCACTTTTTTCTACGATTTCATAATCATATCCTTCCGCCACAACAATTCCTCTGTCAAGCACTCCTTCATTTAAGAGATTCTGTGCCACATTTGCCTGAAATGCACGGAAAAGATTCCCTGCTCCAAAGTGTACCCAATATGGTGCTTCTTTTGTGGCAGCCACCATTTGCTCACGGTCAAACTGCGGAAGTCGGTATCCTTTTTCCTCCCACTGTTTTCTATCTGCCAATCCAGCTTTGCTTAACTGCATCCTATTTTGCCCCTTTCTCAATTGCTTCCCAAAGTCCGTTTAAGTAAGTTGCTCCAAGTGCTCTGTCATACAGTCCGTATCCAGGCATTGCCACTTCTCCCCAGATCATACGACCGTGATCTGGTCTGATCGGTCCTGTAAATCCGATTTCATAGAGTGCTTTCATAATTTCATACATATCAAATGTTCCGTCAGAAGAAAGGTGTGCAGCCTCCTCAAAATCTGTCGGAGAGTTGAATTTTAAGTTACGCACATGTGCAAAATGGATTCTTCCTTTCAGAGAGCGGATCATATCCGGAAGATCATTTTTTAAGTTTGTTCCATAAGATCCTGAGCAGAATGTCACACCATTGTGCGGGTTGTCTACCATACTCATCAATCTTAAGATATTTGTCTTATTGATGATAATTCTAGGAAGTCCAAATACGCTCCATGCAGGATCGTCCGGATGAATTGCCATGTTAATGTCGTATTTGTCACATACCGGCATAATTCTCTCCAGGAAATATTTGAGATTTTCAAATAATTTTTCATCATCAATATCTTTGTACATCTCAAACAGTTCTTTTACTTTCTCCATACGTTCCGGTTCCCATCCCGGCATCACTGTTCCGTTCATATCCCCGGCAATTGACTCAAACATGTTTTCCGGATTGATTGCATCTACTGCTTCCTGTGTATATGCAAGTACTGTAGATCCATCTGGTCTCATTCTTGCAAGCTCTGTTCTTGTCCAGTCAAATACCGGCATGAAGTTATAACATACAAGATGAATATCTTCCTGTCCGAGATTTTCCAGTGTCTCAATGTAATTATCGATGTATTTATCTCTGTCTGCCGCACCTGTCTTGATTGCATCGTGTACGTTGACACTTTCAATACCTGCTACATGAAGACCTGCTGCTTCTACTTCTGCCTTCATCTCGCGGATTCTCTCTCTGCTCCACACTTCTCCCGGTGTTGTGTCATATAATGTTGTGATAACTCCTGTCACACCCGGAATCTGGCGGATCTGCTGTAATGTTACTGTATCAAATTTTTGAACCATACCATCTTAATGTCATTTCCATGATTTTCTTGTTTCCTTTCATTACCTCTTTTATTTGCGTTTCTTCTCTTCATCTTACAAAAAATCACAAAAAGCACCATTGGCGTATTTGTTGTATACATTGCATTTCTTGTTGTTTTATAGTATTATAGCAAAATTAAAACCAAAAAATCTCACCAAAAAGCTAGAAAGGACGCCCTTATGAAGTAAATGAAACATCCGCAACACAGTTTCTTACACGCCAGCATATGGTATCAAAAGATTTTGAGATTTACTATTACAGTGACACAACTCTCTT
>ENA-OQAB01000742-OQAB01000742.1-human-gut-metagenome-genome-assembly--contig:-NODE-742-length-16722-cov-3.486472_pt1 | contig 16722 bp, 21 predicted proteins | sample MGYA00242490_ERZ504517 | MGnify/ENA primary metagenome ERZ504517 (study PRJEB26092, sample SAMD00036298) | human gut metagenome | host: Homo sapiens | study: EMG produced TPA metagenomics assembly of...
TGGTGGACGGCGTGATCGCCGGTGTGGGCGGCGTGCTCACCTTCCTGCCCCAGATCGCCATTCTATTTCTGTTCCTGTCCTTCCTGGAGGATTCAGGCTACATGGCCCGGGCGGCCTTCATTATGGACCGGCTGCTGCGGCGCTTCGGCCTGTCCGGCAAGGCGTTTATCCCCATGCTCATGGGCTTCGGCTGCACCGTCCCGGCAGTCATGGGAGCCCGCACCATGGAGAACGAGAAGGACCGCCGCATGACCATCATGCTGGTTCCCTTTATGTCCTGCTCCGCCCGGCTGCCGGTGTACGGCCTGCTCACCGCCGCCTTCTTTCCCCCAATACGGAGGGCTGGTGGTATTTTCCCTCTATCTGCTGGGCCTGATCTTCGCCATCGGCTCGGGCATCCTCCTCAAGAAGCTGGTCTTCCAGGGGGAGCCCGCCGCCTTCGTGCTGGAGCTGCCCCCCTACCGCCTGCCCACCCTCAAAAATATCGCCCTCCACGTGTGGGAGAAGGTAAAGGGCTTCCTGGTGAAGGCGGGCACCCTGATTCTGGCCATGAGTGTACTGCTCTGGTTCCTCCAGTCCTTCGGCTTTGAGGGCGGGACCTTCGGGATGGTGTCCAGCGAGGAGTCCTCTATCCTGGGCTTCGTGGGCGGCCTCCTGGCTCCTCTGTTCGCCCCCTTGGGCTTCGGCACCTGGCAGGCGGCGGTGGCCCTGCTCACCGGACTGGTAGCCAAGGAGATGGTGGTCTCCTCCATGAGCATGTTCTACGGCTTTTCTGTCACTGCCAGCGGTGCGGCGATTGCCGCCGCCCTGGGCGGCACCTTCCAAAGCCCCCTGGCCGCCTATTCTTTCCTGGTGTTTGTCCTGCTCTATGTGCCCTGCGTGGCGGCGGTGTCCACCATCCGCAAGGAGATGAACTCCACCAAATGGACCCTGGCCTCCATCGGCTGGCAGCTGGGGGCCGCCTGGCTGGGCTCCTTCCTGGTCTATCAGCTCGGCTCTCTTGTGCTGCGGGTGATAGGATGTTAAAATATATCGTATATACCGGTGTGGCGGCGCTGATCGTATGGGCGGCGGCCTACCTGATCTACCGTTTCCACCAGAGTCTGAAGGGCAAGCGGGGGTGCGGCTGCGGCGGATGCCCTTCCTGCCCCCACACCCGCTGCCGCCACCGCAGGACATAGGGGCCGATGCCCACATCGGCCCGCAGCAAGGAGGCGCTCTTATGGACCATCAACTCAAACAGCTTCAGGACTGGATCAGCGAGAGCCGGCATATCGTCTTTTTCGGCGGCGCGGGGGTGTCCACTGAGAGTGGTATCCCCGACTTCCGCAGCGTGGACGGCCTGTACCACCAGCAATACGCATTTCCGCCGGAGACGATTTTAAGCCACAGTTTTTTTGAGCGGAATCCGGAGGAGTTCTACCGATTTTACCGCAGCAAAATGCTCTTTCCGCAGGCCAGGCCCAATGCAGCTCATTGGAAACTGGCGGAGCTGGAGGCGGCGGGAAAGCTGACCGCCGTGGTGACTCAGAACATCGACGGGCTCCACCAGGCGGCGGGGAGCAAAACGGTGTACGAGCTCCACGGCTCCGTCCACCGGAACCACTGCATGAAGTGCCGCCGGTTCTACGGCCTGGACTTCCTGCTGGAGACCGGCGGCGTGCCCCACTGTCCAGCGTGCGGCGGGGTGGTGAAGCCAGACGTGGTGCTCTACGAGGAGTGCCTGGACGAGACAACCATGGAGGGCGCGGTGGAGGCCATCGCCGGGGCGGACATGCTGATCATCGGCGGTACCTCCCTGGCGGTGTACCCGGCGGCGGGGCTGATCCGCTATTACCGCGGGAATAGGCTGGCCCTGATCAACAGGAGCGCCACCCCCTACGCACAGAGAGGCCGGCCTGGTCATCAATGCCTCTCTCGGCGAAGTACTGGGAGCCATCCGGGTATAACAGAAGGGCGTCCGCGTGGACGCCCTTTCAATTTTTTTGTTGAAAATCGATAAAACCCATGGTATACTCTCCCTAAAGGGGGAGATACCATGGAAAAAACCGCTGTGCAGAAGCTGGCCGGGGTACTGAAGATCCTGGTGACTATCACATTCGTGTGTAATCTCATTGTCCTGCCCTTGGTGCCGGTACTAGTGTCCGTTGCTGGGTGCCAAATCCCATTGCCTGAGCTGTTAGGCAATCTGACAGCAGAACCACCGTTGCCTGGGGACGACTGGCCCTATTTTTCGCCTGGTCTACAGATGTTTCTGGTAGTAGTGGGGGCTTGGACGGAGAATTTTGCCTTCACCTTTGTCCTCACCCTTTTCCTCCTGTTCTGCGGCATCTGCACCGCCGTAATTTTGTGGCAGGGCCGCCGGGTGCTGGGCACCATCCTGACGGGCGCCCCTTTCCGGGCGGAGAACGCGTCAGCCTCCGCCGGGCGGCGGTGTGTTGCTTTTTGATCGCCGCCGCCGCGCTGGCCCGGGTGGTGTGGGGGCTGTTCTACTACGGTTCCGTCGCGCCCCTGCTGACCTATAACGCTCTGTTCGTTCCCATTTTTATTCTGGGCGGCCTGCTCTGCCTGGTCATGTCCGCGCTGTTCCGTCAGGCGGCGGAGCTGAAGGCGGAGAATGATCTGACTATTTGAGGAGGGGAAGCCATGCCCATTGTCGTCAATCTGGACGTGATGATGGCCAAGCGGAAGATGAGTCTCAACGAGCTCTCCGCCCGGGTGGATATCACCCTGGCCAACCTGTCCATCCTGAAAAATAACCACGCCAAGGCGGTGCGCTTTACCACGCTGGAGGCTATCTGCAAGGCGTTGGACTGTCAGCCGGGCGACCTGCTGGAATACGTGCCGGAGTCAGCAGAACACCCGTAGGGGTGGCCTTTGGTTGTCCGTTTTTTGTTATATTCAAAAAAATATTATTGAAATTCGATAATAATAAATTGACAAACAATCCCTCCTGTGCTATCCTCAGAGACAGACAGGAGGGATTGCTTTATGATACGGATATGGATTGCGATGATGTTGGCACTCCTGCTGCTGGCGGGCTGCGGTGGGGAGAAGGACGCCGGTTACGTGGCCCGGAAATTGGATATTGTGCTGCCGCAGCCGGCGGCAGTCACCTCCGGGGACAGCCACGGGGGCTTCCACGGGGACGGCCTGCTCCACATGGAGCTGACCTTTTCCCAAGAGGACGCCCTGGCGGTGGAGGAGGCCGTATCCAGCGCGGGATGGAGTCTGTTTCCCATGGAGCCGGAACTGGAGGAGCGCCTCTACCCGGACGGCGCCGGCGCGTCGGACTGGCCGGACTGGCCCGTGCCAGCCCGGGGATGGTGGTATCTGGAGGACCGTCAGGAGGACGAGACGGAGGATATGTGGCAGCGGTACTCTTACAACTATACCTTTGCGGTCTATGACCCAGATACCGGCATCCTGTACTACCAGGAGCTGGACACCTGAGACAGGAGGAATGTCGGAATGGACGATCTGAGCACCCTCGGCCCGCTGGCGCTGGGCCTGTTGGCGTGGGCGCTGGGCCTGGCAGCCCTGATGACCCGCCGGACGGGACTGTGCGCCCCCAGTCTGGGGTGCTGCGCCGCCGCTCTGGTTCTTGGAACCCTGGCGCTCAACGCCGCGGCATGGCTCCGTACCAGATATAAGGAGTGAGACAAATGGAGGAGAAAAAGACTATCCCGGTAACGCCGCCCGTGACGGCGGCCCGGCGGGTGTTTCCGGTGGACGGGAGGGATCGGGCGCTGCTGGTTCTGGCATGGGGCGTGGGCGTCCTGTGCGAGGAGGCGCTGCTCTGGGGCCTGTCCGGCCTGGGGATGACCCTCCTGGCGGCGGCATGGTATGGCGTCCTGTTCTGGTACGGCGGCGCCGCCCCGCTGGCCAGGCGGGAAAACCGCCTTCTTCTGTACGCCGTGGGCCTGTTGGCTCTGACCTTCGCCCTGTTTGCCAATCCGTGGCTCCGGCTGTGGAACACACTGGCCCTCGTTCTGCTGATGGGAATTCAAATGGGGGGGCTGGCCGGGGATGGAGGTGTATTCCGTTGGGACATCCGCCATGTTGGGGGAGCGTTTCCTGCGGGTGATGGGCGGCCTGTTCGGCTATCTGGGCGCGTCGGGTTCAGGCGCTGGGCTCCATTCGGGGGCCTCTCCCGCAAAAAGATGCCCTATGTCCTGGGGGCACTGCTGGTGTGCGTTCCACTGCTGATGGTGGTCTTTCCCCTGCTCACATCGGCGGATGCGCTGTTCGCCCAGGTGACCCGCCGGGCGGCGGACTGGTTTGATGAGCATCTGGCGCTGTGGGCCCTGCGGTTGATTTTCGGACTGCTTGTCGCCCCATTCCTGTTCGGGCTGCTCTACTCCCTGCGGCGGCCGGAGCCGCTGAAGCGGCTTACCCGGCCCGTGGAGGGCCTTTCAATGGAGGCCGCAGGGCCGGTCACCGTCCTGGCAGTGCTGGATGTCCTGTATGCCTTCTTTCTGGCGGTGCAGTGCGCAGCGCTGTTCGGCGGCGCTGACTACCTGGCCCGGGTGGGAATCAGCTATGCGAGCTATGCCCGCAGCGGTTTTTTCCAGCTTGTGGCCGTAGCTGCGGTCAATTTGGCCTGCCTGCTGGCCTGCCTTGCTCTCTGCAAGGGTGAGGGGCTGGGGGCTCAGGATGGTGCAGGTGCTGGGTACACTCCTGGTGGCGGCCAGCGGTGTGCTGCTGGTATCCGCCCTGTGGCGCATGAACCTCTATGTGGGGGCCTATGGGTTGTCCTTTAAGCGGGTGCTGACCTATTTGGGGGATGGCCGTGCTGGCGGTGCTCCTGGCAGCCGCCCTGTGGAAGGTGTGGCACCGGCACTTCCGCTGGTTCCGGGTGCTGCTGAGCGTGGGGGTGGCGGGCTGGCTGCTCCTTAACTACGCCAATGTGGACGCCTTGGTGGCCCGCTACAACATTGGCCGCGGCCTGGACACCGGGGCGGTACTCTCCGCCTCGGACGGACGGCTGGGGGCCCTGCCTGCGCTGGAGGAGCTGCTGGAGGCCCAGCCGGAGGAGACAGAGCTGCGCCAGGCGGTGGAGACGCTTCGGGACAGCGCCAGGTGGCAGGCCGCCCATTGGCAGACCTGGTCGGTGGCCGCTTGGCGGGGGCAGTAGCAGGAACAAAAACCGCCCGGACAGCGTTTGCCGTCCGGGCGGTCGCCCCTCTGCTCAGAGGGTGCCGGTGCAGAAAAAGGTGAAGCGGCCGCTGGCATATACCGTACCCGCTCCGTCGTCCACGGTGATGGATACCAGGCAGGTGGTGCGGCCACGGTGCTCCACCCGGGCCCGGGCGGTCACCTGACCCGCTCTGGCGGAGCGGATGAAATCAAGGCTGCCGTGGAGCGTCACATACTTCCGGCCGTCGGTCCGGCAGGCGCTTCCGGCGGCACAGTCGGCCAGCGTGTAGTAGGCCCCTCCGTGGAGCAGACCATAGGGGTTTAGACTATCCGGCCCGATCTCCAGGATGGCCTCCGCCGTGCCGTCCCCAGTTTGATGGGTCGTGATACCGTTATAGACGGCAAAGGCGTTTGCCCTTGCAATTGCGTCAAGCTGTGCTTCGTCTGCCATGTTTCCCGATTCCTCAATCTTTCAGAATGATGCGGTCGCCCTCGATGCGCTCCACCGTGGCGAGGGCCTCCACCCGGATGCCCATCCGCCGCAGAACACGGCCGCCGTCCCGCATGGCCTTTTCGATGGCCACGCCCACGCCGGCCACCTCGCCGCCCGCCTTGGAGACGAGTTCCAGCAGGCTCAGAATGGCCTGCCCATTGGAGAGGATATCGTCTACCAGGAGAACCACGTCGTCCCCGTCCAGGTACTTTTTAGAGACCCGCAGGGTATAGGACTTCTCCAGAGAGAAGGAGTGGGTTTCGGCCGAGTAGACCTCCGGATCGATGTACCCGGTCTGGAACTTCTTCGCATAGACCGCCGGGACATCCAGAGCTCGTGCTACAAAACAGGCCAAGGCGATACCGGAGCTTTCCGCAGTCAGTACCTTGGTGATCCTCACACCCCGGAAACGCTTTGCCAGCGCGTTTCCCATGTGCTCCATCAGATTTATATCCATACAGTGATTGAGGAACATGTCCACGTGGATGATGTCCCCCTCGCCGACCACCGCATCGCTTAAAATCCGTCGTTTTAATTCTTCCATGGTACTCCCTTCCGTCCAATGCACGGTTTCAATGCTTCTGAATAAGATTATAAACTATTTTACACGCCCCTGCAATATTGACAAGCGCACAAAAATAGGGTATTCTAATCAATACGGTGATTGTGGCTTTGTGACGCTACCCGCCCACAGCCAGTTGCAGCGGTATCGAAGTGGTCATAACGGAGCTGACTCAAAATCATGTGACAGGATTGAATAAATCGAATATTCTATACGGAAGCGTATCGAAGTGGTCGTAACGAGCTTGACTCGAAATCAAGTTGTCCGCAAGGGCACGTGGGTTCGAATCCCACCGCTTCCGCCATGGGTGAGTCCTTATAGGACTCACCCATTTTTTAATAATTTGTAAATTCATTTTGAAAGTTGTACAGAAATGTACAACTTTTTCTTTTCCAGCCTATATGTAGAAGCCTGATTTTACATGATAGGATGAAATATGATATACTACAAACGATATACGGGAAAGCTGCTGCCGCAGAAAACGGCAGAGCAGCCAAGCTGGGTCCAATGGACGCACCATTCAGAGGGCAAAACCCACTGTGAGGAATGCTTAATGTTGGATGGTTGTTGGTTTCAGGAAGAAAATGCTCCGTCTTGTCCACATCATCCATACTGCCACTGCACATTAGACACGATTCCCTATGCTGTGGTTTTGATGAATACAACATCATATAGCGATTACAGCAAATTTGATCCCTATCTATTTGACCCAGAAAATACAGATAGACATGGAAAAATCGAGCATTTGAAAGTTTGGGCTATTCTGTTTCAGATTCTACGTGGCTTAAGAATCAAATTGAGAAACAGGCACTTGAAAAATATCTATCCGGTGACTATACGTTAGGAAAGTTGGATAGAACGAGGCCAGCGAATTGATATCAGAGTTACGATTCCCAGAAAAGGCAAATCAGGCAGCGTGTCATTTATTACTGGATGGATGCTTATGCTGAACGGAAAACTCAAATTGAATACGCCGTATGGGGGAAAATAAAATGAAGATGATGGATTGCGTAGAAGTGATGGTAGAAAAAGATAGCTATGCAAAAGAAGGCGTTCACAAGGGAATGCAAGGGGTTGTCTGGGAAAAGGAGCCAAAAGACGGCTGTTGGGTCGTCCTCTTTCCTCAATGTGGAGATAAGGAAGATATTGCAGACCTCTACATGGAAGAAGAGGATCTGAAATTGATTCCTGTTATGTCTCCAGATGTAAATGAGCAAATCAAGGCGCAATTTGAAAAAGAAGCCGATCAGACAAAATCATTTGCCGAAAAGCTGGATGATCTTTCTAATTATCGTATCTAATGGGATAAAAGCCTCTTGCTTGCTGCGCTAAAACCATTGATATGACTGGATTTTTCCAAGTCCTATAATTACACTCCGACCACGTTGGAGCAAGCTTTGTATCGCTTGCTCCGACTTTTTTACAAAAGTCAGAGCGCGCTCACGCCGCTGCTCCTCCTTTCCAAATCACAACCGCTGCGCTGGGTTGTGATTTGGTATCGCCGCTTCGCGGCGTTTTTTGATTTTATAGAAATATCGGTTTTGACCGTCCTTTGCAGAAATCCCTTGAAACGAAATGGTTTCAAGGGATTTCTTTTTTAGCTTTACAATTTATGCTACGGGATAGAAACATAAAACAGTGCCGGACCTCTAAGAATTTTGCTGCCAGCTTTACTTTGGAATCCAGGGTAACAGTGAATACAAACAGTGCAGTGCTGGTATTGCCTCCGGAGACACTTCTCGTACAGGCTCCAGAATTCCCAAACACTTTTCTTCAACCATAAGCTGCACCCTTCCCAGGCCATGGTCACCGGGCCGCTGAAAGAAGCTGGCGCTACTCGCTTTATCCTCATTCATACCATCAGCAGTGCACAGAACTTTACGGGAACCATTCTCGTTGACGTTATAGTAACCAAAATAGCCATATTTTCGTAGCCGATACCCCAGTTTTGAGACAGGTGGGAACAGCCGCCCTGCAAAGAGCAGTTCTGCCACGCCTCGATGTGGACGAAAGTATGATAGACACGGCCTATTGGTTCGAATCCAGACCGTGTCAATGGCGGCGGAGCCGCTCACGTTACCTCTGGATCTGGGCCCAACGGTGTGACTCAGGCATTCACTCGGAAAATAGATAGACGGAATACCACACACAGAAGCGCAAAAAGTCCAGCCTATTTGGAAATAAATTATAGCAAATGCCGGAATGGCAAAGTAATTACCCGCAGGACAGCATACATGGCCTCTTTTCCCCAACTTAGCTCTCTAGGAACATAACTTGGGCCATCTTCTATAGAGCCATCAGGACTCATGTGTCGGCTGCTTTCCTTCAGTACATCGAGTTGAGCACGGATCTGAGCATTTAGCCCCGGGCTTTTGATCGCAAGCATTAGCTCGGTGTCCAGATAAACACTCCTCATATCAAAGTTGCAGGAACCTGCGAGCGTCAGATCTTCGCCTATGAGCACGGCCTTAGTATGCTGTGCCTGCTCGCCCAGATATTCATAGATATGGGTGCCGGTGCTGCGGAGATGCGTTTTCTGATTTAAGTAGTCGGTGCAGCCAAAAGGATTTGTCCCACTTTCTACGGCATTGATCAGAATATCTGTTCTGGTACCCGCAGCACAGACAGTCCGAAGGTCCTCGTACATATCCTTACTGCATATAATGTAGGGCGTCTGAACCAGAACGTTACTGTCCTGCGCCATAGCGTCTACCATGCGGGCCCACAGGATTGGTGTCTTATTTTCCGGCTCGATTGGATTGGACCATAGCTCCACACTATATGCCGCCAGTGTGGCGGACTCCCATTCTGCTGTAGTCAAACTGTCTGTAAAGACTTCCGGGTAACGTTGGGCGGTCTGCTCATAACAGCCAGCCAGATCGCTTTCACACCTTGAATCTTTAAAAACCTTACAGCATGGAAGCGCCCACACCGCCTCAAAATAATTCATCAGCTGTTGATAGGACTGGCCTGCCCCAGGCTCGGTTTCATATACTAAAATATCCCGGTCCACATTGTAGTGTTCTTGGTAATTGCCCAGGAAGCGGTTATCTGTATTTCTACCACCCAGGATATAGGCAAAGTCATCAGCGATCAGATACTTATCGTGCATCCGATAGTTGATTTTCCACGGGGTTAGAAGGTTGATCGGGTTGTAGAGCCGGATCTCCACGTTCTCATGGCTTGACAACTGGCAAAGGTTCCTACTCATGGGAAGGAAATGTCCGCCATTGATGCCGTCCAGAAGCACCTGAACCCTGACACCGCGCTCGGCTGCCGCCCAAAGTGCGCCAATCACATCCTGGCCGCTTTCCTCATCCCAAAATCAACGTGGTGAGTATAATCCGCTCCTTTGCTTCCTCAATAAGCCGGAGCCGCCACAGCAGGGCATCAGAGTTGTCGTCGATGCTCCGCACCCGCTCTGGTGCGGTATGTTCATAGCGGATATCGTTCAGCCAATCTTCGGGAGTGGCCCTTTTGTGAAACGCCGGTGGAATGACTAGACAGAGAATGATGAATAAAAGCCACACAAGGAGCACCAGAGCGACATTCTTCACAAACCGTTTCATTTATCTGACCTGCTTTCATATTGACGCCCCAGGGATTCCCGCCTGCTCGGGGCACCCATTGCTCTAGTCCGGCGCATGCCGGGGACAAGATAGGGAGTATCATATCGCCGTGGATGATGTGAAAAATTGCGGCTGCTGAAAATAGAAAAAATGCGGGCAGGAAAGGGAAAAGAAAGTTGAGCACTGGCCGTTCCGCGATAACATTGTTGCAAATAATATCATACAATTTGATGAAATTCAAGGTGTGTGGGGTTACTATCTGTCCCCAACGGAGCGGAGGCGAAGAACAGCGGTCCACAGTTCCTTGCTGGCCGGTTTGGTACCCACACAATATTTTTATCGCTAAAACCGCTGCTGCAAAAATGAATATTTTCGGGCAGACGATGGTTCCATTTCTGATAAAGTATGCTATACTATAATTTATAATTGCTTTTATACATAGCGTTTATGGGATTCACGCTCTGTATGTATGTTTCAGTATTCAATCGGATAAGGAGAGATGCAGACGCTGTAAGATGCCTTTGAAACAGGCGGTATCTACATCTCCTAAGAAAGCCAGGGCTATAGAGCAGCCGATGGATCGGGAAGGGTGAAGTTATGAAACTTGCAGAGGCTTTACAGGAACGCGCAGATCTGAACCGGAATATTGAACAGCTCAAAAACCGTTTGAGCAGCAATGCGCTGGTGCAGGAGGGCGAGCAACCGGTGGAATGCCCGGAGAATCTAAAACAGGAGCTGGATGCTTCCATTTCTCGCCTGTCCTATTTGATTGCGAGAATCAATCGGACCAACTGCCAGACTGTGGTTGAGGGGCAGACTCTGACAGAACTGATTGCCCAAAAGGATGCCCTGTCCCTCAAACTCCATGTATACCGGGATGTTGTGTACGCGGGAAGTCAGATATCCTACCGCGCCAGAAATACGGAGATCAAGATCCGGTCTGCGTTCTCTGTGGCGGACTGGCAAAAGGAGATCGACCGGATGTCCAAAGAACTGCGCCGGCTGGATAACCGGCTGCAAGAGAGCAACTGGAAGACCGACTTAGTGGAATAGGCCAAAGTGCCTGGTAGCAGAAGCAGGGCGAATGCCGCGCGGCGACAGCGTAAGTCGCATCATGGATACACGGAAGGGCACGTGCGAGGTTCGAGTCCTCAAGAATTGTTATGCCCCGACTGCGTACAGATGTATTGTAACGGATGATTGTAATGACCGGGTATTGACTGCGTCTGCGAGGGTGGGAATGGGGATGCTGTTCCAATGACAGCATGGATTGGCAGATTGGCCTTTGAACAAAAAGATCCGGCTGTGGATAACCCAAAGCATCCACAGCCGGATCGGTTATTTCAGCGTGTCGCTGTTGTTCAGAACCAGGGAGCTGTAGAGAAACAGTACATCGCAGTTTTCAAAATCAATGAACTGCCCGAGGTAGTCCGGCTGGATGTAGCGAATATCCACCAGAGTGATCCTGGAGTATCCGCTGAGCAGCAAAGGCGCAATGCTGGAGCCAAAAGAGTCGCGGAACAACACCAACTCCCGGCCGCTTTGGGCGTAAGGATTTTCCATGGTAATCAGAGACAGAGAACCGGAGAGGAAGATTTCATAGGGGTCCTTTCCCATGGCACGCTCCATGTCGTACACCGTTCCGGTTCGGTTGTTCTGGTAATCATACACCGTGCAGTCCCGGATGGCATCGTTGATGAGATAGTGGATGGACTCGGGGGCCAAGGGGAGGGCCGATTGTCCGCAGTAAACGCCGTAGAAGTCCCGCTCCAACACAGACTCTTCGTAATTTTGAGTCAAGGTGACCCCCATGGCCTGGGCCAGCCGCTCCGCCACATCGGTGATCCGCTCCTGCCGCCAATGGGTGTCGGTCCTGTAATAGTCGTCCCGCTCCAACAGGTCTGAGATGGAGATATAGTCGGCAAAGCCAACCTTCTGTGCCATCAGGGACTCCAATTGCGCATAATCCATGGAGAGGTGCCCGCTCTCCCGGGCCAGAAAGCAGTTCTTGTCCGGGATTACGGAGAGGAACACCCGATTGCTACCGTTCAGGTATTTGTCATAGAGGTACTGGAAGCGGCCTGCCGCCCGGTCCAGGGAGGACTCGTTCAGGGGGTATTCCACCGCGGCGGCGAAGCCGTCGGAAACATAGATCCCATTGTTGTCCTGCCGGTGGAACAGGCCGGTGGCGGACAGGGCTTTCAGTGTACGGAACTGGTCCCGGAAGGGAAAATGATCCTGGGTGTAGGTTTCAAAGCCGGACATGAACCGCCCGCTCAGTACGGTATCCAAGGTGAACGCCGGCATGGCGGCCAGTTTCCTCCGCTCACTGTCCGAAGTGGCTTCCTTGGGGAGAAACAAACAGGCCAGAAAGGCCACGGCCAGAAGCAGCCCAAACAGGATACAGACCGTCAGGTTTTTCTTTTTGCTATCCATGGTATCCTCCTATCAAAACCGGAAGTATAGGAATGGGTTAAAGGAGCCGTCCACCAGATAGCCGGTCATGACCAGCAGCAGTACAAACAGTGTAAAGGGTTCCAGTGCGTTGAGGACCTTACCGGCGGTGGGGTACTGGGAGAGGCGGACAAGCCCATTCCGGAGGAGGGGGGTGGCTCCCAAAACGGCCAGAATCAGCACCAGAGCGAAGCTGCGCAGACAGTAGACCGCCTCTGCAGAAACCAGCGGGATACCGCCGGCACCGAACAGACCGCCAATGTCGGAGAGGGCCTGCCCCATATTCTCCGCGTTGAAGATCACAAAGCTGATCACGACGAAGAATACTACATAGAGATGGGCGAGGGGGCGGCATTTCGAGAGCGGTTTCAGCAGCCACAGCTTCTCCATGATCAGAAGAACGGCGAACATCAGTCCCCAGACAACGAAGTTCCAGGCTGCCCCGTGCCAGAAGCCGGTCAGCATCCACACCACCAGAATATTCAGCAGTTGGCGGGCCCTTCCGACGCGGTTGCCGCCCAGCGGGATATACACATAATCCCGGAACCAGGTACCCAGCGACATGTGCCAGCGGCGCCAGAACTCTGTGATGCTGGCGGAAATATAGGGATAGTTAAAGTTTTCAAGGAAGTGGAAGCCAAATACTTTGCCTAGGCCGATGGCCATATCGCTGTATCCGGAGAAGTCGAAATAAATGTGCAGGGCAAATGCGACGGCGTATAGCCAGTAAAAGAGCACGGACTTCTCATCGGACGCCCGGAACACGCTGCACAGCTCTCCCAGTTGGTTGGCGATCAGGATCTTTTTCCCCAATCCAATGAGAAAGCGCCGTACCCCCTCGGCAGCCAGAGCGGTGGAGTGGGAACGGTGTTCCAACTGCTGTGCAATGTCGGAATAGCGGACGATAGGCCCTGCAATGAGTTGGGGAAACATAGACACATAGGCTGCCAAGTGGATCAGATTTTTCTGAGCTGGCTCGCCCCGGTATACATCCACCGTATAGCTGATGATCTGGAAGGTGTAGAAGCTGATGCCAATGGGCAGGGCGATGCGCAGCAGGGGAACCCCCCAGTCCGGTGGCCGCGTTGAAGTTTTCCAGGAAGAAGTCTGCGTATTTGAAGTACAGGAGAAAGGACAGGCTGACCGCCACGGAGAGCCCGCAGACCAGTTTGGCCCCTTTTTGGCCCCGGTACCGCTCCTGCAAGAGGCCGAAGCCATAGCCGGACAGGATGGAGGCCAGCATAAGAAGGACGTATTTAGGCTCGCCCCAGGCATAGAAGATCAGGCTGGCCAGCAGGAGCACTGCATTTCGGAAGCGGGCCGGAGTGAGAAAGTATACGGCCAGAACCAGCGGGAGAAAGTAGTATAGAAATGGGATGCTGGAAAAAAGCATAGAAAACCTTCCTTAACAGCAACGTACGGGGCGGCTCCCTGGCGAAGAGGCCGCCCCGCAACGCTATATAATGTTATATTGAACTGGCGGTTCTCAGCCCTCTACCACCGGGGTGTCAATGATTGCCTCGGCTCCGTCCAGGGCAGAGAGCGCGTTATCCTTGAAGGTTTCCACCAAATCATCCGCGCCATACGCGGCAATGACATACTGGCCGTCCACGTTGATTACGACTAAGGTATCCGGCATACCGCAGATCCACTGCTTCGCCAGGATTCCCTCCTTGAGGGCGTCGGCGAACTCGTCGGCACTCACATCGCCGGTCAGGTGATAGGCCGCGCCGGTAAAGGTGTTGGCATTCATCATGTGGATCATAGATGCCGCGTCATCAATGTGGGTGGTCTCGCTCTCCGGAAGGCTCAGGGTGGAGGTCAGCTCCTCGGTCTTGGATACGTCAAAGGCGCCTGGGGCATCTGTGGTCATGTGCTCCGAATCGCCGCCGCCGATGGGGAACTTTTGATCCTCTGAATACACCCCATAGACCGTCTCCAGAACCTCCACCGCACTGGAGTAGGAAGAGGTGGAGCCGTCTCCGCTTCCGCCGTGATTGCTGCTGCCATTGTTGCCGCTGCATCCCACCAGGGAGATCGCCATTGCCGCACCGAGAATAAAAGTGATCATCTTTTTCATAATACATGGTCTCCTGTTCTGCATTTATTTGGGTGACTGATTTTGCTGAAGGTCATACCCTCCATCGTCACGCATGGAGAGTACATAGGTAAGCTGTTTGCCATTGGTTTTCAAGGTCAGGGAAAACATGGTGTCCTCTGTGCCGGAGAGGTCCCAGTAGAGCAGAACGTCTTCGGAGATCTCTGCTTCGGTGCCGTCTCCGAGGAGTTCGCCCTCCGGATCAAACAGGCTGAATTCACCGCCGGAAACAGATACCCGGGTCGTTTCGCCGGTTTCCAGCGCCAGAGGAATTCCGCCGGAGACTTCCCGAAGTCCAGATGTCATTTGAGGATGGTCCGCCGGAATGGAGACCGGTTCCGCCCCAATGGGTACGCCCTGATACAAGAGGGCGGTTTCCCCACGCACAGCAAAGGGAGGGAGAGCGGCAATAAACAGGACGGCTGCGCAGGCGGCAGCGGCCAGAGATCCAAACGAAATCCATTTCGTTCTGGTGCGTGTCGGCTCCGGCTTTTGTTCCAGGCGCATGACCTGCTCCCGGAGCTCCTCCGGCGCTTTGATCCTGCGGTATGCCTCTACATCTTTTTGATCAAACATATTCATTCCTCCGTTCCAAGGAGTGCTTTGATTGCCTGCCGGCCGCGGGTCAGACGCATTTTGACTGCGGAAACCGAGATGCGCAGGCAGCGTGCGGTTTCTTCCACTGAAAACCCTTCCAGATAGTGGAGCACCACCACCTCATGCAGCTTGTCCGGCAGGCTCCGAACGGCGGCCAGAAGTTCGGATGTTTCTGAATCCTCCGGCGAGGCGATGTGTTCCGCATCTTCTAAAGGGGTATACCTGCGTACCGCGTTGCGGCGCTGGAGATCCCGGCATTTATTGATTGTAACGCGCAGCATCCATGCCCGTTGGTGGGACGTATCCTGGAACGTAGGCCGCTTCGCCAGATAGACCGCAAACACATCGTGGACGACATCCTGAGCGTCTTCTGAATGGCTCACATAGGTCAGTGCTGTCCGGAACAGCAGATCGGAATATGTTTCGTATAGCGCCGTTAAATCAACCGTTTCTCCATGACGCAATGTTCTTACCTCCTGTTCTATACACGCATGGCCTGGCCGCCAGGTCACATTTCCCCTCCACATTTTTTTGGAGAAAGTTATTAAATATTATACCACATTCCTTGTGGGCGCGATAGAGCGCGAATATTAGAAACAAAGCAGCTGCTGAAAACTTTTTAGCTGGATTTGCGTCTATAATGTGGAGACGCCGCAAATCTGTGCTGGACGATAGCTGACAGATTTGCTCCGGAACATATATGCTCTGTTAGATACATCTCAAATTCACAGGCAATTATGAAAGGAACTCAGATTGATATGAAGAAAAAACGATTCGCTACAATTGTGGCAGCACTCTTGGTAATTTCTCTGGCTAGCTGTAGTACACCTGCTGGGAGCTTACCCTCCGCGCCTGACGGTTCCCATGTGCCGGAAAAAACACAGGCCCTCTATTCCAATTTGACGGATGACAGCTCCAGGAGGGAGGTCGTGGATGCGCTTCAGGCCCACGGCGTATCTCAGGAGCAGACCGATACCCTGCTGGCCTGGGCAGACGACTTTAACGCCCGGGTGACCACGCCCACCCTCACGGAGGGCTTTACCGCCATGGAGGGTGACTTTGTTGACTACAGCTCACTTTTGTTTGACATGAAGGAACTGCCAGACGGCACATTTTTTATGGAGGCCAATTGCCGCCTGACCGCGTTCCTGTTGATGCGGGATCAGCTCCAGACCTGTGGGACTGCGGATGAGAGTGATACCTATCTAATGTTTGACATTGAGGCCATTGACACGCAGAAGGAATACCAGCTCAGTTCAGAAGCACGGGCCGATTTCATTACTCTGTTCAATGCCGTACCTCTGGAGGGGGCGGCGACCCAGGAGGAACACCTTGCCCGCATTGAGGAAGCGTGGTCGGAGCGTGGCATACAGGTGGACAGCGCCAAGGGAATGTCCCTGATCGAGGTATATCTGCATTCCCCACTTGACGGGGTCCGCTTTGTGGGACATACCGGCGTATTGATGGAGACGGAGGACGGACTGCTGTTTGTGGAGAAGTATGGCCCGGCTGGTCCCTTCCAGGCGACCAAATTTGAGAGCCGGAACGCATTGGAGCACTATCTTCTGGCCCGTCCGGACCTATATGGAGACGAGACGGAGCTACCGCCTATTGTGCTGGAAAATGGGAAGATGATGGAGATATCCTGACCGGGGTACGGGTATCCGCAGTAAGACACGGCAAAAAATGTCCGATGGGAAGACCCATCGGACATTTTTCATATTCGTTTATTTTAGCCGCATTTTTGAGTAACGGCGCGTTCCTGTACCTCACCTTTATCCAGTACACTTATCAGCAGTGAGGAGAATGT
>ENA-OQAB01000744-OQAB01000744.1-human-gut-metagenome-genome-assembly--contig:-NODE-744-length-16671-cov-4.037536_pt1 | contig 16671 bp, 23 predicted proteins | sample MGYA00242490_ERZ504517 | MGnify/ENA primary metagenome ERZ504517 (study PRJEB26092, sample SAMD00036298) | human gut metagenome | host: Homo sapiens | study: EMG produced TPA metagenomics assembly of...
CCTCTTCCGGCAAAATGGTGGCAACACCGCTTCCTTTCCCTCTGCCACAAAAGGTCAGGCGGTATCCCTCCAGCCGGACATTCTCCACTACGGAAGCTGCCGGACAGCGGTACGCCATCTGGTCTAAGTTCATATTGCTGCCATAGGCAAAATAATAGGTTTCTTTCATCTCTTACCTCCTAACGGGCATCCTCCGCCCGATGATTTCGATTCAAACATTCATAGGTACTGCGGTCATACCTCCATGCCCTGTCACCCTCCAGATTGGCAAGCAGATGTTCCCGGACATTTTTATATTCTGGTCCAATCAGCCCTAACCGCAGTAAAAAGGTACGGAATGTAAATGCAGGATTCTCTGTGATCTCTGTTTTCCGCATCTGGGTACATTTCTGATTGATGGCCTGAGCGGAAATGGCAAGGGCCAGCGTGATATTTGCCCGTACTTTTCCTGCATGGAGGGTACTCTCAAAACATCTCCACTCCAAAGTTCCTTTGGAAAATACTGCATGAAGGTTCAACGCATAGTACCGGGTATCGTCATAATGATCATGGCTTCCATCCCTGCCTCCATACCAGATCTGTTTCAGTTTTTCCATGGAAATGGTGTTGTTTGGCATTCTGCGGATTTTTTCCAACACAATGGGGCGTACTTTCTGACAATAGTTGCTTTCTCTGGAAGTCTGCACTTTCAATGCCTTGAACAGAATATCCTCTTTGGAATACATGATAGTCATAGCATTTTTGAGGCTTCTTGGGGTGTGATTGGAAGCGTCCACATGAACATGCTGCCCGCAGGACTCATTTACCTTTGCCCCATGGTGCCTCAAACACCGCACTACTTCCTGCAGCTTCCCCATCTCTCCATAGGAAAGTTTGGGACTGACCATTTCAGTGCTGTATTCACTTCCGGCACGAACCATGCGTCCACGCTCCCTGCGTTCCGTATAGATACTGCCATCATACATAAACTTCCACTTCTTCCCTTCCTGATCTGTCACAGACCAGACTCCATAATATCCACCATCACAAACTGCCCGTGTTCCAAACATCTCCGCGACTACCTCCGCAGCCCTCTGCCTGGTAATGCCTGTCATCTCAATCTCTGTACCGAAGTACTGATCCTGAATTCCAATTGCCATACTGCCTTACCTCTTTGTCTTTTCATCCTCTGCCCGAATTTCCTCATCTACCTGCCGAAGAAGTGTTCCGATGGCTTCGATCACGTTGACGGTCACTCCATTTCCCGCCTGTTTATAAAGCTGGCTGTCCGAAGTATCCTGTTCGATACGGTCAATCTGCCAATCATAAAAGCCTTGCAATCTTAGACACTCCCTTGGCACCAGTTTTCGGATTCTTCCCCGATAGGCAACTCCATGGCGGTCTGTGGCAGTAATGGTGAACATCGGCTCTTCCGGCTCCTTCATCCTCCGGCCATTCTGCCGGATTTCTTCCCTTCCCGGAGTCAGCACTGCCCTGGCGCCTTCCTCTTTTAGAACACCGGAACATTCCCCTTTGTGATTATGGATGCCGGACTGTCTGGTATTCAGACATCTGCAATGCTCTGTGACAAGAGGCGGAGGAGACAGATCCACAAAATGCAGTGTCCCCTGCTGGATTCCGGTGGTCAGGGTATGGGCAATCTGATGCCCCACACGCCCTCTTCTGGTATTCATGCCTGCATATCCCAGGTCAATGCTGTCTCCCGTATATGCCATCTTATAACCCTGCTTGGTATTCTCTTTGATAGGCACACCAACCTCATATAATCCGGTTTTTCCACCAACGCCTCCCGCTCCGGAAGTCAGGGTACAACTTAATCCTTCGGCTTTGTAGATCCGTTCCCCCTGTCTGCCCGTCTGGACTTGAACAAGAGACGTTCCATTTGCTGCTGGGAAAGGTAATATTTTTCCGGCACATCTTCGATCAAGATATCCGACAAGATACACCCGTTTTCTGGATTGGGGGACTCCAAAATCCTTGCTGTTAAGCACTTTCCATTCCACACCGTACCCCAACTCAGATAATGTACTGAGGATGGTGTGAAACGTCCTGCCTTTGTCATGCGAAAGCAGTCCGGGAACATTTTCAAGGATGAAATACGCAGGTCGCTTGTCTGCAACCAGTCTGGCAATCTCGAAGAACAAAGTTCCTCTGGCATCTGCAAATCCTCCCCGCTTTCCGGCGATAGAGAATGCCTGGCAAGGAAATCCTGCACACAAAAGATCAAAGTCTGGCATTCGGTCTGTTTCGATTGTTCTTGCGTCATTACAAAACCACTCCCCTTCTGTGTCGAACAGCAATCGGTAGTTCTTATCCGCATAAGCATCCACCTCGCAGTGTCCCACACAGGTAAAACCGCCTGCACGTCTTAACCCTTCCCGGAATCCCCCGATCCCGCTGAATAAATCAAAAAATCGAATGGTTGCGGCTATCAACCTCCTTTGCTGAGAAAAAGCAGGCGGCATGGTTTCTTTTCCACACCGCCTGCAAGTTTTATGGTTCTATTTGTTTGGCATTATGCGATCTCTCCGGTTTCTTCCTCGGATTCTGGCAGTTCTTCTTCCTCCTCTGCATCTTCGGGAAGTTCTGAATCTGGTTCTCCCTCTTCTAATTGTGCAGATTCCTCGAAGTTCTCATTGTCTGGTTCTTCCTCCGCAGCTTCCGTCCCTTCGATTCCCTCTTCGGCAATCTCTTCTTCACTGATCTATTCTGCTTCTTCCAGTCTGTCTGTTTCTACGGTTTCTTCTGGCTGCTCTAACTCCTGCCATTTGGCTTCTACCTCTTCCACCGCTTTCTCGATGATGCGGATGATAAAATCTTTCTGTTTGATGCCTTCCTTCGCGACTACCCATTTGACTCTCTGGAATAATTCCTCTGTAACCTGTACTGCTAATGTTCTTCTTTCCATGCTCTCTTCTCCTTTGCCTTCCAGTCTGTTAAAGTGTTCTTCAATCACCTGCCGGATGAATATCTGTGTACTCGTTTCTTTCTCTTCGATCTCGGCTCTTACCTTCTCATGTAATTCCACCGGGATCTTTCCGCATATGTTCTTCATCTCTGCCATCTGCGTTTCTCCTTTCGTTTTGTTATACACAACATACTCCAAAGTTTGAAAGAAAGCTATTCACAATACCCACTAAAGAATCCATGTCAAATGTATACAAAACCCAAGCAGATCCAACAATGCCATATTTTCTTTGTCCATAGGCCTCACCCCCTTTACTCCTGCTCCATCTGAAATAAAAAATCCAGCATCTGATTGGGAATTTCTTCCTTTTCACATGCTGGCATTCGTTCCATACCGCCACTTTTCAGTTCTTCCCGAACAGTCTCCTGAATCAATTTCCGTAAGGTTTTCCCGCTCTTCTTTTTCTAAGATCACATCCACCAGATACTGATTCCTCTGTCCTGCCGGAACTTCCATCAAAAGCCGCCACGCTTTTTCAGCTCCGGGTTCTTAATGTTTGGGCGAAAGGAAAAGACCGGGCGGCTCACAGCGCCCTCATCTGCCCCACAATCCGTTCATATCCGGCTGCGTTTGCATGGATGTCTGTGAGGTAAATCGGGCGGCACAGGCGGTCCTGGGTACTTACACGGTGCTGAAAAATAGCAGCCCCGCCTCCCATGAAAATGGAAGGAACTGCCCGCAGATCAAAGCCTGCCTCGGTGATCGCAGACAATATCTTTTCAATGTAAAGCCTGCCCTGTTTCTCGATCAAAGACACCACTTCCGCAGGCATGCTGCAGGACTTCCCCTGTAAGATGCGCTCAACCTGTGTCTCTGTTATGGACAGCCCGGTGTTTCTGCGCACTTGTTCCAGAATCTCATCTATACAGCGAATGACCCCCAGTTCCAGACTCCTGCAGGTAGCTGCATTGGGAACAGCGTTATCAAGGCGCATCAAATCCACCGTCCAGCCTCCGATATCCACAAGAAGAACAGAGGGTTCATCCTTTAAATATTCCGGGTAAAGAGCCAGAGCCGAGTATCCCTGGGGGAACAGTTTCACATCCTCAATCTGGATTTCATAGCGTTCCCCTTCGTAGAAAAAGCGGACAGGCTGTTCCTTCCGAAACAGATATTCCTTAAATTTCTGTTTTTCCCTTCCAAACCCAGCAAGGGGAAGCCCGGCTGCAAGAACAACCTTGGCTGTTCTCTCTCCTTTTCGTTTTCGGATCTCCTGTGCCAGTGCAGCCAGCGTTAAAAGATAATAATTGTCATTGGCAGTCTTATCCTTTACTAAAGTCTGCCGCCCCGTCCCACACACATAATAAGCGCCTCCATATTGAAGAACATTCTGCATGGTATAAGGTTCATAGGTGTACCGCATCAGCCCTGTTGGGAAACACACCTGCTTTGTTTTAATAGCATAATATCCGTGGTCGATTCCAATGATCATCGCTTACCACTCCCTTCTTTGTCGTTCTGTAAAACACTTCCGGAGAAAGAGCCTTTGCGCCCGGCGGAGTGCTCCGGCAGCTGTTCTTTTCTTTCCAGCCTGTTAAACTTCCTACTCCCGGTCCCGGAAAAATGCATGGGCTGGAAGATAATGTAGCGTTCCCTCTAAAACAAGCGCCTGCCTTTGAAAGCGCAGGACTCCCTGGTTCTGCAGGTTAATCAGTTCTTGGTATGCTTCCTTGGTCAAAAAATAACGATGATACTCTCCCTTTTCTCCAAACTGCTCCTTTTGCTCCAGCAGCAAAAACTCCACCATATACCGGGTATCTGGCGCAAATCGTTTCTCACACAGCATATCATCACCCTGAACTGCCTTCACACCCTCCGATTCCCTGGCTACTGCCAGTAATTCATGAATACTGATGCTCACGTTTCCTATCACCTCCCTTCGAAGCCTTTCCTGATTTTCTGCGAAAAAAAGACAGGCACCTACACGATGTCTGTCTCCGTGGGATCTACCATCCCTTTTTCCTGATACTGTTGTTTGATGATCTGTTCCAGTTTATTCCAATTCTTTCTACTATCTCTCCAGTGATTTTTTTATCTAACTATAATAAATAACATGGAATATCTACTTGCAGCAGATGATTCCATGTTACATTCTCTTTCTTCCATTATTTTTGCTATCCTTATAAGTTTGCTTTATTCATCAAACTTTTTCCATTTCCAACGTGTTTCTACCTCTTTTTCCAATTCTCCATAACTTCTTGCATATCCCAATTGCATTTTGGACAATTCACAACATATTTTTACATCTTGTATATCTTCAAGTCTATTCCCTGTTCCTGGTAACTTAATGTATTCTAACCCTTTAATAGTAATATCCTGTCTTATTCTTGCACAACCGCACATTTCTAAACATTCTTTCCATGTAATATTTTTAGAATATACCTTATTTCTTACTTTTAACTCGTCAAAATCAGGTTCTAATAAAATATTATCATCAGGTATTTCTATTTTGAATATGTAAACATACTTTTTATTATAGTCATCCTGATCCAAAAGTAGAATATTTCCATAATAATATGCAGTATATAAATTCTGTGTCAAATACACAAATCCATCTGTCGTACCTTCAATAATATTCTCATATCCTTCATGACTTCTTTTAATTTGGCATCGTATTTTTCCTTCTTGAATAATCTTTTCTCCACTTTCTAGTGGAGTTCCATGATATAGTATCATTTTCTAAACTCCTTTCTACTTATATCTTCAACTTTCACATAATTACACCTTCCAGTTCTGTAAACAATCATTTTATTATATAGAATTGTACTCAATTCTAATTTGTTATCGCTTTCATTTTACAGAACATCATATTGAAATGGTACAAAATCTAAGAAAGCATTTTTGCTGTCGCAGATTTCTCTTTTCTTGTATTCTCATACAATTGTGAATGCTATAGTTTATCTTCCATATCTCCTAAATGCTGGTGTTTATCATTATCTCTTGCACACTAACATAACACTCGGAGAATATCCATTCACCATGTCTGCCATATCGGAATTTATTATTTGAAGAACAACCGGAGCACAATAAAACTGTTTATTCCGATTGTTATATTGTTTTTATTCAATATTTATTCTTCAGATAATAACTTGTACAATTCTTTTGCCATTTCCTGCGGAGTCATATTCGCCGTTGTCATTGCTAATTTACTCGCAACAATTGGGCTGTATTCCATAACCTCTTTTTTAGTAAGATTATGCCAGACTGGAAGAAGCATTTTCCCATTAACACTCTCTATCTGAAATAATCCGTCTAATTCTGTCTTTGTCCAATATTTTCCATCCTTGATATAATCAGGTGATAATACTACTACGCCAAATTTAGACTTCCTTAACCCGTCATCTATCTTGCTTCTCATAGAGTCGCCCCATTTTATTTGGGTTGTATCATACCATACCTTAGCTCCACACTCTCTTAAAGCTTCTACAAATTCATCCGCAAAAGATTCTTTATCCTCCCATGCATGGGAAACGAATACATCATATTCTTCCATTTCCTGCTGATTGTTCGTTTTTTCGATATTATCATTTGTACGCAACTGCAAGACTGCTTGAATATTAAGTTCTTCTATTTTATTTTCATATGCTTTCTGCATCTTTTTTAATGACATTTCTTGCTTTTTTTGTTCTTCCTTCTGTGCTTTCTGTAACTTCAAATATGCATCATTTCTTTTTTTACGCTTATCTGATATTTTTCTCCCAACATCTGCACTAGAAGACATCTTTTTAGAATATTCCGCCTGTAAACTAGCTATTTGTTTCTTTTTACTAGCTACCATATTAGCTGAAGTTCTAGATGCAATACTCTTCTGAATCGAATTAATTTTCGATTGGATATCTGCACATTTTTTATCAGCTTCTACTTTCTTCTTTTCTAGAGTTGCTATTTCTTTATCCAATGTATTTACACTCTTTTGATACTGCTCGACTGACATTATTACCTCCGCTGTAATTTTTGTTTTCATCATTTCTCTTAAAACCAGAGATAGTATGCCCTATCCAGGCATACTACCTCATCAGCTATTTATCCTCTTGGTGGAAATGGATCTCTTCCATGAGAATCTTTATCTCTAATTTGTCCATTTGGTCGATGAATAACTAATTCAGAGCCTTGGTTTTGTGAAATACTACGTGCACGATCTATTGCTTCTTTCTGAGTTGTAGTCCTCAGCGTTGCACGACTATTTCCTTGTCCTTTTACCTGCCATCCACCATCTGGATGAGGTGTCACATGTTGATTTTTTCCCATACTTCCCACCTACCTTATCTCAAACGGGTAATACGCCCACAATGTGGACATTTACATGGGTTGGTAAACGGAATAACTTTTCTACCGCATTGGCAAATGTAATATTTGTACTTTAATCTCATAAAAATACCTCTTTCTAAAAATTTAATTTACAGTTACTATATTCAATCACATTTTTAGAAAAAGTCTGCATTTTTTTGCCTTTCTGGACACAAATTTCATATTGCAAACAGCAATTAAGCGTGATACAATGGTTACGGTTATTAATATTGTAGCGACGGCTGCTGCTTTTGTCGTCCTGCAGAACACCGGGCTGCAACTCGGTGTTTTTCTTTTTCATATTTTATGTGTTATTTTTCAAAAAACATTTCTGGGTTACATCCAAATGCCCCTTCAATAATTCGATTAGTTAAATTAACTTTTGCACGTGATGTCTTCAAATCACTCATTCTATGTAATGAACTTTTTCCATATAAATCTTTACTCGTAATCCAAACTTGGTCTCGTCTATATTCACCGGAAACTAGAAGTGGCTGATGCGATGTACATATAAGTTGTGCATGATTTGGATTACTCTCCTCATTAGTAAAAAGCCCAATTATCTCCTTAGCCAGAGAAAGATGCAATCCATTTTCAATCTCATCAATAACAAGCACCCCTCCTGATTCCAAAATATCATACAGATATGGTAATGCCGTGAAAAGTTTTACAGTACCTAATGATTCTTCTGCAAAGAAAGTCATAGGTGTACTACTTGTCTCCTTTCCATTCTCATAAACAGCATGTGCCGTATCTACCCCTACCGTCGTTTTAGTAGCTATGATTTCTCGATTTTCAAAATCATCCGTCTCAATTTTTTGACGGTCAATCTCTTCTTCTTCAAAAGAAACCTTTATATCTCTTAACGTAGGATCTGCTTTCTGGAGAATATTAATATATTTTCTTAATCGCTCCTCTGAAAATGATTCTTTCGATTTCGTAGGCTTTAATCTCGCTGCAGTCATACTAACAACTTGTATTCCTTGTATAGCGTCAACAATTTTAGACGCCAAACTGTTGTTCAATAATGCGGCTACTGGAAGACATAGGGCCTCTTCTTTAACTGCCTGCTTCTTATTTTCAAAATCTTTAATTCAGAGCGTAAAACAATATCTTTATATAAGGAAGATGTTCTTTCAAGTAATTTTTCTGTTCTACGATATTTTTTTGTAAGCAACTCTGATTCAATCTTTTTTTCTCGTACCGAAAACTCATAATAATATGTAGTTTCATCAAGGACAATCTCTATTGCAAACTTTGATGGACGCTCTTGATAAGCCACATCAAACATAAATTGCTTTACCGGAGCATCAATTTCTTTAAATTGTGGTAAAGAGAGTAGTTGAGAATTGTTCATTGCCAACAATGGTGACCAGTCTAATAATCTTTGAATCTCTCTTATGATTTTACAGAAGAAAGTCTTTCCCGAACCATTTGCACCGTACAGAAAAGACACTTTATTAAACATCATGTCTCTACTTTCAAATGTGTTATTAAGAAATTCTTTTTTACTAATGTCTGTCTCTGTTGTAAATGTAATCCTATCTGCAAACGAAGTAAAATTCTCTACAGATAAGGATTTCAGGATTGTGTTATTCATCTTTCCTCCTCCTTTCATTCGATATAATAACTCATATATCTCTCAATGTCAATATATTATTCTTTATTTTTCTGCATTTACGTTGTTATATATAGTTTAACTATGTTTTTCGACATTCCTGTATGTTTTCTACTTTTTACATTTCCATATTATTTAATTTGAAAAAATTTCCTATCTCTAGCTATAGAATAACTAAGTATAAAGTTGCATAGAATACTGCTACATCAATGAGTCAACATCTTTCAAAAAATGATATTTTCACCAAGTAATAAATCCCCCATTTTTTTAATGAGTAATTTTAATTTATTATCTGGATCTCAATTCTTTATCTTTTATAATTTCTTTTTCACTTTTTTTAAAAAAGATAAACGCCTACACGATGTCTGTCTCCGTGGGATCTACCATCCCTTTTTCCTGATACTGTTGTTTGATGATCTGTTCCAGCTGTTTCCGCATTTCCTGATCCGCTACCTGAGTACAAAACTCCTGAAGCCATTTATCATGTAAATGCTCATCTGCTTCTGTCGGATCCCAGGACACAATGCTGCAGGTTTCATCATACAGCAATTCCAACTGCCGAAACTGTTCACTGAACTGTCCTGCATATTCATTCCAGATTTCTAAGTTATACAGCTTGAATCCTAGAAAATCAGAAACATACGTCAGCCTGTCCAAATCTGAAAACGTCATTTTTTCCTTTCCCAGCAAGATTGCCCTGTCACGCTTTCCGCATAAAAACAGGAAAGCAAACCGCTCCATATCTCTTTGGTGCATACCAATCACCCTTCTTGTAAATAATTCCTTATTACGAAACATTATAAAAAGTGAAACCAGTAAAATCAATATAAAGTTTCTTTATTGCGAAATATTCAAGAAATGAAAGGACCTTATCATGCAGAAAATCAGACCAGATATGGATATCGGTAAAAATATCCAGACAATTCGTTATGCGAATAAACTTACCCAGGATCAGGTCATTGCAAAATTAAACCTGATGGGGATTTCTATGTCCAAAAGCACTTATGCCAAGCTGGAAACCAACCGTATGAACATCAAGGTATCGGAACTTGTTGCCCTTGCTAAAATCTTCCACACCGATATCAACGCATTCTTTTCCGGGCTTCTCTAAACCGGAAAAGCAACCACTTCTTAAATTTCTCTTGTTATATCGCTCTTTCTTATTCTCTCCGTTTTTCTCCAACCAATCCAATCGTTCTATTTTGGTATATTTTTTGTCTCACTTTTACAACCGATTGTATTCCTAATCCCGTGTAAAATCAATAGAAAAAGTGCAAAAAGTGAGACAAACCTGTCAACACTATTTGCAGGAGGGATTAGAGATATGCCAAAACCGAAAACATCCACCGGGGAGAAAAATCTGATCAGCCAAAGGCTCATTGAACTCCGCCGCCAGCATAATATGTCACAGCGCCTCTTAGCCTACCAGCTTCAGCTGAATGGGTATGATATGGATAAAAATGTGATTACTAGAATTGAGACCAATAAGCGTTATGTCACAGATGTAGAATTAAAAGCGCTTACTGAGATCTTTCATGTTTCCTATGAGTATCTCATCGAGGGAAAAGAAGAAAAGTCATAGCTTCCATTGTATGAGGCTGTGGCTTTTCTTTAATTTGCTTTTTAACTTTTGAAATTATTCCATGGTTCTTTCACTTTCTTAACGTTCTAAAGTAATCCTTGAGGTTTCTCCCTCCCTGTCTAATTCGGTTGCCCTTATTCAGACCAATGCTTCTTCATCTCATACACCAAATCCAATACTTCTTTGATTCGTTCCCGCTCTGTTTCTCCATGCGTATATTGCATTTCGCTAGCATATCTGCAAAGCCCCTGGAGTGTAATTTCCTCAAAAAGTTCCGGATAAGCTGCTACAGATTCTTCCAGTCCCCAATACTCTCCTATTTCGTTTGCAATCTTTTCCAGCTTTAATCGTTCATCCTCATCATGGATTTTCCGTTGTCCTGCATAAATCAATAGTCCATACTGTGTTGCCTGCATAAGCTTCTGTTCTGTTGTAAGTTCTTTACTCATTTTACATTTCTCCTTTCCTTTTCGACTACAACACTACCCTATCCTCCAACAAAAAGCTATTCACACATACCAACAAAATATTACTTGTAAACCTGTCTATTATTGACAATAAAAAACCTGCTACAAGGATGTCTTTCCTCATACCAGATATCAATACTTTCTTCCTACTGCATACACATTTTTTCTCATTACTTGTGTATCATGTACCTATATTGTCATGCAATCCTACTGTATATACGCTATGTACAGTAAGCACATGGGGTTCAGTTTACGTCGGCAAGAATAATCGCAGGTTTAGTCGCAAGGGCTCTTGCAATCGCAACTCTTTGCTGCTGTCCACCCGACAGATTATTCGGCATGCTGGTCAACTTTTTCTCCAGCCCCAACAATGTAATAATGTTGTCAATATATCCTTTATCCGGTCTGTTCCCGTCAAGTTCAATTGGCAGAATGATATTTTCATACACATTCAAGACCGGCACCAAATTATAATTCTGAAATACAAATCCAATCCTTCTTCTTCTGAAAATCGTAAGCTCATCCGGTTTCATCTTAGAAATATCCTTTCCGCCCACAATCACTCTTCCGTATGTTGGTGTATCCAGTCCTCCGAGCATATGTAAAAGTGTAGATTTTCCGCTTCCAGAAGTTCCGACAATCGCAGTGAATTTCCCCTCTTCTATCTCTAAACAGATGCCATCCAATGCCTTGATCTGATTCTCTCCTTCCCCATAATATTTTTTTAAATCTATCGTCTGTAAAACAGCCATCATCATCTCTCCTTTTCTTGATTCTGTCTTTATCTTAGCATCTGATTATTTCAATAATATCTCAAACGCCCGATGAATCATTTCAATTTTGAGATAATTCTTCCTGCTCATTTGGCAGATAGATGAAAAATGTACTCCCTGCATCTTCCTTTGACACTACTTTCATATAGCCGCCCTGCTTTGTTATAATCTCTCTTGCCAAATACAAACCGATTCCGACACCTTTTTCATTGTGTACCTTTTCCTCTCTGAAAAACCGCTGAAACACATCATTCATATGTTCCGGGGCAATTCCGATTCCGGTGTCACTCACTGAAAGACGTACAAACATTCCAAGTACCTCTGCCTCAACCCGAATCTTTCCATATTCCGGTGTATACTTGACTGCATTGTCCATTACATTGAATAATGCCTCCGCTGTCCACTTCCGATCATAGCATATCCGTAAGTTTTTCGGACAGTCAATCTGAAGGTCCAGTTTCTTCTTTTCCATCGGAATCGACAGATTCTCCACAACCTCCACAACCATATCAAAGAGACTGTTCTCCTCTTTTTTCAGCTTGATCATGCTGTTCTCCAAACGAGACATTTTCATCAGTGAGCGCACAAGAAAATCCAGCTTTTCCACTTGCTTTTGCATTATTTTCAGAAACCGGTACTGTTGTTTTGCTGGAAGGTCATGATTCAAAATCGTGTCATTGTACATCGTGATATTGGCAATCGGCGTCTTCAACTGATGGGAGATATCTGATACCATTTTTTGTATCTCCTCTTTCTGCTTCACATTCTTTTCCTCTGCAGACTTTGTCACCTCGGATAACTGCTCAAGCTTCAACTGGATTTTCGAAAATAAGGTATCCTTATTCAGTTCTTCTGTTTTGAGTTCTCTCCCATCGATAATCGCATCAATGGCATCTTCCACTTTTTCCGCCATTCTGACAAACCGCTGCCGGAAATAAAACCATAGACCGGCAGATATGATAACAACTACAACAATTGCTGTCACAATAGTCACCCATTCACTTCTACTCATGGCTTTCTCCTATCCATTTATATCCAACCCCGTAAATGGTCTTAATATATGCATATTCTTCATCTGCAATTTTGGCACGAAGCCTGCTGATATTGATCGTCAATGTATGTTCATCCACAAAATTACCATCCTGATCCCACAGCTTTTCTAACAAAATCTGCCTTGTCAACACCTGTCCCGGATTCAGGCAGAAACGGTGCAGCAATTTAAACTCTGTGGGCGTCAATGTCAGAAGCTTTCCGTGCTTTTTTACCGTGTGGCTCTCAAAATCAACTGCCAGATTTCCACACTGCAACACTTTCTCCACCGTGTCATCGCCCTCACACCTTCTCAAGATTGCTTTAATCCGCTGTATGACAATTTTGATATTAAATGGTTTTGTAATGTAATCATCCGCCCCGTTTTCAAAGCCCTCAATCATATCTTCATCCATATCCCGCGCTGTCAGAAACACAATTGGCACTTTACTTTCTTTTCGAATTTCTCTGCTGACTGCAAATCCGTCTCCGTCCGGAAGATTGCCATCAAGCAAAATCAAGTCAAATGATTTTTCTTTCCATAATTTTTTGCCGTCTTTGCTCCAAATGCCGGAGCCGCCTCAAAACCTTCCATCTGAAGATTATAGCAAAGTCCCGCATTCAGCATTTCGTCATCTTCTATCACTAATATTCGTTTCATATACAAGCCTCCGTCTCTGAATTCCATTGCTTTATGGACAACATTATACTCTATTTACTTCACTTTACTCAACGCCAACATAAACAATTTTCTATCGCATCTGCAGCATTTAGTTTCTTCTTTCTTTCATTCCCCTTATTTTTGTATCATTTTTACAACCGATCGTATTTCTAATCCCATGTAAAATTCAATAGAAAAAAGTGCAAAAAATGAGATATTTTTACGCACACTATTTGTAGGAGGGATTAGAAATATGCCAAAACCAAAAGCATCTACCGGGGAGAAAAATCTGATCAGCCAAAGGCTCATCGAACTGCGCCGCCAGCACAATATGTCACAGCGGCTCTTAGCCTACCAACTTCAACTGAATGGATATGATATGGATAAAAATGTGATTACCAGAATTGAGACCAATAAACGTCACGTCACAGATGTGGAATTAAAAGCATTCACTGAGATTTTCCATGTTTCCTATGAATATCTCATCGACGGAAAAGAAAAGTCATAGTACTCCAATGTGGGAGGCTATGACTTTTTTTCAGAAGGACTTTTTTCAGAATTTTCAATATTTTCTTGACATTTCAAAAATTGCATGGTATGATAAACGAGTAATTTAGATGTTTTATTTGATCACATATTTTTGTAAGCAATTAACTCGTTTGATTTCTTACCAAAATATGTGTTTTTTTATTTCTATTTAATTTACAAATATTATAATTTAGGAGGTACCTCACATGAATACAGGTACAGTAAAATGGTTTGACTCACAAAAAGGATTTGGATTTATCACCAATGAACAAAGCGGAAAGGATATCTTTGTACACTTCTCCGGAATTGCTCTCAATGGATTTAAGACTTTGGAAGAGGGACAGCAAGTCTCCTTTGACACTACTCAAGGACCAAGAGGGGAACAGGCAGTTAATGTAAACTATATAATGTAATCAGAAAAGCTTTGGAGCCTCTCCAAAGCTTTTCTAGTTTACTCACAATTATCCATTTTACTTTTAGAAAATAGTTAAAAATACATACACATTAGTTGTGAATTTGATTGACTTTTCTGACAAAACATAGGACAATATAACCATACTATTTAAGTAAGGGTGGGATTATTATGGAGAAAAAATTGCAAACATTAAAAAACATATTAGATTCCAGCAGATATACAGTTGCCCTGTGTGGTTCTGGAATCTTAAAAGAATGTGGATATCCGGGCATACTCTCTCTTGACGTCGCCTACGATATCGAGAACAGATACGGCGACTCACCGGAATATATCTATTCCAGCGCTTATTTCAGCACCAGACCGGAAAAGTTTTTTAAGTTTTACAAGTCTGAGATATTAGATCAAAGATCTTGAACCAAGCGAAACGTTCTACGCACTTGCCGAACTTGAAAAACAGGAAAAATTGCAGACCATTATTTCTAAAAATAGTTTTTCTCTTTCTGAAAGAGCCGGTTGTAAACATGTATATAATATTTATGGGACCATTCACAAAAACATATGCACACATTGTGGGAAAGAATATCCTGTCGAATTTGTAAAAACATCTCCGTCTGTTCCACTCTGCGAAGAATGCGGGCATATCATCCGTCCAAACGTAAAACTATTCGGAGAAATGCTTGACCATGAGATCATCGCTAAAATTGCTGACGAAATTGCGAAAGCTGATGTGCTGCTGCTTCTTGGAACCTCATTGGAATCCTATACATATAAAAACTATATCAAATACTTCCGTGGGAACTCCATTGTAGTGGTTCACCAGAATCCTCATTATTCAGACGTAAGAACGAATCTTGTTTTCCTAGATACTCCGAAAAATGTTCTTCCAAAGATTTTAGAGCGCTAAACCCGCACAAAGACCCGCGATTTCCCGCGGGTCTCATCTTTTTTCTTATCTTTCTTATCGCTTTTTTGAAAAAATCTCAGATATCACAACTAAAATACTGCCAAGAAAGATAAACATATCTCCCAAGTTAAACGTGATCTTTTCGAATTTTTTCCACTCCGTGCAAAATCCGAAATAGTCCACTACATATTTTCGCACAAATCTATCGTAAGTATTGCTCACTCCTCCTGCAATGGCAAGTGCAATTCCCTTTTTGCGCATCCATCCGCCTTTCTTCCGAAACAGAAAAACATAATACAACACGAGCAACGCAGTCACAATCCCCGATAGCATTCGCACTCTTTTTGGATGTTCTTCTCCCTTATTCAGCGCCATCCCTTTGTTATGCACTTTTCGAACTGAGATTGTGTCACCGAGAATCTTCTTTTCTTCCCCCTCTTTGTAATGAGTCTCAATGTATGACTTCAAATATAAATCAATCCCACATAAGGTTCCTATCAAAAGCGTCAAAATTACAGCAAGCATCTATACTTCCTCTTCTGAAACCGTCTCTGTCTCCTCTACTGTCTGCATGGCTGAGTCATCTACCCCCTCATCTGCTGTCGTCTCTTCTGCTTCTTCTGTGTCAAAGTGTATCTCTTCTTCTACTTTTGTTCCACATTTTGGACAGTATGCCATATCAGATTCCAATTCGCCTTTGCAGTTCTTGCAAAGTTCCATTCCCTTCAATTGCGCAAGTTCTTTTAAATAGGACTGAACTGCGTCTTCATGTTGTGCAACAGCCTCGCACAGCTCCACAAATACTGTATCAATCACTTCCCCTTTCTGGAAACGGTCATAAACCAGCTTTCCAAGATGCTGCAGATCTCTTTCTTTATTTCGTTCTTCCACTCTGATCTGGCTTTTTATTTTCTGTGTCTCAACAACTTCTTCTGTCTTTTTCGTCACTGCTCCTGCTGTTTCTGTAATTCGTTTTCCTAAATCTTCAAAAAGTCTCCCATGTTTCATTTCTCCCTTCATGTGTCAAATACGCCTGATTGCATCAAATGCATCATATAGATTCAAAGCTCCGTATCCCCACTCTCGGTTGGGATATGTCTCGCCGGGCTTGCAATCTGTTCCCAGAACTAAAAGATTGCGAATCTGTATGGAATCAATCCTGCTCTCCCCGAGCTGGTACACAATCCACTCCAGCATAAGTGCAACTGCTCCTGCCGTAATCCCGACAGCAACACTGGAACCTGTACGCTCTGTAAATTGATTCCGCATTGCTGCTCCCGTTACATTTACTCCGGAGCCACAGAAATCAGGTTTGATTTTTTCACTTCTAGTATATCCTCTTCCCGATCGAATAGCAATACTATTATCATCTCCATTATAATATCCAACTGTCATCCCGGAAACCGTACTTCCAGGCTCCGTGATCGTATAATCCGGAT
>ENA-OQAB01000745-OQAB01000745.1-human-gut-metagenome-genome-assembly--contig:-NODE-745-length-16662-cov-2.540187_pt1 | contig 16662 bp, 20 predicted proteins | sample MGYA00242490_ERZ504517 | MGnify/ENA primary metagenome ERZ504517 (study PRJEB26092, sample SAMD00036298) | human gut metagenome | host: Homo sapiens | study: EMG produced TPA metagenomics assembly of...
TGCATTTTTTCTTTTATTGTCTTATGAATTTGATAATTTAAAAAACGGGCTGATATCATTTCCCATTTTGGTGCATCTTTACTAATTAACTCAACACTCGCTTTGATTAACATTTGAAAAGCTTCTTTTTGATTCATATTGTTTTTATAAAAAGTTTTCAATTTAATCAAAAGAAACTTTAATGAATATTCATCTTGTGGATAATCTTTTTGAATATTTTCAAAAAGTTCTATCAATTCCTTATCATTCAATATTTCTATCAAGTCCCAAATCACTGCACGATTTTCACTATGTTTTTGACGATATAAGATATATGCTTTTGCCACTTGATGATATCCATATTTCATTAAAGTTTCTTCTACAACATCTTGTATCTTTTCTACTGACATCTTTTCATAAACTTTGTTTTTCAACATCATAAACTAATTCGTTTAACTGTCCTTCATCAATTTGAACTTGTAAACTTTGAAAAGCTTTTTGTATAGCTGATTTAATTTTATAAGCATCATAGTCTTGATAAAGACCATTGCGTTTTTGTATTAACATTTCTTTCACATCCTTTATGCCATTCTAGCATATCTTAAAAACAGTCTGCCACTTATATGCTTGAAATAAACATGTTTTATATTTTATAACAAATATAACAAAGAGCATTAAACATGTATGAATAAAAGAAAAATTATTATATAATGAGTCCACAGGATGGTGAATACGAATGATACTTTATATCGATGAAACTGAATCAGATGACTATTTTATAGTTGCAGGATTGTTAACTTCTTCTAAAGCAGCAACAAATCTGACATACAAACATTTTAAAAAGAAACTAAGATCAATGAAGATATCTGACAAAGAAAAACAAAGAATTTTTTATGAATTTAAAGCGGTTCTTCTTGATAGACATTATCAAAGAATTAAGATAAAGATGTTAGAGGAATTACAACAACTAGATCATAAAATTATTTATACAGCATATTGTAAAAAAGATAATATTTTTAATCAAAAAGAGAAAGAAAAACAATACATTAAAATGTTAAATAAAATTGTTCATTTTATAAAAAATGATGTAGATATTATTTTTGACAGTTTCAATAAATGTGATTTCGAAAATAGAATTATTACTGAAATCAGTTTACATAATCATGTTTTATCAATATGTTCCAAAGAATCATTTGCTGAGGAGGGATTACAGTTTATTGATAATATTTGTAGTTGTATCCGTTTATATAAGTCAAATCTAAATAAAGATTTTTATCAAATGATTGAAACAAATATTATCGAACTTGAGCATTCATAAAATGAAATCTTGTTCTATTTTTAATACATATCTTTATTTTTACAAAAACACTGAAAAAGTATTGATTTAATTGACTTTATTTCTAAATAGTGGTATATTTTAGTAGAAAAAAGATATACTTTTATGGATATGGATTTCTGGCTTCTTGTAGCTGGATGTGCAGATTGATGCGGGTCCATATCCTTTTTATATATAAATGATTCATATATTTTCGTTTCAAATCAATAGCATTATAAAAAGAAGTTCAAACACTATTCAATAGTGAGAACTTCTTTTTTCTATATCTTCTTTTGTATCAATATCGAGCAACTCCAATTCATCTTCAACTTTCACTTTTAAACATGCATTTTGATAACGATTGATAATCTTTCGACCACCTTCATCGTTTTTTAAAGACATCAATTCATTATAAAATTGACAATGAAACAAAGTTGGATTTCCAACTTTTTCTTGGTAAGCTAAAGTTGAAAGTATAGCTTTTTGTAAAAGTGTTTCATCAATAAGTCTTTGAATTGTTGATGCTTTTATATATGGTTGATCAGCCACTAGAAAAAGAAAATAAGCATCTTTTTCTTGATTATACTTTTTGATTCCAGCTTGAATAGAATAGGCTATACCTAAATGACTTTTTGGACTCTTAATAACATAAAGTCGAGGATAATTAAATTGCTTTATATCAAATATAATTTCTGGATATTGTGTAACAACATCTAAAGTATAATTATCATTGGATAAAAGTTTTAACAATTGATTAAATCCATAACGATATAACGGTTGCCCTTGATAGTTATAGAGCAATTTATTATCTTGAAAGCGACGGCTATTTCCCGCCGCTAAATAAATCATATGAATTTTCATTCTTCACACAAACTCATCGCGATTTTTTCTGGTGTCATTGGTAAATCTCTTAACCAAACACCAGTTGCATTATAAATAGCATGTGCAATGGCAGGAGAAGGCGTATTAATAACAATTTCACCAATTGATTTTGCTCCAAATGGACCAGTTTCTTCATAACTGCTTTCAAACTCAACTCTTAATTTTCCAATATCTAAACGGGTTGGAATTTTATATTGCATAAATGAATTTTCAGCAATAGCTCCCTTATCATTGTATTGAACATTTTCATAAAGTGCCATACCAATTCCTTGAACAATTCCACCTTCTGTTTGTACACGAGCTAAATTTGGATTAACCACAGTTCCACAATCAACAACTGCAACATAATCTAAAATATCAACTTGACCGGTTTCTTTATCTAGCTCAATTTCAACCATACCAACCATAAACGGTGGTGGTGAAACTGGTGAAGAATGAGTCACTGTAACTTGTGTTGCTATTGTGTTTCCACACATTGATTGTGTCGCAATATCATGAAGTGTCACTTGTTTATGATTACTTAAACATGTGACAACTTTTCCATCAAACTCTACATCATCATTTGAACATTCAAGCATTTGTGCAGCAATCATACATATATTTTCTTTTAATTGACAACATGCCTTTTCTACAGCTTTTCCTGTGACATAAGTTGTACTTGAAGCATAAGACCCAGAATCATAAGGTGATGCATCACTATCAGCTCCAAAAACAATGATATCATCAACTTGACATTCTAAACATTCAGCTGCCATTTGCGCTAAAATCGTATCACAACCTGTTCCCATATCAGCAGCACCAATAGATAATGCATAGAAACCATCATCATTTAATTTAATAGTAGCAGACCCAACATCAACTCCAGAAATTCCTGAACCTTGCATTGCCATTGCTACCCCAGCAGCGCGCACTTTACCATTTGGCATCACACGAACTTTTGATTTATCTTGCCAATTGAATAATTTTTTTGCATGTTCCATACAACGATTTAATGCACAACTCTTTGTCATTTCGTTATAATAAGCACTCATGACTTGTCCTTCTTGAACCATGTTTTTTTCACGAATTGCCACAGCATCGATACCTAAACGAGCAGCTAATTCATTTACTGCGGATTCAACCGCAAAGATTCCTTGCGTTGCTCCATATCCACGATAAGCCCCAGCAGCTTGAACATTGGTATAAACAACATCATAAGCAAAGCGAAAAGCTTCTAAATGGTTGTTATATAAAGGAATTGATTTATGACCAGATAATCCAACTGTTGTTGGCCCATGTTCACCAAAAGCTCCAGTATTCGATAATGTATAAACATCTATCGCACGAATCGTACCGTCTTTCATTGCGCCAACTTTCACAGTGATTTCCATTTCATGACGTGGCGATCCAGCAATTTGACATTCTGTACGTGAATAAATCATTTTTGATGGCTTCTTTGTCATCCATGTCACAAAGGCTGGATAAACTTCGGCAACAACTGTTTGTTTTTGCTCCAAAACCACCACCAATTCTTGGCTTTTCAACATGAATCAATGATTTTGAAATATTTAATGCATGTGCTAAAATACGACGAACATGGAAAACAATCTGTGTTGAACTAATAACATGTAAACGACCAAAAGGATCAATTTCACAATAAGTGCGGAAAGTTTCCATCATGGCTTGTTGATTTGCACGCGTATGATAAGTTCTTTCAACCACTTCATCACAACTTGCCAATACAGCATCAACATCTCCATCTTGGTTATATTCACTTGCACAAAGATTTCTTTGATTATCTGCTCCGACAGGACACAGTGCTTTCCAATTATCTTCTGGATGGACTAAAACCGGATGATCTTTAGCTTGATGAAAATCCAAAACAGCTTCTAAAACTTGATATTTAACCTTAATTAATTTCATCGCTTGATCAACTGATTTTTCATCTGCCCCAGCTACAATCGCAACTGCATCACCAACAAAACGAACGCGTTGATCTAAAATCAAACGGTCATAAGGACTCGGTTCGGGATATGTTTGTCCCGCCATTGTAAAACGATTTTGAGGAACATCATGATATGTATAAATAGCTTCAATCCCTGCAACTTTTTGAGCATCACTCACATCAATATCTTCAATCATTGCATGTGCATGAGGCGAACGTAAAACTTTCACAACCAAACAATTTTGTGGTGTTATATCATCTACATATGCTGGCTTTCCTAATAAAAGATTCATGGCATCTTTTTTACGAACAGGTTGATTAACTTTTTGGAGGGTTTCTTTCATGATAAATCCTCCTTTCCACTTCTTTTTAAATAAGCAATATAATTTTTAATTCCTCGTAATTGTCCTTCATATCCTGAACAGCGACATAAATTTCCTGCTAAATAATTCAAAATATCTTCATCACTTGGATCATCATTTTCTCTTAATAAAGCCATCGCATTCATCATCATACCTGGATTACAAAAACCACATTGTTCAGCCCCTTGATCAGCTATGAACTCAGCAAATCCTTGTGCTTCTTTTTGCATTCCTTCAAGCGTCACAATTTTATGTCCAGCCGCTCTAGCAGCTAAAACACTACATGATAAAATCGGTTGATCATCTTGAAACACAGTACATAAACCACAAATTGCTTGTATCACAACCACGTTTGACACTTAAACAACCCTGTTGACGTAAAAAATCAATTAATAAAGTATCAGGTTCAATAGTTGAAACAATATCTTTACCATTTAAATTTATTTTAATTTCCATGATTGTGTTCCTCCCTTAATTGCCATAACGCTCTTTTAATAAGAACCTTTGTAAGATGACGACGATAATCAGCACTTCCCCTTAAATTGCTTCCTAAAGTTACTCTTTGTGCAATATCATCAGCAAATGCCAAGATACTTTCATCACTTAAAGAACTATCTAAAAGATGTTTTTCATCCAATAGTAAAGTTGCTTTTAAAGGACGTGCACCAATAACACAATAATAATCTTGATTCATTTTTGAAATGGCACATGTTAATACTGGAAAATCTGTTTGGGTATTTCTTTGAGAAAGATAAACAACTTGCATAGGTGTCTTTTTCACAATAATACGAACCAAAATATCTAAACTTGGTCGCATCTCAACAAATTCACGGATTGAAACAATTCCGCCATGATACAATTCAACATACGCATCTAAAGCTAAAAACATTGTTAAAACATCAGAAAATCCATAACGCCCAAATAAGCTTCCACCAATTGTCGCAAGGTTTCTAAATTGTACACCAACAATATGTTTTACACTTTCTTTTAAAGCATGATGGGTATATTCATTAAGTAAAGGATCTAATTCTAATTGACGAAGCGTAACCATAGCACCAATATGAATTTCATCTCCCTTATCTTCAATCTGATTTAATCCCAAATCGCATAAATCAATAGCAGTATCAACACTTCGATTTTGCATTTTCAACCAAAGCATTCCTCCAATGATCACATTACGTCGATTTTGACATAAATCATAGGCTTCTTGTAAACTTTGGACACGGACATAATTTTTGATATCTAACAAAACAATCCCGCCTTTCTATTTGACTTTTTCAATTGATTTTTCTTCAGGTAAACAGATGTTTAAAATAATCGCAACTAATGCTGCTGGGACAATTCCTGAACCACCAAAAATCATTTGCACTGCTTCAGGTAAACCAGCTAAAACTGCACTGTTAGCACCAAGCCCATAACCTAATCCTAAAGCGACTGATACGATTGTCATACGACGTGCATTTAATGGTTCTTTAGTAATTAATTGAATCCCACTCATTACAATTGATGAGAACATAATAACAGCAGCTCCACCTAACACGCTTTGAGGCATAATAGAAATTAATGCTGCTAACTTAGGAAATAAACCACATAAAATAAGGAAAATAGCTCCACATGCTAAAGCAAAGCGATTAACGATTTTTGTCATGGTAACCAAACCAACATTTTGACTAAATGATGTATTAGGTAAAACTCCAAAGACAGCAGCTAAACTTGAACCAAGACCATCACAAATAACACCACCTGATAATTCTTCATCAGTTGCTTCACGGTCCATTCCACCTTCAATAACACCAGAAATATCTCCGACTGTCTCTACCGCTGTAACAATAAACATAATTAAAACTGGTAAAATGGCACGTAAATCAAAGACTGGTGTGACTGGTAAAATCTCAGGAATCGCAAACCATTTCGCATTGGCAACTGCATCCCAGTTAATGACCCATGATTTTACAAATTCAACACCTTCACCATTGACTCCAGTTGTTGGTAAAACAAGTGCCATAATACTACAAAGTATATAACCACAAATAATACCAATTAAAATACATGAAGAACTCATCATTCCATGTGTTCCATGTTTTAAAAACCAAAATAATAATTAAAATCCACCAAAGCTACAAATAAATTTTCCAATGAACCATAATCCTGTGCACTACTTCCTCCACCAAAGAAGCAACTCCTACCCCAATTAATGAAAGTCCAATGGATAAGACAACAGTTCCTGTCACAACAGCTGGGAAAAAGCGACGTAATGGTTTTAATAAGAAACCTAAAACACCTTCAAATAAACCACCAATAATAGAAGCTCCCATAATAGCTCCATAACCTAAAATTCCGCCACCCATGACTTTAGCAACACTTTGGAAAACACCGATAAATCCTGAACTTGTTCCCATAATAATTGGAACTTTACCACCGACTGGACCAATTGCAAACAATTGAATCAAAGTGACAATTCCAGCAATCAACATTGCATTTTGTAATAATGAAACTTGAATGGCAGCAAATTCACTTGCATCACTCATTGCTGCACAAGCACTTGTAATAATTAAAATTGGGGTTAAATTCCCTACAAACATGGCTAAAACATGTTGTAACCCTAATGGTATCGCTTGTTTTAAAGGAAGTTTTCCTTCAAAATCATATGGCGATGTATATTCTTGATTTTTTTTCATTGATAAATATCCTTTCTTATTTCATAAAATAATAATATTGTTGTAAATCTTGATCTTTTTTGATAATGATATCTGGATAAAGATTCTGTATTTTTAAAGTGATTTCATCACTTGTTTGTAATGAAGGAATAATTTCATCAATTATCTTTCCTTCACTCATTAATAAAATGCGATGACAATACATTAAAGCAAAGAGTGGATCATGAATAACAACCAATCCAGCTTTTTGTTGAGACATGATTGAATTTTGAATCATTTGAAAGATAAAATGACGATTATCAAAATCCAAGGCATTATCGGGTTCGTCTAATAAAAATACGGGTGTATTTTGCATAGCTAAACAGGATAATTGAACCAATTGTTTTTTGACCTTCACTTAATGTTGTATAATCTTGATCTAATAAAGAGAAGATATGATAATCTTTGGCTAATGTTGTTATGGTTTGATTATCATCTTGAAAAACTAAAAAAAAGAAGATGAAGCATAATTTCCTAAAGCAATCATTTCACGTACCGATAATCCCTCAATCACATTGTTGCGTTGCGTCAGCATTGATAAATAACCAGACTGTTTTTTTAATTCATTTCAAAACTAGTTACGTTCTTGTACTTGAACATAGCCCTTTTGAAGTGGACAATTGCCCATAATTACTTTTAATAAAGTTGATTTTCCACAACCATTACGTCCTAATATTCCAACAAGTTCTCCAGCTTTTAATGTCAAAGATACATCTTTCACAATATAGTCTTGATAACCCGCAAAAAGATGTTCTACTTTTAATAAAACACTCATAATAATTTTCCTCTTTGTTTATACATATAGAAAACAAGAACCGGTGAAGCTAAAAAGATAGTTAAGATACTTAATGGTAATTCGCCTCCAGGTATCAGACATCTTGCCAAAAGATCACCTACTAATATAAGAATAGCACCTATAAATCCACTGCAAATAAAGAACGCTCCCGTGCGTTTATGTAACAATAATAAGCAATATGTGGAGCAATTAAGCCAACAAAGGAAATCACACCTGTTAAAGCAACAACAGAAGCGACCATCCAAGTCGTTAGTATAAAAATAAAGATTTTAAATGTTTTGGTATTGAGACCTAAATAAGTTGCATTCTCATCACCTAAAGAAAGCATGGTAATTTGTCGATGACAAAGCAAAATCAATAACATAGGAATCATCACACCGATTAAAGACATCATCATTTTTTCCAATGTCATAGAAGCTAAACTTCCCATTGTCCAAAACTCGATAGCTGCTAATTCTCCTAAAGGATCTGCCATATACTTCAATAACATGATGAAAGCATCACCCACTGATGAAATAACAATCCCCGCAAGCAGATAAGTCATAGTGCGGTGAACCCCAGTTAATTTAACTAACAACAAAACAAACCCCAGTGATAACATACCCACCACAAAAGCTCCACTCATCATTTCATAAGGAGTCCCAGCTCCTAAAACAATCGCTAAAGCCGCTCCCAAACTTGAACCTGTTGCGACACCCGTTAAATCAGGTGATGCCAAAGGATTAGAAAAAACCATTTGATAAACTGCTCCAGCAATACCTAAAGCTAATCCTGCAATCACAGCCATCATGACCCTAGAAAAACGGAGATTAAAAAAGACTTGTGATTTCATAAAATCTGTTGATTGACCAAGTAAAATATGAAAAATATCTGAAATTGATAAAGCAAAACTGCCTTTTGTTAATGAAAATAAAAAGAGAGTTATTAAAAGAAAGCATAAAATGATGACATAATGTTTTGTTTTCATCATTTTGTTATGAGGCTCTCATCAATTTCAAAGCCATAGAATGTTTGATAAAAAGATTTAACATCCTTCACAAATGTATCAAATGAATATTCCTTTGGATGCAATAAACTACTTAACCACATTGTTCCTAAGATTCCTGAAGGAACTGGTGAATCCCATTCTTCTAAACCTTTTGGCATTTGATAAATAGCCTTATTTTTTACAGCTTTTAATGAAGATAATTGTTTATCATTCATGATATCTTTTTTTGAATAATGAGCAGATGATGGGATTACAATCATATCTGGATTCATATGAAGCAAACTTTCATAAGACACTTTACTCCAATAGTTACCTGGAATATCTTTAGCAGCATTGCTCCCTCCTGCTGTTTCAATCAAAGAACTTTGATACATGGAAGCTGGTGCAGTTTCTAAATAACTAGAGTTTCCACCCATATAAATAGTCTTTTGAATATCAGGCAATTGTTTCATTTTATCCATTTGTGTTTGATAATAATTGACAAGTGATTTTGCTTTTTCTTCTTGTCCAGTTGCTTTTCCGATTAAAGTCAACATCTCAACCAATTGATCATGGGTTTCGGGATTAACAATCAAAACAGGAATTTGTAAATCTGTTAAAAGCTTGTGCTTTGTCTTTTAACTTCATTGGCATTAAAACCAAATCAGGTTTTAAATTTGCAATGGCTTCAATGTTTAATTCTTTTAAACTTCCCACTTGTTTTAAGTCTAATAACTTTTCATTTGCCATTTTATAAATAGGTCGACTCTCTGCTTTCTTTTCAATTCCTACCAATCGATCACTGATTCCTAAAGATAGTGTTGCATAAGTTGTAATATAATAACAACTGACAATCTTTTGTGCTGGTTGTTTTAAATTCACTTGACGCCCAGCTTGATCTGTTAATTGAATGGCTGATGATGTTTCTTGTTTTGTAGATGTACATCCTATTAAAGACATCCCCATTGTAAGAGTAATAATAAAACATAATATCTTTTTGAAAAATCTTTGACTCATTTCATTCTCCCTTCTTTTTGTAATTGAAAAATAATGGCTTGAAATGCTTCTTCAAATGAAATTGTATTGAGATCATATAAACAACAATCTGTACGTTGTTTTATCTCATTGAGATAAGGAATTGGCTCATCTTTAATCACTGCTAAAACAGTCTTTGAACTAGATAATAAATCATGGACACAAGCAATAAAATCCTGATTATGTCTTTCAAACCTTCCCAGTTCATCCATAAGAACATAATTTTCAGACGCATAAAAAGCATTTTTTAAACATTGAACACCTAATGTTGAAAAAAGTCTCAGGAATCCCTTGAATTTTTAAACCATCATAAAATGAAATAGGTTGTCTTTCTTTCGTTTTGATATCAACAAATTGATATGTCCAGCCTATTCCTACATTTTCATTTTGTATCGTTTGAAAACCAACACAGTCTAATTGTAATGTTTCTATGATGTGTTGTCGTAATGTTGATTTGCCAATATGGCGTTTTCCCGTAATCAAAATATTCATCATTTCCAACTTTCCTTAAAAAATCCCCATTTCATAAATAAAAAAACATTTTCCACTTATTTCCTCTAAGCTTTTACAAAGCGCCACTATTATAACATAATCGTTTTTATTCTACAATCTTCTTAGCTTTTTTATAAATGAAAAAAGGACTTATAAAGTCCTATAATAATGAATCCAACCATTCATCAACTTGTGGTAAATTCTGATATGTTGGTTTATCAATCAAATGACCTCTTACCATAACCATTTGAATATCTTTTAAACGTTTTAAATCTTCTAACGGATTCTCTTTAACAACAATCAAATCTGCACATTTGCCTATCTCAATACTTCCAATTTCTTCAGATAAACCAATAATTTTAGCATTACCTAAAGTTGCCGTATGAAGGGCAAAAGCATTGCTGACATCATAGAATTTATGGAAATAATAGATTTCTCGCCACATATTATAAGCTGTTACAAGAGGACAAGATTCATCAGTTCCAAGTCCTACAGGAATATCATTTGCCAAAGCTTTTTTCGCTCCATCAATCATGCCTTTTAAAAACAACTTCTGAATTATAAACACATAAGTCATTGAGTTTTGTAATTTCTGGAGATAATCTGGCTAATGGCAAAGCTGGAGAAGTCGTAACAATAAACGCAGATTGTCTTTCTTTAAATAATGCAATGAGTTCATCATCTAAGAAACTTCCATGTTCAATGGTGTCAACACCACCCTCTAAAGCAATACGAATACCTTGGGAACTTTCGGTATGAGATGCGACTTGATAACCATAGTCATGAGCTCTTTGACAGACAGCACGTACTTGTTCAAGATTCATTTTGACAACACCAGGTTCTCCTTTTACTTTCGCATCCATAACTCCACCAGTTACACAAATTTTAATACAGTCAACATGATGATTATAATTTTCATCAACATAACTGGCTAAAGTTTGTGGATCATTGCTCGTTACTGCAAAAGTGCCATCACCATGCCCTCCAACACATGTGATTGCTGGTCCTGGAACAAGTAATCTTGGACCTAAAATTTCATCTCGATTAATCTTATCACGAATTCTAACATCTGAATAAACAAAATCACCTGAACTACGAATTGTTGTTACTCCAGAATGTAATGCTGTTAAAGCATGTTCCTTTACCATTTTATCAATCACCGGTTTTCCTAATGGTGAATGAACAAATTTCATCAATGCCTTTTGTGAACCTCCACCACCAAGTGTTTTACTTGGTTTTCCTGTTCCAAATAAATGAGCATGAAGATTAATCAAACCTGGTAATAAATATTGTCCTTTTAAATCAACAACTTGAAAATCTGATGGAATACTTGCACCATCGGGAACAATCTTTTCAATTACTTCATTGTTAATGAGAACTGTTTGATTTTCTAAAATTTCATCAGTATCATAGCCAATCCATACATTGGCGTGAATTAAAGCATACCTCATAATAAAGCCTTCTTTCATTATTTATTGATATTATTATATCACAAATTTTTATTGAAGAATAAAATATAGTCTTATAAACAATTTTATTTCATTGACATAAAATTTTTATCCTGTTAATGTTTTATTTGAGGAAGATCTGACTCACACAAAAAGGAGGAAGATATAATTATGTATCATGTAAGATTTAAAAACAATCATTATCAAGCAGGTTATAACTTTGGTCAAAAACTTTATCAAAAACAATTATTACTGGAAGATAAAATAGCTCTTTTTCAAACTTCAAAAAGAAAAGCTTTTATGCAAGCATGTTTGCCCATATATCAGAAATTTTATCCAGAAATATTAGAAGAAATAAAAGGAATTGCTGATGGTTTGAAACTTACTCATGAAGATTTATATACATTTTTATTGAGTATGTATTGTTTTGAAGTTGAAAATAAATGTACTTGTTTTGCATTTCATAATGGAAAAGAAACCATTCTTGCTAGAAACAGTGACTTTTTAGTTGAATTAGAAAAAACAAATATGAATTGTCTTTATTCTCTTGAGCATGTTTATGCTTTTCAAGGTAATACCACAGCATTTGTAGAAATGGAAGATGGTATGAATGAACATGGACTTGCGATTGGTTTAACTTTTATCTATCCAACGATAAGAAAACCAGGATTCAATGCCGGTATGATTGTGAGGTATTTATTAGAGAAATGTCAAACAACAAAAGAAGCAATTGATAAACTCAAGTCTCTCCCAATTGCTTCTTCACAAACATTAACAATTGCTGATAGAAATGGAGAGGTTGTTGTGGTGGAGTGTAATCCTGAACAAATGGCTATCATTCGTCCTCAACAAAATGAATCATTTGTTGTTACAACCAATCATTTTCATACCTCAAAACTCTATCCCTATAACAATTTCAATATTGATAATTGGAAATCAGAAGAACGATATCAAACAGCTTATCATACATTAAAAACACATCAAAATTATTCTGTTGATCTTGCTAGAGATATTTTATCTGGAAAATATGGATTTATGTGTCAATATGATAGAAAAACTGGTGCTGATACAGTATGGTCAGTTATCTATTGTTGTCAAAGGAAAACAATTTTTAGAGCTGAAGGGAATCCTTCTAGAAAGAAATTTCGTGAAGATAAAAGATAATGATAAAAATGCAGTTCGATTTGTGAACTGCTTTTTTACTATTTTTTAATATTTTTTTGTAAAGTTTTTTCATTAAAGAATAAGATTGGTCCATCTTCCATAATACGATGACTATCCATAAATTGTCTAATATAGCGAAAATATCCATCTTTACCAAATTCCTTATCCCAAAATCAATACTATCTAAAACCTTATTTAAACATAAGAATACATTTTTAAAGATATAATCAAAGTTTTGTGGTTCATGAATATTAACATAAGGTTTTAATACTTTTTCTAATTCTTCATTAATATAAGGATTACAAATTTCTTCTAATCCATCAGCCATATATAATAAATCTTCACCATGCAAATCACTATAATCTGTTGAATCTTGATTTTCAATATCTAATAATCTATTCATCATCAATATGAATTGATTTTTTGAGCATCACGCCCAGAAACTTGTAAAGCATCATTTAAGACCATTAAATAATCTTTCAATCGCATAAATGCTCAGCTTCAAATACTTTTGTTTCATTTTTTTATAGAACCAAAACGTTTTTTTATTTTTCTAACATTTTGTTTTGCATCAAACTGATCAAAACTGTATTCACCATTATGGAGTTTCACAGGAACTTGATTTAAAAATCTAACCATGTTTCTTCTTTGAAATCTTCACTATGACGAGGATTTTGTCGAAGATAAACTTCATAGAAATAAGCTAATGATTCTTTAGCACGTTGTTCATTTAATCCTTTATCTAACAGTATTTGATAATGTTGAACAGTTGCGGGAGATAATTCGTTATTGATTTGGTTTTCAATGATTTTTACAAATTCCTCTCTAATGATTTTTCTTGCCATTGGGCATCACTCCTTTGTTTTTAGTTTTTGAATATCTTCTAATAAAAAATTGCGACTTTTTTCTTGTTTTCTTAAAAATTCATCAAATTTTTCTTGACCCAGTGCCTCTACTTCTAATTTTAACTCACGCGAAGACATTCGTCTAGCCCCACGACCTATCACGATAGTTTGTTCTAAAGCATCGGATGTTGCGACAATGACACGATAATCACTGGCTAAATGATGAGTTACCCGTTCAATATACATATCAGCTGTTTGTGCTTCTTTGGTATAAACTAACAATACACATTATGATTCTTTTCTAATGTGCCTTGATTATCTTTGACCTTGTAAGCATCAAAAACAATAATCATTAAACATTGACGATAACCTTGATAATTACTTAAAATATCAATCAAACGTTCTCTTGCACTTCCGAGGTTGACACTTGCTAAATCTTTGAGTTCATCCCAGGCATGAATAACATTATAACCATCAATCAAAAGACATTCTGGTTTCATTTTGACTTGCATAGATTCTTGAACAGGTTCTTTACGATAATAATCATCGGCTAAGCGACGTTGCACAGGTCCATAGGTGCGGGTAAAGATATCATCTAATTCTTCGTCTTCATTGGCATATGTACGTGTTGTTTGTTGACTAGTGGATACTGTTTTTTCTTTCAAACCACTTTGAATATGCATATAGCTACGAACTTGATCCCAGCTCACATAAAACCTGCCCCATGAGCACAAAAACAGAACCTGTTGGATAATGCATATCTGTTTCACTATCATATCCTATTTTTTCTATCACTTCATCTTGATTATGACAAGGTTGATATCCTTTAAGTGAACATGATAACTTTCCTTTTCCTTTACTATAAGCAATCACTTCTTGATGGTAATTTTGCATACAAGCAACTGGTGCTTCTCCTTCAATAATAATTGTTTCTAATGATGTATCTGGCATTTCAAAAGTTCCATGCATTTGCTCAATATCATATAACGCACGACTTAAACAAGTTGAAGGAATTTCTAATCGAAATTGATAATAAGGTTCTAGTAAAATAGATTGTGCCATTTTTAAACCTTGTCTTACAGCACGATAAGTTGCTTCTCTAAAATCCCCACCTTCGGTATGCTTTTGATGTGCTTTTCCACACAAAAGTGTTATTTTCATATCGGTAATTGGGGAACCTGTCAAAACACCTAAATGTTCTTTTTCTTGAAGATGCGTTAAGATTAAACGTTGATAAGAACGACTTAAAACATCCTCAGAACAATCGGTTTCAAATTGTAAACCACTTCCCACTTCTAAAGGTTCTAACAACAAGTGAACTTCGGCATAATGGCGTAAAGGTTCAAAATGTCCAACACCTTCAACAGGATTTAAAATCGTTTCTTTGTAAAGAATTTGTCCTTGATCAAAGGATACATCAACATGAAATCTTTCTTGTATGATATTTTTCAATATTTCAATTTGAATTTCACCCATTAATTGTATATGGATTTCATCTAATTCTTGATGGTAAGTCACATGTAATGTTGGATCTTCTTGTGATAATTGTTGAAGATTTTTTAACATTTGATGTTGATCAACAATCATCTGGTAAAACAATTCGATAATTCATATAAGAAGATAATAGTGGGGATAGCGAAGTTTGTTTATAACCTAACCCTTCTCCTGGTTGAATACTACTAAGACCTTTTAAAGCAACAACCATTCCAGGAGTTGCAATTTCTAACATTTCGTACTTATGTCCAGAATAACGTCTGATTTGATCAACTTTTTCATCATCTTTGATTTTTTCTTTTGTTTTTAAAGAACCGCCAACAATTTTCACATGTGTCAAGCGATGTCCACCTTCATGTGTCACTTTATACACTTGCGCTCCAAATTCATCTGGATAACATGGCTCTTTTGTATAGGTATCTAAGGCATCCATAAAAACTGTTACACCGTCAGTTTTTAAAGCTGAACCAAAATAAACAGGAAAGATTTTTCTTTGTTGAATATACGGAATTAATGATTGTGTTTGGATAGTTTGATGTTCCATATATTCATCCAATAAATCATCATCAACAAGTGCTATTGATTCAAAAAAGATTTCATCTTGATTTGTAAAATCAAAACAATGTTCATCAAGACGGGATTGAATATTGCCCAAAAGATGTTCTTGAGAATAAGACGTGATATCCATTTTATTTATAAATAAGAATGTTGGAATATGATAATGTGAAAGTAAATTCCAAATGGTCTCACTATGGGTTTGGACACCATCTAATCCATTAATCACAACAATAGCATAATCTAAGATTTGTAAAGTTCTTTCCATTTCGGCTGAAAAATCAGCATGACCAGGAGTATCAATAAGTGTGATTTCTACATCTTTCCAATTGATAATAGCCTGTTTAGAAAAAATCGTAATCCCACGATTTCTTTCTTGCATATCATAATCTAAAAAAGCATTCTGATGATCAACACGTCCAAGTTGTCGGATACGCCCAGATAGATAGAGCATGCTTTCAGATAAAGTTGTTTTTCCTGCATCAACATGAGCCAATATTCCAACAACTAATTTTTTCATTCTTTACACCTTCAATCTTTTAAATAATGAGAATGGAACTTTATATAATATAGTATAAATAAAATTGACGTCACTGTCCATGTTATTGGATAAGAAATAATAACCATCTTAAATGATGTAAAGAATGGAGAAACAAACATCACCCATAAAATTCTTAAAACACAAACCCCAAAACATACCAGTAACAT
>ENA-OQAB01000747-OQAB01000747.1-human-gut-metagenome-genome-assembly--contig:-NODE-747-length-16647-cov-14.803571_pt1 | contig 16647 bp, 15 predicted proteins | sample MGYA00242490_ERZ504517 | MGnify/ENA primary metagenome ERZ504517 (study PRJEB26092, sample SAMD00036298) | human gut metagenome | host: Homo sapiens | study: EMG produced TPA metagenomics assembly of...
TCTTCTTCGACGGTCCGCCGTTCGCCAACGGCCTGCCGCATTACGGCCACCTGCTGACCGGTTACGCCAAGGATGTGATTCCGCGTTACCAGACCATGAAGGGCCACAAGGTCAATCGTGTGTTCGGTTGGGATACGCACGGTCTGCCGGCCGAGCTTGAAGCCCAGAAGGAACTGGGCATCGATTCGGTCGATCAGGTCAAGGAAATGGGTATCGACAAGTTCAATGATGCCTGCCGCGCCTCCGTGCTCAAGTACACCAACGAGTGGAAGGACTACGTGCACCGTCAGGCACGTTGGGTCGATTTCGAGCATGGCTACAAGACGCTGAACATTCCATACATGGAATCCGTGATGTGGGCGTTCAAGCAGCTGTACGACAAGGGCCTCGCATATCAGGGCTACCGCGTGCTGCCGTACTGTCCGAAGGATCAGACGCCGCTTTCCGCGCACGAGCTGCGCATGGACGCCGACGTGTATCAGGATCGTCAGGACACCACCGTGTCCGTGGCCGTGAAGCTGCGCGACGAGGAAGACGCCTATGCGGTGTTCTGGACCACCACGCCGTGGACCGTTCCCACCAACTTCGCCATCGTGGTCGGCGCAGACATCGACTATGTGGAAGTGCGTCCGACCGAAGGCAAGTTCGCGGGCAAGAAGTTCTACCTGGGCAAGCCACTGCTCGGCTCCTACGCCAAGGAACTTGGCGACAACTATGAGATCGTGCGCGAACTCAAGGGTGCCGAGATGGAAGGCTGGCGCTACTACCCGGTGTTCCCGTACTTCGCAGGCGACGAGAACGCCGTCGAGGGCAAGGTTCCGGGTCCGGAAGGCTATCAGATCTTCACCGCCGACTATGTCGATACCGTTGAAGGTACCGGTCTCGTGCATCAGGCTCCGTACGGCGAAGACGATATGAACACGCTCAACGCCAAGGGCATCAAGAGCGTTGACGTGCTCGACGCGGGCTGCAAGTTCACCGCGCTGTGCCCGGATTATGAGGGCATGTACGTGTTTGATGCGAACAAGCCGATCCTGCGTAACCTGCGTGCCGGCGACGGCCCGCTGGAGCGTATTCCGGAAGACCAGCGCGCGATTCTCTTCCAGGAGAAGAGCTACGTACACTCTTACCCACACTGCTGGCGTTGCGCCACGCCGCTCATCTACAAGCCGGTGAGCTCGTGGTTCGTGTCCGTCACCAAGATCAAGGATCGTCTGCTCGAACTGAACCAGGAAATCAACTGGATTCCGGGCAATGTGAAGGACGGCCAGTTCGGCAAGTGGCTGGCCAACGCCCGTGACTGGTCGATCTCCCGCAACCGTTTCTGGGGTTCGCCGATTCCGGTGTGGGTTTCCGATGATCCGAAGTATCCACGCGTTGACGTGTACGGTTCGTTGGACGAGCTGAAGGCTGATTTTGGCGATTATCCGCGCGACCATGAGGGCAATGTCAACATGCACCGCCCGTACATCGACGAGCTGACCCGCGTCAACCCGGACGATCCGACCGGCAAGAGCCACATGCACCGCATCACCGACGTGATGGACTGCTGGTTCGAATCCGGTTCCATGAGCTTCGCCCAGTACCATTACCCGTTTGAGAACAAGGAAACGTTCGAACAGCATTTCCCGTGCGATTACATCGTGGAATACATCGGCCAGACCCGTGGCTGGTTCTACGTGCTGCACATCATGGCGACCGCACTGTTCGACAAGCCGGCGTTCAAGAACGTGATCTGCCATGGCATCGTGCTCGGTTCCGATGGTCAGAAGATGTCGAAGCATCTGCGCAACTACCCGGATGTGAACGGTGTGTTCAACGATTTCGGATCCGACGCCATGCGTTGGTTCCTCATGAGCTCGCCGATCCTGCGCGGCGGTAACCTGATCGTGACCGCCGATGGCATTCGCGACACCGTGCGTCAGGTCATGCTGCCAGTGTGGAGCTCGTACTACTTCTTCACCCTGTATGCGAACGCCGCCAATAATGGTGCCGGTTTCGATGCTCGTGCGTTGCGTGCCGATGAGGTCGCCGCACTGCCGGAAATGGACCGCTACTTGCTGGCACGTACCCGCCGTCTGATCGAAAAGACGCAAAGCTCGCTGGATGACTTCCTGATCTCCGACGCTTGCGAAGCAGTGTCTGATTTCATCGACATGCTCACCAACTGGTATATCCGCAACAATCGTGACCGTTTCTGGAATGAGGATGCGAACGCGTTCAACACGCTGTACACCGTGCTTGAAGCATTCATGCGCGTGATCGCACCGCTCGCTCCGATGGAAGCGGAAGCCGTGTGGCGTGGTCTGACCGGTGGCGAATCCGTGCATCTGGCCGACTGGCCGTTCCTTGCCGACGAACGGACCGGAAAGGCAACAGAACTGGGCCGTGTGCTCGTTGACGATCCGGCTCTGGTTGACGCGATGGAGAAGGTGCGCGAGGTCGTGTCCGGCACCCTGTCGATGCGTAAGACGAAGCAGATCCGCGTGCGCCAGCCACTGCATAAGCTGACCGTGGTGGTGGAAAACACTGATGCCGTGGCCGCATACGACGAGATTCTGAAATCCGAACTGAACGTGAAGAACGTTGAACTGTGCACGCTTGAGGATGCCGAAGCCCAAGGCTTGAAGATCATCAACGAGCTGCGTGTGAACGCTCGCGTGGCAGGCAAGCGCCTGCGCAAGGACGTACAGTTCGCCATCAAGGCTTCCAAGTCCGGCGCATGGCATGTGAACGCCGAAGGCGCTCCGGTATGTGAGACGCCGAACGGTGAGATCGTGCTTGAGGAAGGCGAATACGAGCTGATCAACAGCGTGGAGGAGAAGAACGCCGAAGAGGCCGCCAACTCCGTTTCCGCCGCGCTGCCGACCGGTGGCTTCGTGATCCTCGACACCGAGCTGAACGATGATCTGATCGCCGAAGGCTACGCCCGCGACGTGATCCGCGCCGTGCAGGACGCCCGTAAGGCCGCCGATCTGGAAATCTCCGACCGCATCGCACTGAAGCTCGTTGTGCCCGCCGAAGACGTGGCCAAGGTCGAACAGTTCAAGAAACTCGTCTCTTCCGAAACGCTCGCCACCTCCTTCGAAGTGACGGCCGGCGATGAGCTGAACGTTGAGGTTGCCAAGGCCTGATCTGGTTCCAAGGATTTCGTGGATTTCGCGAATTCCGTGAAATCCAATCAGCTTGCGATTATTCCAAGCTGCGGCTAGAGTAATCCTTTGGCTTTCGAGCCGCCGTGGTATTGTCCACCGCGGCTCGAATCGCGCAAGACTTGATTTGTGTCCGCGTGCGTGATCGTGTTGTTCAATGCGACCGAAGCGTGCGGAAACAGATCGTTAAGCGAATGGTTTTCAGTACCATCCATGTGAGTCAAGCACACATTCTTGAGAAGCAGTCGCGTTGCCGGACGGCTGGATTTGACGGGCGTGCCCCCATGCGGGTGGGTTGCCGAAAATCCACCGTCCGGCTTTTTCTTTTTGTCGGCGAGCTGCCGTCGCGGGCTATACGCGGTTGCACATACTTCCGCCTGGCCGTGTGTGCCACGAATCATTGCTTGGATTCCATCGGCCATCAAGGTAGAAAATGTAAAGTAGAAACGGTAGAAAGTGTCAAATAGGATTGGTAAGAAATGCCAAATAGGCACGCCAAAACCTAGTATTTAAGCCAATTCCGCAAATCGATGATTTCCTGATCGCATACGGCATGCGCCATGCCAGGATATTCGAAAACCGTGCAGTTACCCGTCGCCGTAAGCTTCGCCCGCGCACACTGCTGATTGGCGGCGGGAATCGTACGATCAGCAGTACCATGGCACAATGCGAAACGAGTATGGCCAGCAACCGGCTCGCTGGCAGCCTCGCCCTTAAACGACGGACTGAGCAAAATCGCGGCATCAAACACATCAGGATGCTCCGCAACCATGCGATACGACAGATAACCACCCTGCGAAAACCCAATCAGCACCTTACGAAACTGCCCGAACGCCGGAGCGTCCAACAGCTGTACAACGCTATCGCCGATCTCGGTGCACGCGCGGCGGCGCTCGCTGACCGAGCAGCCGTCCGGATACCAGTAGTGACCGATGTACGGGCGTGCATGTGGCGCGCGGAACGAGAGATAGCTGGGGCGGCGGGTGGTGGGGTAGTGGGTGAAAGTGGCAACGGTGCTTCCGGTGGTGTTGTCGGCATTGCTATCGCCGCAAATCGCATTGATGATGCGAACCATCTCGGATTCGTCGTTGCCATAGCCATGGAATCCAAGGAACAGCAAATCACTGGGTGAGGAAACGCCCTCTTTGAAATCGATATTTCCTGTGATGCCCAGATGCATGGTGTGCTCCTTTGTTCCTGTATATGTCATTATCGCTTGTGGCTGGGATTCGGCAACGCCATAAAAGCAAGTGAGGCTTCCGGACTTATTGAACCTTATCCGTGACCGACATTGTCATTTAGCTACACTTAAACAGATAAATGTAGCTAACTAGGAACGGGAACCATGGATACCAACGAGGCGCTTGCCATCCCTTCGTTTGGAAAAGAGCGACATATCTGGCATATTCCGGAAGATGCTCCCGTTTCGCGGTCGCGCCGTTCGCGTGGCAATGGCGAATATGAGTCGACCGTGCCCATCAAACTTGCGGGTCTGAATTACGTTTTTCCCTTCCAATCTGCTTGCAGACTGTGAAAAGGCATCGTGTGCATTGGCTTCCTTTGACTCCTATGATGCTGCGAAACTTGGCGAGGACAATCACGTGCTTGGCCCGATGAGTGCAGTGTTGCTGCGTGCTGAAGCATCGTCGTCCTCGCAGATAGAGAATCTAACGGTCGGAGCGAAGAATCTTGCTCTGGAAACGATTGACGAGGGAACAGGCGACAATGCCGCGGTTGTAGTCGGCAATGTGCGCGCCAGGAGGCTGCGCTGAAGCTTGGTAATAGCATGACGGAAAACAACATCCTCGCCATGCATGAAGCTCTGCTTTCCTCGCAGCGTGGCTGGGAGGAATATGCGGGTGCCTATCGCACGAACCTGGTGTGGGTCGGAACCGACAGCTATTCACCGCGCGGGGCGGCACATGTCGGTCCGCAGTCCGAGCTGATTGCCGATGCGAAGACGGATCTGCTTGAATTCATCAAGCATGACGATCTGCCGGTGGTGGCGCAATGTGCGATTACGTATGCGCAATTCGAGACCATTTATCCGTTTGCGGATGGCAATGGGCGTTGCGGGTGTGCGTTGGTGCATGTGATTCTTCGTAATAAAAGGTTGTCCTGCAATACCACGCCTCCTGTTTCCGCTGGTTTGTTGCATGATACGGAGAGCTATTTCGAGGCGTTGACTCTCTTCCGGGAAGGTGATGCTGCGCCGATTGCCAGACAATTCGCACAGGCATGCCGATTCGCCGTGACAAGTGGCAGGAAGCTTATCGACGATTTGTGCGAACAGTTGGACGAAGGTCGTTCACATTTGCAAGGTGTACGTTCTGATGCCGCTGTGTGGCGAGTGTTGCCGAATCTGATCGCGCAGCCGATCATCAACACGAGATACCTGCAGAAAGCAGTGGGATTGTCGAAACCGCAAGCGGAGCGTGCGATCAAGACCTTGAGCGAACGTGGTGTTGTAGTGGAGCGCACGGGAAGGCAACGCAGCGTTGCATATGAGCATCGTGGCATTCTCGACGTGCTTGACGAATATGCGGCTGGGTTGCGGAGAAGATGAGTGGACGGTTAGTTGGTCTTGGCATATCCTGCGAATAGCTGTGAAATGTAGCATGTCTTTACTCGTGTATTGACAATCTGATTGCCCTGCTGTTTGGAGGATCTTGCTGTTCGACGTCACTCATCTCAGATTATGCAGTATGCTTGATTGCAACAATGACTCTAATTGGCGAAGGGGCAATGACGAGCATGACATTCTATGCAAGAACTAGCGATCATGGATATGAGACTTGTGTAGAGCACCTATCCATGGCTGGTTGTCTAGCTGGTGGCTTTGCACAAGTCTTCGGTCATCTTGACGATGGGCTACTTGCTGGTTTGGTCCATGATTTAGGCAAATACTCGGATGCTTTTCAACGAAGAATCCAAGACCCCGATCATTCCGGACTCGTGGATCATTCAACAGCTGGCGCGATGTTGCTGGTACAGCATGGATGTCCTTTAGCTTCAATGGCGGTAGCCGGACATCATGCGGGATTGCCTGATTTCGGTAGTCGGGGCGAGCTGGAGGGGCCGACATATAGCGCGCGCATGAACAGGGCTTTTTCGGCAGGTAGTTGTGGTCCGCTTGCTTTATCCAAGGCATGGGAACAACAGCTGAATATTCCACAGTCAGCGTTCGAGAAAGGAACGAAACCATCGAACTCTATAGCAATGAGTGGAAAGTCTGGAGAGCAGTCATTTTATTCTGACATGATGTTGACTCGCATGTTGTTTTCCACCTTGGTAGATGGAGACCGGCTTGATGCAGAGTTCTTTACTTCAAATCGTGAAAATCGTACGGAACATCCTTTACTTGAATCTCTAAAAGAATATCTTGGGGCAGACTCGTTAGCAAGTGAGCAAGCGCCTAAGTGGGACAAGTTACGTAAAGCATCGTTGATGGTAGTTTCAGAGTGTGATACCGAGGATCGGGCTCGAATTAAACAGTTGACCGATATCATCGAGAACAAGGCGAATCGGTTTTTAGGTAAGCCTAATAAAAAACCGCTCGATATTAAACGGTGCGAATTGCTTGCGCAGTGTCTTGCCTGTGGGCAAGACACATCATATGGTACTGGTCTTTACACGCTTACTGCTCCTACTGGTAGCGGTAAGACCATCTCTTCGATTGCTTTTGCTCTCGAACATGCGCATACAAATAACTTGCATCGTGTCATCTACGTGATTCCTTACACGTCAATTATTGATCAAACCGTCAATCAGTTTGAGGCAATCTTCGGGACAGATGCAGTATTGCCTCATTACTCTGAAGCTCCGTATCAGCTCAAAGATGAGTCCGATATGGATGAGATGGATCTCAAGCGTGCGCTTGCCGCGGAAAACTGGAATGCGCCAATAGTGGTCACTACTGCGGTGCAATTCTTCGAAAGTCTGTACTCGAACAAAACATCGAGATGTCGTAAGCTGCACAATATAGCTAATTCTGTCATCATTTTTGATGAGGCTCAAACATTGCCAGTACCTTATCTGCGGCCATGTATACGGGCAATTGCTGAACTTGTGAAACGATATGGTTCTACGGCAGTATTGTGCACCGCCACGCAACCAGAACTGCAGCCGTTGCTCAATGAGTCTTTTAATAGTGAGCATGCCCAAGCTCGGGAGATATCGCCATTCACAAAAGATGACCGTAATTCCTTCCGTCGTGTAACTATTGAACGTATTGGTGATATTGCTCTAGATGTACTTGCAGAACGTTTGAACGATCATAATCAGGTTCTATGTGTAGTAAACACGCGTAAAAAGGCTCAATACCTCTATGAACGGCTTACGGAAAATGACGGTGAAGGCAGTTTTTGCCTGACCACATTGCAATGTGCGGCTGATCGTCAACAATTGCTTAGCAAAATTCACAATCGTCTTGGTGCAGGAAAAATATGTCGTGTGGTATCCACTTCGTTGATCGAAGCCGGTGTAGACATTGATTTTCCTGTAGCATATCGAGAAGAAGCTGGATTGGACTCCATCATTCAGACGGCTGGACGTTGCAATCGTGAAGGCCGTCATTCTGCATCAGAAAGTATGGTCTACATATTTTCTACGGAAGGTGGTTGTGCTCCGTTTCTTCGACAGAACATTGCGGCATTCCGTGAGACGGCAAATAGCCAAGTTGATTTGAATACGGATGAAGCGATTCGTGCATATTTCAAGGAGGTGCTGTATCTAAGAGATGGTGGTACTTCTAGCAATGATGCGCTTGACAGGCAATGTATTTTGTCACTGCACTCGTTTGAGGAGCGTATGCCTTTTGCTACCATTGCTGAACGGTTCAAGCTTATAGATACGCCAACTGTGCCGGTGTACATTCCGCTATTCGATGAAGGCTCTCGTTTGTGTGAACAACTGGAGCACGGCGATATAGATCGTACTCTGTTTCGAAAACTCGGTAAATATGCAGTTAATGTGTGGCCTCGTCATCTTGAAAAGTTGCAATCAGCAGGAGCTGTACTGGCAGTTGGCCGAGGAGGGAAGAATGAAGAGAGCTGCTTCATTCTTCAAGACATGAGCTTGTATTCATCGCTTTTGGGGTTGAGATTAGACGATGCGACTGCTGACGGCATTTTTGTGTGAATAATCCGTGTGCCTAGTCGCGCATGCGATTAGGCACACGGGCGTTTTCACCGCAAGACAAAAAACAAATTTCAATCCACGCTCTCTCAGGGGGCATCGATTGCATATGATGAATATGCGGTACCTGTTCTTCGGCGGTTAAACACCTTTGACTACAATAGCGGATATTAACTTCTTGTTATTTGTTTTGTAAACATTCTGAACCTGATGTACATTGGCAAATGAAGGCAACATGGATGTTCCTGAACAGCTTATTATTCCAATGAGGGGAGGAGCAATGTCAATACGTTTGGAAGTATGGGGAGACAATGCGCTTTTCACGAGAGGTGAATTTAAAACAGAACGTGTCACTTATGATGTCATGACGCCGTCTGCGGCGCGTGGAATCTTGGAAGCTATTTTCTGGCATCCAGGTATGTGCTGGCGGATCGACAGGATTCATGTACTCAATCCTATTCGGTTCGACAGTATTCGGCGCAATGAGGTTGATAGTGTCATCGACAAAGGCAAAATACGAGCAATGGCGGAAGGCCGTGGGGATGGCGGTACCATCTATGCTGCTGAGTCCATCCAACAACGTGCATCCACTATTTTGCGTGATGTTCGATATGTAATAGATGCTCATTTTGAGCTTAAAAGGTCGAAAATGACACCAACAGATTCGGCAGAGAAGTTCCAGAACATTTTCATACGTCGTGCATCCAAAGGGCAGTGTTTCCACCACCCATACTTTGGTGCTCGAGAATTTCCTGCCGAGTTCCAGTTATGGGAAGATGACAGCGATCCCGTCGGATTCGAACAGGGGCACAGAGATTTGGGTTACATGCTTTACGATTTCGACTACCGTAATCCGGCTCATCCTGTTCCGTTATTTTTCCGTGCTGAACTAAATGATGGCGTGGTGGATGTCGAATCAGTGGAGGTCAAATCATGATTATCAGCGATCTCTGTGACGAGTATGCAGTTTTGGTGTCTCAAAATAAAGCTCCAGTTTATGGTTATGACAATGTTAATGTTCCATATGGATTGGTCATCAATGATGATGGCATTTTAGTTGAGGTCCGGCTACTTGGGGACTTCAGTGGGAAGAAACCAATTAACAAGATTTCAGTACCGGCTCGTTTTGTTAAAACGTCAGGTATTGTGCCAGATTTTCTTTGCGGTAATGCCGAATATATGCTCGGTTATAATACCGAGAAACCTGAGCATGCAGTGAAGGCATTCCAAGCGTGCGCTCAATTACACATGCAAATATTAGAGGGAATTGACGATCCGGTTGCTTCTGCTGTACGTGCATTCTTTTTGCAAGGTCCCCAATGGGAAATTGCTAAACGGTTGATGGGAGATTGCTGGGAATCGTCTCTGAAGATGAATTTTGCTCTGCAACATGTTGATGGAGCACAAACAATATTTGTTGGAGATTTTCCTGGTATACAAAAAGCATGGAATACTTATTATGACCAAAAAGGGAATGATGATAAATCGTCATTAGTTTCCAGTTTAGTTTCTGGGAAACTGGTTGTCCCGGAAAAAACTCATCCTAGGATTAAGAATGTTGCAGGGGCTCACCCAGCCGGTTCGGCATTGATAACATTCAATGCTGCGGCATTTTGCTCACATGGTGCCGTGCAAAATGAGAATGCTCCCATGAGCAAGCGTGAAGCCTACGAGTATACAACAGCATTGAACACATTGCTCGCTGACGAGAGTCGAGTCCAACGCATCGGGAATGATACTGTCATATCATGGGCATGCTGCGGTAACGCTGTATATTCTGATTTGTTTAGCGGATTGTATAGTTCAGAGACACAGTCTAATGGGTTGGATGAAAAAACAATTAAGGATGCTACGTGTGCTCTAGCGCAAGGAAGACGGTATGACTATGAAGGAATTCGTCTTAATCCGGATGAGCATTTTCATATTCTTGCGTTATCGCCTAATAAGTCACGGCTGGCTATTCGGTTCTATCTGACTGATACGTTTGGAGTGTTCGCTCATAATATTGAGCAGTATTATCAAGATACCGAAATTCGGCGTCCACGCTACGACAAGACAGGTTTTTTGCCGATACTACGGTTGCTAGGTCAGACGATTAGAAAACAGCGTAAGGATGAAAATGCTCCTGTAAAAAAGCAGAAGAAAAAAAGCGCGATAGAGAATGTGTCTTCGGAGATGGTAAGCGCTATCATGCAAGCGATACTTAATGGCACGCCATATCCAGTAACTCTAATTAATGTAGTGGAGCGTCGTATCAATGTTGAACGTGATGTTCCACCGGATAAAGCTGCAATTATCAAAGCATATTATCTGCGTAAAACAACTAATGAACAATTCAAGGAGGTGCTACAGATGGACATCAATGAAGAAAGCGAATACCTGCCGTATGTGCTTGGTCGTATATTCTCCATCTACGAGCAAATTCAATTGGGGGCCATACCTAATATCAATACGACCATTAAGGATAAATATTTCACAAGCGCATCTACGACACCGGCTCGCATCTTTCCGATTCTGGGGGATCTCGCAGCGAAGCATATGCGGAAAGCTTGGAAATCAGAAGGACTCAAAATCAAGCTGGACAAAGTTCTCGGTACATTGACTCAAAAAGTAGGAGACCATTATCCTTCGCGTCTCTCGCTTGAAGAACGAGGTGCATTTCAACTCGGATATTACTTCGAGAATCAAAAACGATTTAACAAGACTAACAAGAGCAATGAAGATAATGAGCAAGGAGAAAACAATGACTGACCGTAAGTCTATCGAAAACCGTTATGATTTCACTATTCTTTTTGATGTGAAGGACGGTAATCCTAATGGTGATCCGGACTCCGGCAACATGCCGCGAGTCGACATTGAAACTGGCAATGGTTTGGTGACGGACGTTTGCATTAAACGTAAAATTCGCGATTATGTGCAGACAGCGATGGGGGAGCAAACTCCTTGGCGAATCTATATCCAGAACAGGCGGACGCTCAATCGGCTGGACAGTGAAGCATTGGAAGCAGAACATATCGATGCCCGGCCAGAGGATAAAGATTTCGCTAAGGAAATTAAGTCGCTGAAGAAGGATGACCCCACATTGGATCTGCGTCTACGAGATTATATGTGCAGCCAGTTCTTTGATATCCGAACATTTGGTGCGGTGATGACTACCTTTGTCAAAGGCAGTCTGTCATGTGGCCAGGTGCGAGGTCCGGTGCAGCTTGGGTTTGCTCGTTCTATTGATCCGGTTAGCGTTCAAGAAATATCTCTTACGCGTATTGCGGTTACTACGGAAGCAGATGCTGCTGATAAGAATAACACCATGGGCAACAAATTCATCATCCCCTACGGTCTTTATCGCATGAACGGCTATATTTCCGCTAAACTCGCACAGAATGTCACAGGTTTCTGCGATGATGATCTTGACATGCTGTGGCAGGCGATTTTGAATATGTTTGAGTTTGATCGTTCTGCGGCTCGTGGAAATATGGCGGTTCGTAAGCTATATGTGTTCAAGCACAGCAGTGCGCTTGGTGATGCTCCGTCGTGGAAGTTGTTCGATAGCATCAACGTTCATAAGCGCGATGGGGCAGATGTTGCCCGTAATTTTAGCGATTATGAGGTTCAAGTAAATCGTGAAGCTATTCCGGATTCTGTCAGCGTAAGCGAGATGGTTGACCATACATTGTAATCCCTCTCTGCACAGACCGGAGATTGCTATTCTGCAATCTCCGGTCCACTTTGTGCATACTTGAAATCTAGGTGCAAGAATTGTTCGGGGGAGAAATTATATGCGGTCGCAATCAGAATATCCAGAAGAGGACTGGCTGGCCCTGTCTGGCCTCCAGCACTTTTCATTCTGTCGCCGGCAGTGGGCGTTGATTCATATTGAGCAGCAGTGGCAGGAGAACTATCTCACCACTGCCGGTCATCTTGAGCATGAGCGTGCGCATGATTACGAGCAGTCTGAATCTCGTGGAGATACCCTCATTATGCGAGATCTGCGTGTGTTCTCGCGTCATCTTGGTATTACAGGCGCTTGCGATGTCGTGGAGTTCCATCAGTCCGATGATGGTGTTCCTCTACGGGGCAGGAATGGGCTATGGAGCGCATATCCTATCGAATACAAGCATGGGCAATCTAAAACTGTGGATGCTGACCGTCTGCAACTGTGCGCTGAAGCCATGTGCCTGGAGGAAATGCTTTCATGCGAGATTGTTGAAGGAGCCTTGTTCTATCAGCGGACACGGCGACGTGAACGAGTGGAGTTAACAGAGGAACTTCGTGGCACAGTGGTAGCCATGGTTCAAGAAATGCACCAGTTGTTTTCGAGAGGACATACTCCTCGCGTAAAGCCGCGGAAGGCATGCAGCGCATGTTCGTTGAAAGACATTTGCCTGCCGGAGCTGTTAAAAGCAAAATCGGCCGAGCAGTACATACATGCTTACGTGAATGAGGAAACGTCATGAAGCAATTGTTGAACACCTTATTTGTTACCAGTGAAGACGCTTATCTCTCATTGGAGAACGACAATGTTGTCGTGCAACGTGATAAAACGGCATTGGCCAAGATTCCACTGCGTTCATTGGAACAGATTTTGAGTTTCTCCTACAAAGGTGCATCTCCTGCGCTAATGGGCCAATGTGCGCAGACCGGCACGGGATTGTCTTTTTATACGCCGAGAGGCAGATACCTTTGTTCGATTCTCGGTGAGAATAATCGTAATGTGTTGCTGCGGCGTTCTCAGTACCGTTTTGCCGATGATACAGATTCCTCAGCTAGATTCGCTCGTTCTTTTGTCATTGGAAAGATTTTCAACAGTCGTTGGGTGCTGGAACGTACCAAACGTGACCATAATTTACGCGTCAATGTTAAAAGGCTTAGCGGTCAAAGCCAGGCTCTGTCTGGATATCTAAAGCAGGTGTCTGGTTGCAACGATGTTGATGCCATCCGAGGTCTGGAAGGTTTAGCTGCCAAGGATTATTTCTATGTATTCGACGATTTGATTCTCCGCTCAAAAGATGATTTCTTCTTTGAACAGCGCAGTCGCAGGCCACCACTTGATCGTATGAATGCACTGTTGTCGTTTTCCTACTCCTTGCTTACAGGGGATTGCCTTGCTGCACTGCAAGGGGTGGGGCTTGATCCATATGTAGGTTTCTTGCATGTAGATCGACCTGGTCGACCGTCCTTAGCCTTAGACCTCATGGAGGAGTTTCGTCCTGCTCTTGCTGATCGATTTGCGCTAACTCTGGTCAATCTTGGGAGTATTTCAGCTGGTGATTTTGAGCAGCGAGAGAATGGTGGCGTATTCCTTAATGACGCTGGGCGGAAAACCGTATTGGCTGCTTGGCAGAAGCGCAAACAAGAAGTGATTACTCATCCGTTCTTGGGAGAAAAGATGCCGTGGGGCTTGATTCCATATGTTCAAGCTTTGTTGCTGGCAAGAGCTATTCGTGGGGATATAGACGCTTACCCGCCATTCATGTGGAAGTGATAGGCCGTGAAGCTGCTGATGAAGGAGATGACTGATGCTTGTTGTGGTGACATATGATGTGAATACTGAAACATCCGCTGGTAAAAGGCGTCTACGTTTAGTGGCAAAAAGCTGCATGAAATATGGGCAACGCGTGCAAAATAGCGTTTTCGAATGTAGCGTTACTTCTGCGGAGTATCTCACGCTTAAGCATGATCTGTTGAGCATTATCGATGTCAAAACGGATAGTTTGAGATATTACAATTTGGGAACGAACTATTCACGGCGCATTGAACACTTAGGCGTTCAACGTCATGTTCCCGTTGATGGAGTCATGATGGTATGACTTCTAAACGACATGCAGTGCGACCCTGAAGCAGTCATGAGTTACAGGTAGGTTCGCACCTTTTTTGTGCGGAGGAAATTAAAACTGGAACCCTGATGTAATTTCGGATTGTTGTTTGATAATCGAAAAGTGTAGTCAGATAGAGTTTGATCTTTGCATTTGGACGTATTTGGGGCGGTGGGGAACTGATGTAATATGTGTATCAGCCGAGATGAGGTTTTGCTTGAATCATTATTTGGTCAAAAATGTCTCATTTCTGCGGTCGCTCCCCGCAAGGGGAGTGTGGATTGAAATAAGGCAGGAACAAAGGTACACCATTGTCCAGATGTGTCACTCCCTGCGTGGGAGTGTGGATTGAAATCACACTTTCCTTTTCCTGATCCAGCATCTACCTGTGCTGACAGTGATGGTCACTTCCTACACAGCTACAAGGTACTCGATCTCGATATGAGGGCATAAGTTGAGCAAGGCTAAGAAAAGGCGATCTCCTTTACAGTACTATCGTTGGATTTGTTATGTTCACTATATTAGAAAAAAGGAGGAACTTAATGAGATATTTAGCCCATATTGAAGAAGATTCAGGAGAACAAACGTTAAAGGAGCATTTGATAAATGTAGCCGATTTATCAGCAGAATTTGCAAAGTCCTTTGACTGTTATGATTGGGGCTATTGTTGTGGTATGCTGCATGATATTGGAAAATATTCCGAGGAATTTCAGCAACGCCTGGCAGGCAGCAATATACGTGTTGACCATTCTACCGCTGGAGCAAAATTATGCTATGAAACAGGCGGCATGTATGGCTTTCTTAGTTACTGTATAGCTGGGCATCATACAGGCTTGCCAGATACGGGAGAGGACTCGAATACAAGTACGGCGTCTACCTTAAAGGGAAGGCTGAAGAAAAACGTGAAAGACTATCAGGCATATAAAAAAAGAGATTAGTGTTCCGCCTTTGTCAAATCCTCCGTTTAATCCAAAGGACGCCAAAAATATAGATTTTACGCTAAGTACGTTTATCAGAATGCTCTATTCCTGTCTGGTAGATGCTGATTATTTAGATACTGAAAATTTTATGAAACCAGGGGAAACAGCCAGAGATTCAGGTGATTCTGTAGAAATATTACTTGGCAGACTAAAAAAACATATTTCAGGCTGGCTCGCTAATACGGATATTGAAACGGTAAATGGCAGAAGGACGGAAATACTTAAGAACTGTCTGGATATGGGGAATTCAGACAGAGGACTTTTTAGCCTTACAGTACCAACTGGAGGCGGAAAGACAGTGGCCTCGCTGGCCTTTGCCCTCCAACATGCCGTTAAGAACAATATGGAACGAATTATTTATGTGATTCCTTACACCAGTATTATTGAACAGAATGCCAAAGTTTTCAGTGAGATTCTGGGCAAGAACAATGTCCTGGAAAATCATTGCAATGTAGATTATGAAAGTGATGAAGAATTAAAGCCAATGCAATTGGCTGCAGAAAATTGGGATAAGCCAGTGATTGTTACGACAAATGTCCAGTTTTTTGAGTCTCTTTTTGCAAATAAATCATCTAAGTGCAGGAAGCTCCATAATATTGCGAACAGTGTGATTATTTTTGATGAGGCGCAGATGCTTCCGGTGAGATACTTGCAGCCATGTATACGGGCAATTACCGAGCTGATTGTCAATTATCGCTGCAGCGCCGTGCTGTGCACCGCAACTCAGCCTTCTTTGCAAGCGTTTTTCCCGGGTACAATGAAATGCGAAGAAATATGCCCGGATGTAAAGGGGCAGTATGAGTTTTTTAGAAGAACCGACATTCAGGAAATAGGGGAAATATCGGAAGAACAGTTAGTCGCTTTATTAAAGCAGGAAACCCAGGTGCTGTGTATTTTAAACAGTAGACGGCAGGTACAGAAAATTTACGAGGCGGTAAAGGAAGGGGGGACGTATCATTTGTCTACTCTGATGTATCCGGAGCATCGAAAGAGGCTGCTTCGGGAGATAAGGGATCGTCTGAAAGAGGGAAAAACGTGCAGGCTGATTGCTACCAGCCTTGTTGAAGCAGGAGTTGATTTTGATTTTCAAATGGTGTACAGGGAGCTGGCAGGAATTGATTCTGTTATACAAGCAGCCGGAAGATGTAATCGTGAAGGAAAAAGGAGGAAGGATGACTGCCATACTTTAGTATTTACCCTGGAGAAATCAGCGGATATCCATCTTCCGCCGGAATTAAAACAGCCCATTGTGGCTGCTGAACAGACTGCAGAAAAATATGAGGACATTGCGTCACTGGAGGCAATTCAAGGATATTTCAAACGTCTCTATTATTATAAAGGGGAAAAGGGGTTAGACGTAAAAGGGATTGTGGAGCAGCTGGAAAAGGCGGCCGTTCCCTTTTATTTCCATTTGCAGATATTGCAGATGAGTTTTCATTAATTGAAGAGGGCAACACAAAGACGATTCTGATCGATCAGGAACTTAAGGCCCAGGAGATTGTACAGCGAATACGCTGGGGTGAACACTCCCGTCAGCTTGTCCGGGAAGCGGGACATTATAGCATT